>Ga0102962_1000979_pt1 | contig 11794 bp, 12 predicted proteins | sample SalPonF2_C_D2_MG_FD_84519 | JGI IMG/M metagenome (GOLD analysis project Ga0102962, IMG submission 84519) | Salt pond soil microbial communities from South San Francisco under conditions of wetland restoration - Salt Pond MetaG SF2_C_D2_MG ...
TCTCTCGGCCCCGGGGAGGGACATATCCGCCCCTTGCCCACCGCGTCGCCAGCGTCCAGGGCACGCGCGCCGTGGACAAGGCGTGGATATGTCCCTCTCGCTCAGACTCAAACCTCAATTGGAATTGACTGGGTGGCAAGAGACTGGCTACACGGGCATTAGCGACCATATCCACTTCCTCAGCCTCATACCCAGGGCTTTTCTTCACAACGAGTATGACCACCGAGCGCCTGATGCCGTGACAAGACTTCTTCGCTGCTGCACCAGATCATGCGTTACGTCGCCGGCGCGCACGTGGTGCAGGTGCCGAACGTGGCCGAGGCAGATCGGCGCCGCCTACATCGCAAGCGCGAAAGCCTGCTTGCCGAGCTGGGACATGGATACGAGCGCTACCGCCTCGCCGACAAACAGGCGGTGCACTAGAGCCAGAGCAGCACCGACGTGTGTAGGGGTGAGCAAGGCGGGCAACCGCCGGGTGCGCACCCTGCTGGCGAAGCTTGGCTGGTTGTGGTTGCGTTTCCAGCCCGACAGCGCGCTCAACCGCTGGTTTGGAGCGCGTGGCGGCGGCGCAAGCGCGCGCGGTGCATCGCCCGTGCGGCATCGACGCGCAAGCTGTTGGTGGCACCGTGGCGTTACCTCGAGCGCCGAGCAATAGCGGCGGGCGTGTCGACATTGACGGCCTCATAGAAGGGGGGGAATGTACGGCGGCCTTGTAAGCCTATATCCCTCAACTGCGTGCGTTATACTGAGATAACAGACGTGCATCGAGAACACAGCGGTGCCGATTTACCGACCAATCGACTTACGTGCGCTATGACCGCCATTCGCCATGATGACATCCACTTCGTCGACCAGGCTTCGGCACTGGCCACAGTGCTGGGACGCTTGGTGCGGACCTCGCGCGCGTCGTTTTACCTCGCGGTCAACTCGTTCTGGATTGAGCGCCTCTGTCGGGACGCCTATCGTATCGAGGCGCTAAAAAATCGGGACGCTACGCCCGAGCAATTTGCAGCAGCGGCGGAGAAGCTACTTGATCTCATTGACGATATGAGACCGCTCCATAGGTTCTTCATGCTGCAGCACAGAAGCGTCGTCAAGGGGGTCATGTGGCTCCTGCGGGGCGAAGCCTACCTGCGAGGTGAGGACCCCGCCTCTATCAAGGCCCCGAGACCTTTTATCGTCGCCATATGGGACTCTCTTCCCAAGGTCTTTCGGCTTGCGGCATGAGCGGTACGAGCGCGCGCGCCAGGACGCCGAGCACGCTCAGGAGCCGTGGGCCGTGGCCGGTCTCGGTTGCCTTGATCGCCGGGACACCCGGCGCGTCGATCGTCAATTCCATACTCCGGCGCAAGTAACACGTTTAGCGAGGGTTCCCCGTGTCACCGACCGCGCTCGTCAGTGCAGCGTGTGTGATTGTTCCGTTGTGGACGAGCCAGGATCATGACGATCCGGCGCAGTGTGTCTGAGGCCCTCTCTGGTTACCGCCGGGAACAGTGGCTCGCCACATTTTTTACAACGTGGCTCTCCCTCGTATATCTGCTCGTCTGCCACCACACGCGTCACTCCGGCACTCTCCAAAAACTCCCTGACCGCCTCTATATCGCCGCGCATATTCTCCCCGCACACCCACCACGCACCGGAGAACTCTCCGTGCTTACCCTCAAGGCCGATGGTCAGCAAATCACCGTTCGGCGTACGCCAGCCTACGATGCTCGCGCTCACCGTACCCGGTTCCTGGCCTTCGCCCGCAGCTTCCTCGATGCCCATCATCAACAGGCACCCATTGAGCAGCTCCAGCCCATCCCTGCCCGCTTCGTCGGGCTCGCCGGGATCGCCCACACTGATTTCCCACATACCGTCCAGACCCGCAATGAGGATTTCGGTATAGGCGCCAGCCCAGGCTTCTATCAGCGCGTCGCGCTCGCTGTCGTCGTCCGTGCCCGTGATCAGTGGCCCCGGGTCGGATTCATCCAGGGCGCTTTGCACCGACACGAGCATGTAGCGCAACTGCAGCGGATCGGGACCTGGCTCTTCCCCTTCACTAGGCACCGGCAGATCAGAGACGCTGGATGCCGACTGGCGCTGGTCCAAAAGTGCCCGGTGGAGACGCCTCCATCCCTCCCAGTCACTCGGCAAGTCTTCCACCCGGTACAGATATGGCGTCAGAACGAGCGATGGCTCGCTGCCGATCAACCCAGCATCGCGAAAGCTACGCGCCGCTTTGTCCAACGCCGACCTGTCTGCGCCTTCGTTGGTCAGAGCGACGGGTGCCGCCCTCTCGCCGTCGCCAATCAACAGGACCGGAATCGCAAATAGCACCGCCTGCCCTGCCACCGCCTCCGCTTCGGTCTCGCCCGGCGCCTGACGCAACACGGCTATTTCCAGCACTTGCGCGGCATCGTCTGCCAGAAATGCCACCTCGTCGGCGGCATCCGCGTCACCCCGCGCGCTCAAGGCGTTGATAGCCGCGATAACGGATCGCTCACGCCCGCTATCGATCAAGTGCGTGATCAGCTCCGCCAAGCGCGTCATCGTCTCGGCCGATCCCTCGTCATTCGGCTCCATCACGCGCTTAGCCAGCGCCATGATGCGCTCCATCGTGTTGGGAACGGAGGCGCCGCGACGGCGACGTTTGCGGTTGCGATTTTTTCCCATGTCGGTTCAGCTTGAGGTCTACAGCGACGGGTTTGCAGGACGTTCTGGTGTGGCCAAGATGCTCTCCAGTGACAGTGATCCTCGTCTTATTATTTACTCGACCGGCTCAATGCACTGCGGCGCATCATACCAACCGAATTGTGGGTCGCGGCACGAGAGCAAACGGTGATCCACCCGATGACGAGCCAGCAACTCGTCGGCGGCCGGCGCCAACAGCGGTTGCAGATCGTCCAGCTTGTGCGAGCCCGGATCCAGCCACGCATCGATCCGACTGCGGTCCGCTAAGATCGCAGGCATGCGATCGTGATGGATGGACGAGACGGTCTCGTTCGCCGGCACGGTGATGATGGCACAGGAGAAACGACGCTTGTCGTCCGGCGCCTTCTCCCACTCGGCATACAGACCGGCCAGGGCAATCAGGCCCTCATCTCTTCGATGAAAATAATACTGGGGATGGAGCGACGGAGCTGATTTGTCCGGCTCGAAGAAGCCGTCGCATAAGATCACGCTGCGCGAGTGGTTGACCGAGGCCCGGTACATCCCGCGCGATAGGCTCTCTTTTCTCGCGTTGATCGGCTTTGGACCGTTGTGGTCAGCCGGCGCCCAGCTGGGCGTGAAACCCCACCAATAGGTCTCAAACGTATAGTCATCGCACCCAAGGCGGTGGCTGACGTTGAGAATCGGCTGCCCAGGCGCTTGATTGTAGCGGGCGTTGTAATGCCCCACTTGGCGCGTCACGCCAAGCTCACGCGCGATGCGATCAGTGCTGGAATACAAAGCAAAGCGGCCACACATTGGCTGAGCTTACTATGATTGTGAGTCGAGTACGCCTTCCGTCGGATTTCGCTACATTCGCTTTTGGCTTGACTCTCACGCCGCGCCCGGTAGCCCCTAATCCCCTTCACGAGCGCCTGTGCAGCCCCTGAAGGCGTTCCTCCGGGGCGCGCGCCAGTTGTAGCGGCTCTCCCCGCTATGATCCGCATACGGCTGTACGCGCAGCCCACGGTGTTCGTACATGGGCTGGACCTCACGCAGGAACGGGCATGGGTCATCGATGCGATGATGTAGTCGCACTGTGCACTAGAAAGCCCCAGCGCAGTGCCCACAAAATGGTCGAGTTCGTTGTGAGCGGTGTTGAAGTTCGCCTGCAGATCCTGCGACTCCAGCTCACGGTAAGCCTCAACGACCTTCTCCACATCGTCGGGCACCTGCATCTTCGCCAATCCCTGCCGGTTCGTGATGTCGACGTTGTTTTCGTCCACACCACGGCGCAGCGTGTAGTAGAGGTATTCCCGCAGCGCCTTATCCGGCACCGTCAGCTTCCAGAACATATCGTCCACCACGATGTCCTCGCCTTGCAGCTCGACGCGGGTAATGGCGATCTCCTCTTCCGGCACTTCGCTCAGGTTGACCCCATTGGTCATCGGATGGCCCTGCAGGAATCGCTCATTCAAAGACTGGCTCGGCAGCTTCTCAAGGAGGCCTTGGATGTCGCGGTACTTGTCCGCCAGCAGCCGGTCGGCCTGTATCAACGCGTCGCCTTTGTCGCGCAGCTCCTGTATCCAGTCCACGCTCACCTCACCCGGCATCGGCAGCAGCCCGATCTGGCGCTTATACCAAGTGCTGCCTAAGTCCTCGATGACGGACGCCCGCATCGTCTTGGACGCGTAAAACTGCACGATCTTCGAGAGCACGAACACATGCAGCGGAAATGCCGCGGCCAACGTGACAAGGTAGGCCGTGTTCTGAAATACAACGTCGTCAGCACCCTGGGCACACATCGGCACGTGAGAAATTTCCCGGAAGGCAAACGTGCGTGACGGCTCCAGCAGCTTTCGATACGAAGTACAAGTTGAGCGCCGAGGCACCTCCCCGCTCGAAGTCATACAGCCCCATCGGCTCGCCCAGGAGTCTGCCGGCAAAGATGTTTTGTCCCTTGAATACCCTCAAGCCCTGTTCGGCTAATGCCTTTTTACCGCCGAGCTTGAGCCCCTCTCCTATCAACAACGACTCGTGCCAGCCCTAGTAGCACGGCAAAAGCACTTCTCCCCATAGCCCCGCTTCCGCGTCGCCAACGTTACCCCGCTTCGCGGGCCACTCTACATAGGGCGCCGGATAGGGCGCCGGCACCTATTCAACCTCTTCGCCCATTTTTGCGTCGATGGTCGCCTGGCGCTTCTGGTATTCCCGCGTCAAATAGGCAATCTTAGTCAGCGCCTCATTTTGCCTGCGTATTTGCTCGGCCACATCCTCGACATCAACTGCCGCCGCCCATTCCCAGGGCTCCATACGGCTCAACTCGCGCTTCGTATATCTGTAACCGCCGTGGCGCGGCACAGATTCTTTGCGCGCTATCCATTTGCCCGCCTTGTTACTAAATCTCATCCTGTACCACTCAATTACGACTCCTCCATTTCCGTTCCCCCTCCTCTTCGCTCTGACGCCATACCCGGCTTTCTCGCCTTTTGCTACCTTCCCTTTGTGTACCCGCCAGAATTCCTGCACGGCCTTATGCGCCTGCTGCCGTAACCCTTCTCGCTCTCGCTCAATCCATTCGTTAATGCCCATCTTCACACCTCTACCACTGTCCCAATTATCTAATACGGGAAACACTCACCACCGTGCCTCAGTTAAATGAATTACACAGTAACCACTGTGCCAATTATGATTGGCACAGTGCATTATACCAAACTCAGTGCGAGAACCAAACTATAAATATCAGCCACTGTGCCAATCATGATTGGCACAGTGGTGAATAAAATATCTCTTGAAACCACTGTGCCAGTCATGATAGGCACAGTGGTTTAATTCAACAGCATATCTCCCTCCGCTATCCACCCGCCTGCATACGCACGATTACTTCCAGGCGCCGGTTTGGCAGCGGCTCCACGGCCCATCAACAGCCCCATAATCCGAAAAAACCATAAATACCATCAAAAATCGGCCCTAATTCCGGATCGAGCAGGCCAATCCCGGCAGTACTCTATGGCTAGTCGACCGCTAGTCGACCGCTAGTCGACCGGAGCTCAGCCGCGGGCCTGACGCGGCAGTGCTTGTCGACCGCTAGTCGACCGCTAGTCGACCTTTGGCGCTCCGCGGGCCTGACGCGGCAAGGCTTGTCGACCGCTAGTCGACCGCTAGTCGACCGGAGCGCCACGACGGGCTTGGCGCGGCGCAGCTAACAGTACCTACTACAGGAGTTTTCATGGCCATCGGTATTGATGTGGGTTATTCAAATCTTAAAATCGTTGCCGGCACGGGCCATAGCCCGGCCGTCGCGGAGCTTCTGCCCGCCGGGGCCGGCCCGGTGGAGGCATTGCCCGATGCGCTCGGCGGCGGACACATACGAGAGGGGCGTACCGTGCATATCGGCGGCCAGCCCTGGGTCGCCGGCATCGAGCCCTACCGGCTACACGGGCGCGAGCGCGACATCCACGACGATTACACCGCCACCAAAGCCTATCGGGCGCTGCTGCTGGCCGCGCTGGACGTCGCCGGCGACACGGTGATCCGCCATCTCGTCACCGGGCTGCCGGTCTCACACTATCAGGACACTGAGCGGCGCAAGCGCCTGACTCACCGGATACGCGGCACCCACGCGATCGATTCGGACCGGCGCGTCAGCGTCGAGCGTGTCACACTTTTACCCCAGCCCATTGGGGCGTATGTCGACGCCTCCGCCCACGACCTCGACCCCGCGATTCTCAATGAAGGGCGGGTGCTCGTTGTCGACGTGGGGTTTTTCTCCTTCGACTGGGCTTTGATTGAGGACGTCGCGCTCGTCTCCCAGGTCTCCGGCACCAGCCTCGAGGCGGTGAGCCGGCTACTCGACAATACCGACGAGATCATCCGCGCCGAACACGGCGAGCGGGTAGGCGCCGCCCGTATCGAGGCGGCGCTGCGCCAGCGCGCCTCCCATGTGCTATTGCATGGCGAACGCATACAACTGCAACCGATTCTCAGTAAGGCCGCCGCGAAAACCGCTCAGCAGGCGATTGGGGCGCTTCGTCAAATGCAGCGCGGCCAACGTCCCATCGACTTGGTAATTTTGACCGGCGGTGGGGCTGGGCTTTATCGGGATGCGGTGCAGGCGCTTTTCCCCAAGACCCGCGTGTTCACGCCACCCGAGCCGTGGCTGGCTAACGCCCGCGGCTTTTGGCGCTACGCGCGGCGCCGGGAAGAGCGGGCATGAAAATCCTGGTCAACATCTCACCCGCCAGCCCGGAGTTGCTCGCCGATCTGGAGGCCCGCCCCAAACGGGGGCGCGCGCAACGGCTGCGTGAGTTGGCCCAGATCGGATTAGGCGTGGTACGCGGCCACTCAAGCGAGGCCGTGACAAATCATAGCGAGGATGCCCAGGCGCACAGCGGCGCAGCCGGTGCGAATGCCGCCAGCCACTCGGATGCGCTGATCGATCAGCTGGGAGGGTCATTCGATGATGATCCCGACAGCTGAACAGCAAGCCGTGCTCGATGCGGTGGCCAAGCAGCGCCGCGGCGCGCTCAAAATCCATGCGGGGCCGGGTACGGGCAAAACGGCCGTGCTGCGCATGATCGGCGACCGGCTTCACAAGCAAGGCCGCAACCGCATCCTCTACCTCGCTTACAACCGGGCACTGGCCAATGAGGCCAAGGAGAAATTCGAGGGACTGGCGGATGTGATGACGATCCATGCCCTGGCCAATCGAGCATTGCGCGTCAAGCGCAGCGGACGGCGCATCGTCTCCAAGTTGGACGATCGCGACGCCGCCCGCATCCTCGGCGTACAGGCCCAAGGCGGCTCACGCCGTATCGCCGCGGCCACACAGACGCTCAAGGCTTTCCTGCAAAGTGCCGACACCGCCCCCAGCGAGGCACACGTGCCCAAAACGTATCGTGAGGGCGAGGATACGGCCTCCATCGTGGCCGACGCGCGGGATCTGTTCGCCGCGCTGCGCGCCGACAGCGGCGAGCGCCGCCTGCCGATTACCCACGACATTTACCTAAAGACGTGGCACCTGACCGGGGCGCCGGGACTGGACCGCTACGACACGGTGCTGCTCGACGAGGCCCAGGATGCCAACCCCATGGTGGTGCAGGCGCTGGCTCATGCCCCGCACGCGGTCTACGTCGGCGATGAGCACCAGCAGATCTATGCCTTCATCGGCGCGGTGGATGCCTTGGCGCGCATCGAGGGGCCGACGTTGGTGCTCAGCCAGTCCTTCCGATTCGGTCCGGCGATTGCCGAGGCTGCCAATCGGCTGCTCGCACTGAAGTCCAAGCCCGGCACGTTCCGGCTGCGCGGCACCCCGTCGATCGACAGCCGTATCGAGCGCGTCGACGTCAAGCAAGAGCACACGCGGCTGTATTGGACCAACGCCGCCATGATCGAAGACCTGGTGTTTCTCGCCGACGTGGGCCGCGCGCCCATGCTTGCCGCCGGCGGCGAGGAGCTCGCCCGGGTGCTCGCCAGTGCGTGGGCCTTGCACGAAGGCCAGCACCGGCGTGTGCGCCACCCCTTCGTGCGCCTTTTCGCGAACTGGGACGATTTCGCCGAGGCGGGGGCTCGCCGGGGCGGCGAAGCCGCTCACGCCGTCCAGATTATCGATCTGTTCGAGCAGCGCGTACCGGAGGTGATCGAGCGTCTGCAAAGCGACCCCGCCCACGTTGAGGTCAAGGCGTGGTTGACCACCGCGCACAAGGCCAAGGGTCGAGAGTGGCCGCAGGTACTGATTTCCGATGACTTCGACGACCTGATCGACAACGACGACGGCAAAGCCCCCAGTGATCACGACATCAATCTGGCCTATGTGGCCATCACCCGAGCGATGCACCGGCTGGAGCTGCAAAGCGATGCGCTGGCAGAAATCGTCGACTCCTGAGCCCGGCTTCAATCCGAGCTTGCAGTTTCGCCAAGCCGTGGAGAATAGCCCTATAAGAACCACGAGTTGCGGAGCACGGTGTATGAACCGCAGTGAGCGCCACCTGTACCGGCTGGGCCTGCACTATGTGTCCACGGCCAAGGAGATCGCACTCACCGACCCACCCAGCGCGGTGGTGATCTTTGGGCTCTCGAATGACTTGGTCCGAGCGCTCGCCGATATGTCCTTTGACATAATCGAGGCATTTGTCTTAGCGAATCCCCCCCGGTTTGAGCCGACCGTGCCCCTGCGCACGGATCTCCAGCCTCGCGATTACCTGATGCGGGTGGCGCTGTATCACGCGGGCGGCTTCCGCTCACTGCCGTCCAACAACTCGCCATCCCGTCGCAAGCGCCTTCAACCGCCCCACTTGATCGACGTTGGCGCCACCCACAAAACGAACGATCTCATCTACCGACTCAACCGCAGTTACCTCGCGACGCTGCAATCGCTCATTGCGAGCGATATCACGCATGCGAGCACCCTGTTCGCCCTCACGCACCGCGAGGCCCGCATCGTGCGCGATACAGCGCTTGACGATTTAGAGCATTTCGCCCGCGTTAAAATACCCCTGTTCAAGCCCGTGTTCAGCGCCTCCTCTGGACACGCGCGAAGGGACTTCTTGCGACAACTCAAACGCTACGCCAGCCGACGTCAAATGGACAAGGAGTACGACAATGATGGTTGACCGAAGCGCGCCTTTCTTCGATCTCGAGGTCCGTGTTGCACGCCTGCTCTCGGCGGGTTTGCAGCCCCAGATCGTGAGCGACGAACTGCACGTGCCGCTCAAAGCCGTAACCGCGGTCCGCAAGAAGGCCGGGCTGATGTCGCGACCCGGGCAGTGTCCAACCGCCCGGCGGATTTTGGAAAAGCCGAGGGCACGGCTCAGCGGCGCTATTGTGATCTATCAATACGGCCTCATGACGACAGGACGGCCCAAGACTACCTCTACCGTGGACCTGGACGCGCTGCTCGGTATCTATGCCGCACTACGCACCCCCCCCCTGGCTGACATCGGCGTGATTCTGCGAGAGCTTTCGCTGACCCAAGCGTGGGTGCTGCTGAACGGACTGGCCTGTGGCACTGTGCAGCGGCGCGCCTGCCAAAGCCGCCCGCGTTGCCATGTTGAGTACCCCATCGCAGTGGATGCGCACTACGCCACGCCGCCCTGCCCCTTTTGCTCATCCCCCTCACTATTCCCCAATCGCCGGGCGCATCCGGCGCGCGCGGCTAAACGCCGCACGTCACGCCGCACGCCCATCGGAAAAAACACGAATTACGCCAGCTAAGCGCCTCTAATTCCGGCGCCACCTCTGCGATCGTCGGCCTATCATGGGATTCATGATAGCCACGATCGGAGAGGTGGAATGTTTGTGCTTGAGTCCCATCATTTCAAATCCCGCCGCTGGATAGCGCTTGGCGCGATCTGTGCGGGGGTGTCGGTCCTATCCATACCCGCTGCATCGGCACTGAGTTTCTCCAGTATCGGCGCCGGCAGTGCCCCGCAAGGCCCCGGCGCTGGCGTTAGTGGCATGTCCAGCTCACACCCCGGCGGTATCCTTGCCACAAAAATGCAGGTGGCTCAGGACGCCGGTTGGGTCGCCTCCACGGTTGACTCGGCCATCATCAAGGTGGGCAAGGTGCTCTCCTCCGGCCAGCAGGAGCAAATTGCTTCTGAGTCCAAACTGCTCGATGCACAGACGCGCGACATCGAAAAGATGTTCAAACAAGCCTTCATCGCCCGCCGCGAGGCCAGAAAGCAAGCCCTGTTCGGCCAGCGCGGGCGCGCGCTGGGGGCCTGCGGCCAACCGGGTATCGGCAACGGCATCAACGTAAGCAATGCCACCGCCGCCCAGCTCCAGTCCAAGCTCTCCCAAGCGGACATCAACTACCGGCAGAATTTCTCGTTGCCGGCCGCGCGCATCAAACGCCTCGCCGGCCAAAAGCCGCCCGCCCTGCAAAGCGGGGCGATCCTGCCACCCAACGGCTCGATTACTTCGCTTAAAAACGCGCGCGCTTTCGCGCACACGGTCCTCGAGCCCAAACCGCCGCTGAATCTGCCCCCATCCGCCCAGTCCACCGCCCAGGGCAAGCGCTACAAAGCCGCGCTCAATACCTACAACGCACGTATGAGCCTGCAAAACGCGCTCGTGCGCCAAGAGCTTTTGTGGCACACCCCGACCGCCCCGCTCGCTGACTGGGCCAAGCAGGCCTGGCAATCGCAAGGGCATACGGGTACGCCCCCGGGTGTGGTCAAAGGCCGCATCAGCCCGATGGCGCTCGAGACCATGCAAGTGAATCTGCGCGACGCCAACCCGGCCTGGTACAAGCATCTGTATCAGGAGAACAAGATCGGGGTACTGCGTGAGCTTGCACTGATGCGCGCGCTCTCGCTTCGCATCCAACTACAACGTTTGAAGCTCGCCAATCACCGCGCGTTGGTCGACGCAGCGGCTCGCGCCGTATCGCTGCACCACAGCGCCGTCAAGCAACTGAACCAACTGCGCAATGGCGCGGTTGCCGGACGAGGGCAGTAACCATGTGGCAGCGTATCCGCACTCACAACCGCTCCTGGCTCATCAGCCTCGCGATTATCGCAGTCAGCCTCGCCAGTGCGCCGGCGTTGGCCGCCAACGGCTCCAAGGCGAGCGCACAAGGATCGACGAGCGCCTGTGGCGTCAGCCAAAGCGTGTCAAACGCCGCCAACGCCTATGACCACACGACCGCAAAGATCTCGGACGCCGCCTTCCAAACCCCGCCCGTGCTCGGCAGCCAGGCCTGCCTGAAGAATCTGCTGAATTTCGGGTTCGGGCTGGGGCTGTCCACGCTGTCTGTCTCCGGGGTGTTGCACGCGCTCGAGCAGCGAGCGTGCAATGCGGCCCAAAACGTCAAATCCGACCTCATCAATACGATGAACCGCTCGCTCTCAACGGTGACCAACAGCCAGTTGAATGTAAACGTCAACGGCATGGGCAACAACACCACGACCGTCCAGAACCAGTCGACTCAGGCCGCCAACTCGATCTGGAACGCGTTGAACTGAGGGGCCAGCAAGGCACCGCCGTCTTTACGGGTCACGCTGGCGATGCACCCGCGCCAGCGTGAGCCGGAGCCGGGGGCGCGGCGGCGCCGGGCGGTGAAGCCTGTGGAGGGCAAGGGCGTTGGCCTCCCTGTGAAGCAGGCACCGTGGGAGACACCGCTCGGCGGTGTCGATAACACCACTACCGGCTCAGTGCTCAA
>Ga0102962_1000981_pt1 | contig 11787 bp, 13 predicted proteins | sample SalPonF2_C_D2_MG_FD_84519 | JGI IMG/M metagenome (GOLD analysis project Ga0102962, IMG submission 84519) | Salt pond soil microbial communities from South San Francisco under conditions of wetland restoration - Salt Pond MetaG SF2_C_D2_MG ...
ACGCCGAAGCCGGGCGCCTTTGGGTACGGGCGGTACGCGGAACGCGCGGGCTTGTCCTCCATCTCATCGACCTCTCCGCACAGACCGACGACCTGTGGGACGCAGGCAAGCGCACGCCAACCGGGCTGACCGGCGTTCGGGTGAAGTTGCAGCGCGATGGCACGGCTCCCCCCCGCTTCCTCTACGCCGAGCCAGATGGCAGCCCCGGCATGCGCGAGCTCCCGTCACGACCCGATCGTCGCTACGACGTGGTGGAGCTGCCACGACTCGGTGCCTGGTCGATGGTGTGGGTGCCGACTGCGGACACCTGATTCGCAACAACCCGTTGACTCGCAACAACCCGTGCGCCATTACGGGTACGCCATCGCCGGCATGCAGGAAGACGCCGCAGCGCGCTTCGAGGCCGAGATCATGCCTCCTCCCAAGGCACGCTCGACGTTCAGTTGACAACTGTCCGGAGCTTTGTCGCCTTCGGGCGCTTCCCGATAGCGAGCCACACCTGAGGCGCCCACTGGGCCCATAGGCTTCACTCCGTCGCAGCCATTTCGCGCACGTTTCGCCCACGTGGCCTCTTTGGAGTGGCCCACCCATCCCCTCGTGACATAATGAAAAGCCCCGTCTAGGACGGGGCTTTGCCTTTGGTGCGCCTGCAAGGATTCGAACCCTGGACCTTCTGATCCGTAGTCAGACGCTCTATCCAACTGAGCTACAGGCGCGCGCATCGTGAGCGCGGGAGCTGCTTGGCGGAGAGGGAGGGATTCGAACCCTCGATGGAGGTTTTGCCCCCATACTCCCTTAGCAGGGGAGCGCCTTCAGCCGCTCGGCCACCTCTCCCGACTGTACCCCGACCGGACTCTTGGCGGAGGGTGAGGGATTCGAACCCCCGGACGGGTCGCCCCGTCAACGGTTTTCAAGACCGCCGCTTTCAACCACTCAGCCAACCCTCCGGTCAGCGGCAGCTTGCGGCCGAACCCTCCGGAAGGCAGCGCGAAGGCGACCCTCCAGGACCGGCCGTCCGGTCAGCGTCGGGTAGTATACCCAGCCGTCTTTCCCGCTGTCAACGCTCTTCCTTGCGCTCGGGAAGCCGCTCCGGCGGCTGCTCGGCCGCCCACATCACCTGGCTCACGAGGCCTCGCAGCGCCGCCACCTCGCGGGGTGTGAGGGCCACCCGGTCGAACATCCCGCGGTACACCCGGAGGATCGCCCGCTCGCGCTGGGCGTCGGTGTAGCCGATGCGGTGGAACGCCTCCACGAGCTGCCCGTAGAAGCGCTCGAGCTGCTCCCGCGGCGCCCGCGCGCCGGTCGCGGGTAGCGCCGGGCCCGCGGGCGCGGCCTCGGAGGCGGCCGCGCCCTGGCGCGTGAGGTGAATCTCGTACGCCACCAGCAGCACCGCCTGCGCCAGGTTGAGCGAGCTGTACGCGGCGGTCGGGATCGACACGTAGCCCTGGCACAGGTTCAGGTCCTCGTTGCTCAGGCCGTGATCCTCGGGGCCGAACAGCAGCGCCACCCCGCTGTCGAGAAGGCGCGGCGCGGCCTGCCGGGGCGACCACGAAGGCAGGGTGTCCGTGCCCCGCAGGCGCGCGCTGGTCCCGAGCACGAAGCGGCGGTCCGCGATGGCCTCCCCCACTGTTGCCACGACCCGGGCCGCTTCCAGCACGTCGCCGGCATGCGACGCAAGGGCGCGCGCGCGGTCATCGATCCGGCAGCGCGGAGCCACCAGCACCAGGTCGTCGAGGCCGAAGTTCTTCATCGCGCGCGCGGCGGCTCCGACGTTGGCGGAGTCCTTGCTGCGGACCAGGACGATGCGAGGTTCTGTCACGCCTCAAGCTAGCAGGGTCGCGGACGGTGCGGCGCAGCGACTCTCCGCGAACGGGCGGCGCGGAAGCCGGGAATCTTCGTCGGGGACCCGGCTGCATGCAACACGCGTGCTAGCGTGGGCGGCATGGACCGCCGGCTGTTCTCCAAGCGCCCTGGCGGCGAGCGTCTGCCGCCGGGGCAGAGCGTCGTCAGGGGCTTCCCCGTGCTGACCTACGGGCCCACCCCGCGCCTCACCCCGCAGGACGCGACGCTCACCATCAGCGGCCTGGCGAAGGCTCGCTCGTTCGGCTGGGACGAGCTCATGGCGCTTCCGCAGACCGACGTCCGCCGCGACTTCCACTGCGTCACCCGCTGGTCGAAGTACGACGTGGGGTGGACGGGCATCCTCGCGCGCGACCTGATGGAGCACCTCGAGGTCGACGCCGCGTCGACCCACGTGATGCTGCGCTGCTACGGCGGCTACTCCACCAACCTCCGCCTGGAGGACTTCCTGGCCGACGGCTGCCTGCTGGCCCACCGTCTCGAGGGGGAGGACATCCCCGTCGAGCACGGCGGGCCCCTGCGCGCCATCGTCCCCCATCTGTACGCCTGGAAGAGCGCCAAGTGGGTTTCCGAGCTCGAGTTCATGGACCAGAACGTGCCCGGCTTCTGGGAACGCAACGGCTACCACATGCGAGGCGATCCCTTCGCCGAGGAACGCTTCGGCTGAGCTCCCCATCGACCGGGCAACGCGAAGCGGACGCCGCTCTCCTGGAACGGCGTCCGCCACCTGCTCTGCGTTCGGGAACGTCAGGAGCTCGCGTGGCCTTCCTTGATCGCGTTGAGATGACGGGCCAGCCGCGCCTTCTTGCGGGCGGCGGTGTTCTTGTGGATCGTCGAGACCTTGGTGGCCTTGTCGACCAGGCTCTGCACGACCTTCTGGTACTTGGTCGCGGCCTCGAAGTCGCCGGCCTCGGCCGCCGCCACCGCCTTCTTGCTGAAGGTGCGGATGGTGCTCTTACGCGCCCGGTTGGCGAGCCGGGCCTTCTCGGACTGGCGATGGTACTTCATCGCGGACGGGTTCCTGGCCATGGTTCTCCTTCGAGTCTCTCCAGGCGCGCTCTCGCAGGCGCGCGGACGGATGTCACGACGAACGGTCCGGTACGGGACCGGCAGCCTTTGAATGCTAGCACGGCGCGGCCTGCGAGGCAACGGGAAGGGAACCGTCCCGGCGGTGACGTGTCGCTGCGGACGCCCCCGGCCCCACCAGCGTCGTAGAGTGCGAAGGCTACGTCCGCACGGTCTTGAGGTCCTCTCGGCCGGTGGTGTGCCAGGAGGGAACCTTTCTTGAGTTTCGAACCGTACAACCTCGATGCCCGCATCGAAACGGGCATCCGAGCGGCAGGCTACGTGAGTCCCACCCCCATCCAGGAGCGCGCGCTGCCGCCCGCGCTCGAGGGGCGCGACGTACTGGGCCTGGCCCAGACCGGCACCGGCAAGACCGCCGGCTTCGTCCTCCCCATTCTCCAGCGGCTGCTGGACGGCCCTCGCGGCCGGTTGCGCGCGCTGATCGTAGCGCCCACCCGGGAGTTGGCCGAGCAGATCCACGTGGAGACCGCCAAGCTCGGCAAGCACACGGGCCTGCGAAGCGCCACGGTCTACGGTGGCGTCGGCTTCGCCCAGCAGGAGGCGGCGCTGCGTGGCCGCGCCGAGATCGCCGTGGTGTGTCCCGGCCGCTTCCTCGACCACCTGGGCCGGGGCAACGCCGACCTCCGCGCGCTCGAGGTGGTGGTGCTCGACGAGGCCGACCATCTCCTCGACATGGGCTTCCTGCCCGACGTCCGCCGCATCCTGGCGAAGGTGCCCGAAGGCGCCCAGCGCATGCTCTTCTCGGCCACCATGCCGAGCGAGCTGCGCGGGCTGGTGAGCGACATGCTCGACGACCCGATCACGGTGGAGGTCGGCCGTCGCGAGCCCGCCAAGACCGTCGAGCAGGCCCTCTACCCGGTTCTCGGCACCGAGAAGACCGATCTGCTCAAGCACGTGTTGCGCGAGCACGACCCTCGCTCCGCGCTGGTCTTCACGCGCACCAAGCACCGCGCCAAGAAGCTGGCGGCGCAGCTCGATCGCGAGAACCACTTCGTGACCGCCATCCAGGGCAACCTGTCGCAGAACAAGCGCCAGAAGGCGCTGGACGGGTTCCGCGACGGGCGCTACCACATCCTCGTCGCGACCGATATCGCGGCCCGCGGCATCGACGTCTCGCGCATCTCGCACGTCATCAACTACGACATGCCGGACACCGTGGAGGCGTACATCCACCGCATCGGCCGCACCGGCCGCATGGAGCACAGCGGCCAGGCGCTCACCTTCGTGACACCGGAAGACGGCGCCATGGTGCGCGCCATCGAGAAGCGCCTGGGACGCCGCATCGAGCGTGTAGCGATCGACGGCTACGGCGCGGGCAGCGACGCGCCGGCGACGGACGAGCCCGGCGCCCGCGGTCCGCGAGCCGGCGGGCGCTCGGGCGGCGGGGCCCGGGGCAACGGCTCGAGCAGCCGCTCGGGGCAGGGTCCCGCCAAGGGCACGAGCGCCCGCTCCGGGAACGGTGCCGGCGCAGGGAACGGGAACGGCACCGGCGGCGGTTCGCGTCGCCGTCGGGGCCGGCGCCGCGGGCGCGGCGGGGCGCAGCAGGGCTCGTCGACGTCCGGCGGGGGTCCCCGAGAGCGCTGACCTGCGCAGGACCGGGAAACGACGACCTCATGGGGGGCGCCTTCGGCGCCCCCCGTTCTCGTGGCACCGCGTCGGACGTGCGGGCACCCCGCCGGGCCTGCCGGCGCCGGGGCCGGGGGTCGGCCTCCTCGCGTTCGTGTAAAATGACCACATGGCCAATCTGGTCATTTCGTCATTTAGGCCGAGGAGGCACTGAAGCCGTGCCACGCATCTTCTCCGAGACCGACCGAAAGGCCCTCCGTCAGGCGCTCATCGATGCCGGCAGGGAGAGCTTCCTGCGCTTCGGGCTCCGCAAGACCAGCGTGGAGCAGCTCGCCCGCAGCGTCGGCATCGCCAAGGGCACCTTCTACAGCTTCTTCGGCGGCAAGGCGGACCTGTGCGCCGCGATCTTCGAGCAGGAGGAGGCGCAGCGCTACGCCGAACTCGAGGCGATCCTGGCGAGGTCCGAAGGTCCCCGCCAGACCCTGAGCTCGCTGATGCACGTAGCCCTCGACTTCGTCCAGCGCGACTCGCTCGTCACCGCCCTGCGGGAGAGCGGCGAGCTCGCGCAGGTCATGCGCGGCGCGACCGAGGATCGCCGGGCGCAGCACTTCCGCCACGACACCGACTTCGTTCGGAAGGTGATGGAGGCCTGCCGACGTTCGGGCGCCGCCTGCGACATCGATCCGAAGGTCGCGACGGGCGTGTTCCGTGCCATGACCACGCTCGGGTTCCACGAGGCCGAGATCGGCTCGGACGTGTTCGCGGCGGCGGTCGACCGCATCGTCGACTGGGTCGCCGGAGGCATCGTCGGCGCCGAGGTGCGGCCGTGAGCGCACCCACACCCGCACGGCCTCGCTCCGGGCCCACCGCGGCGACGGCGGCGAGGGCGCCGGCCATCCACGCCCAGGAGCTCACCAAGCGCTTCGCGGACGTCACGGCGGTGGACGCACTGTCCATGTCGGTCGGCCGCGGGCAGATCTACGGCTTCCTGGGCCGCAACGGCGCCGGCAAGACGACCACCATCCGGATGCTGGTGGGCCTGGTGCGCCCCACCCGCGGGCGCGTGTCGATCTTCGGAACGGACGTCGCCAAGCATCGCAGGCGGGTGGCGCACGACGTCGGCGTGCTGGTGGAGACGGCCACGTCGTACGGCAACCTCACGGTGTTCGAGAACCTGGAGCTGCAGCGTCGCCTCACCCGCTCGCCTCGTGAGGCGCTCGACCGGGTGGTGGCGCTGTTGGACCTGGAAGAGCTGGTCCACCGCCGCGCCGACCGGCTGTCGCTCGGGAACAAGCAGCGCCTCGGCCTCGCCCGCGCCATGCTCGCCAGGCCGGCGCTGCTCGTTCTGGACGAGCCGGTCAACGGCCTCGATCCCGTGGGCATCGTGGAGATCCGCCACCTGCTGCGCAGGCTCGCCGACGACGAGGGCGTGACCGTCTTCCTGTCGAGCCACAACCTCGGCGAGGTCGCGCAGCTCGTCGACCGGATCGGGATCATCCACCGGGGACGCCTCGTCGACGAGATCGACATGAGCGCGACGGCCGCCGCGGTGCACCTCGAGCTCGTCGTGCCGGACGCGGCGGCGGCGCGCACCGTGCTGACGTCGACGTTGCCGCTCGACGGGGTACGCGACCTGGCCGCGGACAGGCTGGAGGTGGCGTGCGGGCGGGTCGCGCCGTCCGCCGTGATCCGCACCCTGGTCCAGGCGGGGGTCGAGGTCGGAGCCGCCTGCCCGCGCGACAGCGACCTCGAAGCGCACTTCCTGCGCCTGACGGGAGGCGAGCCCTGATGCTCGTCCAAGCGTTCCTGTGCGAGCTGCTCAAGCTCAAACGTGCACGGATCACCTGGATCGTGACGGCGGTCTACGCGTTCGCGCCGCTCATGCTCGGGCTCATGATGACCGTGCTGATGCGTCCCGCCCTGGGCCGGCGGATGGGTCTGCTCACGGCCAAGGCGGAGCTCACCATCGGGGCGGCGAACTGGCCGACCTACCTCACCCTCACGGCCGCCCTGTTCGCGGGCGGGCTGATCGTCCTCGCCGTCGTGGAGGCGTTCGTGTTCGGCCGCGAGTATGCCGAGGGCACGGCCAAGAACCTGCTCACGCTGCCGGTCGACCGCGCGACGCTCGTCGCCGCCAAGTTCGCCGTGTCGGCCGTCTGGTTCGTGGCCATGGCCGCCGTGGTGTACGCCGTGGCCCTGGCCGTCGGTTTCGCCATCGGTCTGCCGGGCTTCCAGGGCGCCCTGCTCGTCGGCAGCGTCCGCACGGTGGCGACGCTGGTCCTCCAGGTCCTGCTGGCAGGCGCCGCCGGCGCGTGGCTCGCCATCGTCGGGCGCGGCTACCTGGCACCGATCGGCGTGACGGTGCTGCTGCTGCTCATCGGCGACCTCTTCTCGCACACCGGGTGGGGCCCCTGGGTCCCCTGGTCGATCGTGCTCCTGAGCGCCGGAACGGCACCCGGCAGCGCTCCCGTCGGTGCGGGCTCGATGGCCATCCTGGTGATCTTCTTCCTGGCCGTCGCGATCGCCTCGTACCTCGCGATGGACCGCTCCGACAACCTGCAGTAGCGTCGACCGCCGGGCCGGGCACCGGGCGGTACACCGCGGAACCGCTGCAAGACGCCTGCGCCGCAGCCGGCCGGACGCGCAGCGACCTAGCGGAAGGAGCCACCTTCCACGTCGCGGATGAACCTCCGGAGGGCCTCGAAGTAGTCCTCGGCGTCGTCCCGGAAGGGCGTGTGGCTGCCGTTCTCGCACACGTGCACGCGCGCGTTCGGCATCCGCCGGCCCATCTCCTCGACGTCCTCGACGCACATGGTGTCGTGCCGTCCCACCACCGGCAGCGTCGGCACGGTGATCCGCGCCAGAGCGTCCCAGCGGTCCCAGTCCTTGAACGTCCCGGTCACCACGAACTCGTTCGGCCCCTGCATGGTGCCGTAGCCCGGCATCGCCAGGTGATCCATGCAGCGCTGGACGGCCGCAGGCCAGGGCTCGAGGCGGCAGATGGGCTGCTTGTAGAGGTGCTCGGTGTGGAGCTGCTGGTAACGCCGCGCCTGGTAGTCCCCCTCACGCTCGAACGCCTTCATCAGCTCGTGGGCCGCACCTGCCGGACCGCCACCCAGGGTCGCCCCAAGTAGAGGGCGGCGTTCGACGACCCGCCGCGCGGGCGGGTCCCGGGGGCGTTCCAGATCGCCTTCGGACCCCTCGAGCGCCAGGATGCCGTGGAGATCGAAGCCATGTTGCGCAGGGTCTACCGTGAGGCCGAGAGGCGCATCCACCGCTGCCGGGCGCAGGGCACGGGCCGAGCGTACGGCTTGTTCCTGGCGTTCGCCCGATCGACCGACGGGGACGCCTGACCATCGACGAGGCCCGCGCGCGTCGGGGCGCGCGTTAGCTCACCAGCTCGACTTCGATGGTGTCGAGGGGATCGAGCGCATACCGGACCCTCGTGGGTCCGTCGGCGCGGATCGGCGGCACGATGGAGCCGGTGATGATGATCTCCCCGGCGCGCAAGGTCTCCCCCACGGCGGCGAGGAGGTTCGCAACGTGCATGACGTTGTCGAGCAGGTCCCCGGGTGCGGCCTCGAGATCGTCGACGGTGGCGAGCGGAGCCCCGTCGTTCGCAACGGTGCCGATTAGGCCGTCGAGCAGCCCGCCCGCGCGCGTCCGGTCCTGGCGCCCGAGCAGGACGTGGCGTTGGAAGACGTCGGCAGCGAGGATGGCCTCCACGTCGTCGGGCGCAAAGGTCAGATCGGCGAGCTCGATCGCGGGGCCGACGGCGGCGATCGCGTCGCTCACCGTCTGCAGGTCGGTGGTGGCCGTTAGGTCGCGGCCCATCGTCACGGCGACCTCCGGCTCGACGACGGGGTTCGTCCAGCCTGCGATCGACACGGCGGCCCCCAGCTCCAGCTCCGCCCCGCGCAGCAGGAACCCGACCAGGGGCGCGTCGGTCCCCAGCCCTTCCATCGCCGCCGGCGTGCCGAAGCCGAGCTTCCAGCCCAGGGCCGCGTCGCCGGCCGCGATCCGTGCACGCCGCAGCTCGAGTTGCCGCCGCATCCCCGCGACGATGCGGGGGTCCCGGGCCGCGGCGCTCACGTCCCGGGCCCGTGCGGCGGACGGGCGTCACCGGACGCACCTTCGGCGTCCGCCACCTCATAGCCCGCCGCCTCCAGGGAGCCCGCGCCGCTCCACCCCCACACGAGCACGACGTCGGCGTCCGACGTGTTGGCGAAGCCGTGCCAGTGGCCGCGTTCCGTGTAGACCACGTCCCCCTGGCCGGAGGGCTCCTCACCGTCGTCGGTGTAGATGATGCCGCTGCCCTCGAGCACGAGCAGAAACTCGTCGGCGTGGAAGTGGCGATGCCGCTCGTGGCGCGCTCCGGGCGGCAGGACCGTCCATCCGAGCACGAGCGCGTCCGACCCCGCGGACTTCTGGTCGATGAGGAACTGCACCCGCATGTCGACCCAGCCCTCGTCGGGCGACAGTCCCTCGACCTGGGGCACGTCGCTCAGGTGCGTCCGGTAGGGGCTCACGGCTCGAACCCCCCCAGGCGCCGGTAGACCTCGTGAGCCGTCACGAAGTCACGACGGTCGAGGCCCAGCCCGCGGCAGGCGTTCATCATCTCGTTCGCCGCCGCCGCCAGGGGCACGGGCGAGCCGAGCCTGCGTCCCTGCTCCAGCACGAGCATCATGTCCTTCTGCTGGAGATTGACGTCGGCGAGCGCCTGCTCGGGCATGTGGCCCTCGAGGATGAACGGCCCGCGATAGCCGAGCACGGGCGAGGCGGCCACGCTGCCCAACATCGCGTCGACGGCCACCTCGCGGTCGACGCCCCCCTTCTCGGCCAGCGCGATGCCCTCGCCGAAGGCGATCACCTCCACCATCAGGACGAGGTTGATGGACAGCTTCATCTGCGCCGCCATCCCGCTCGCGCCGATGTAGGAGGCTCTGGCGCCGATGTCGAGCAGGACAGGCCTGACCCGTTCGAAGGCCTCGCGATCGCCGCCGACCATGATGGACGCCTTCCCCTGCTCGAGCGTCACGGGGCTACCGGAGAGCGGCGCATCGAGCATGGTGAGGCCCGCCCGCTCGAAGGCGGCGGCCACCGCCCGGCTCTCGGCCGGATCGATGGTGCTCATGTCCAGGTAGACGCCTCCATCGCGGAGCCCCGATACGATGCCGTTCTCCCCCAGAGCAACGTCGCGCACCGCGGCCGCGTCGGTCACGATGGAGAAGACCACTTCCGAAGCGCGGGCCACGCCCGCGGGGCTGTCGGCCCAGGCCATGCCCGCGTCGACGAGCGCGGACGCCTTCGCCTTCGTCCTGTTCCAACCGGTCACCTGGTGTCCGGCCGCGAGCAAGCGCCCGACGATGCCGGCACCCATGGTTCCGGTTCCGACCATTCCGACGTTCATGCGTGCTCCCAACCTTTGCGCGTTGGACGCCATTGTATGCGCCCGCCCCGTCGCGGACAAGGGCGCCGAGCCGGGAACCCGCCACGGTCACGACGGCCGCGATGCGGTAGGTTCTCGGCGAGGTGACGGTTCGCATGAACATGAAGAGGCGGCTCCGCTCGCTCGTGCCGAGGGTCGCCGTGGCGGTGGTCGGCGTGGCCGTGGTCGCCGTGGCCGTGGTCGCCGGACCGGCGGCATGGGGCAGGGCGTCCGCCCCGGGCGGAGCGGGCGCGCCTGACGAGGGGGGCTCGGTCACGATCCTGGCGAGCGGCGGTGCCGGCGTCTACCGCCAGCGGGCCTCACTGGAGGTCGGGCACTACCCGTACGCCCTCGTGGCCGCGGACTTCGACGGCGACGGCGTCCTCGGCCTCGCCTGCACGAACTTCGGGTCGGGAACGGTGTCCATCTTGCGGGGAGCCCGGGGAGGGACGCTGCGCGTCGCTCGCGTGCTCGCGGTTGGCGACCAGCCGGACGCCGTCGTCGCGGCGGTCCCGGCGGGGCCGCGCCCCACGGCGTTGGTCCCGGTCCCCGTGAACTCGCCGCCTGGGACCTGGTTGGCCGTGGCGGATGCGGGCGCGCCGGACGAAGGGCCGTAGGGCGCCTCGGCAGGCGCGCAGGCGCGCGCCGGCCCCACTGGGCGCGTGGAGCGGCGAGATCGATGCGCGGCAAGGACGGTCCCGGCGTGGGCCCGCTGGCCCGGTGCACGACCACCCAGGTCATGGCGATCGACGACGCGGCGGGCCCATGATCGGTGCATGGTGTCGCTGGTGAACCCCACGGTCTCCGGACCCCCTGCGGGGGCACGGCGGTGACGGGGCAAAGTCCCTGGTCGCTGGGCCCCAGCGGCGGTGAGCACTGCAGCCCCCAGGAGCGCCTGGCCGCTCTCCGTCGCGCACCGTTCTTCACGGGCCTCGACGAGGCGGCCCTGGCCGCGGTTCACGGCCTGGCGTTGGCGCACGGCTTCGTGCCGGGCGAGGTGGTCGTCTCGGCCGGATCGCCGGCCGAGGCGCTGCTGATCGTGGCGAGCGGAACGCTGAAGTGGTCGCGTCCCACGGCAGAGGGCAAGGACGTCGTTCTCGACCTGCTGGGGCCCGGCGACGCGTGCGGCAGCCTTCCGGTCCTGGGCGACAGCCGGCATGTCGACGACGTCATAGGTCAGACCGCCGGCTGCGTGCTGGTCTTCGACGCTGCGGCATTCGCAGAGGTGCTCGACCGCTACCCCAGCGTCACGAGGCGCGCGCTCGAGACCGTGGCCGCCCGGCTGGAGGAAGCGCACGAGGCCATCCGGCGGCTCAGCGTCGCCAGCGTCGAGGACCGCGTCGCCGCGATGCTCGTGCGACTCGACGCGCGGCTGGCCGAGGGCGGGGGCCCGGTCCGGCTCCCGCTCACGCAGGAGGATCTGGCGGGCATGGTCGGGAGCACCCTGGAGACGGTCAACCGGGTGCTGGCCCGCCTGCGCCGCCGCGGCGCCATCGACACGGGGCGCGGTTGGATCCGCGTTCTCGAGAAGGAAGCCCTGACCCCCGACGGCGGGCCCGGCTGAGCCCGGCGGAGCGCAGTCCGTCCAGACGGTTCCTTGATCTCGCTCAAGGTACGTTCTCGGCGCGGCGCCTAGGCTCGTGTCAGGAGGTTCCCATGTCCATCAACACGACCCTTCGCAGCACGTCGCTCACCTGCCCGTCGTGCGTGAGCAAGATCGAGCGCGGGCTCGGCCGCCTCCCCGGCGTGGAGGGAGTGCACGTGGCGTTCGGCAGCGGCAGGATCGACGTGCGGCACCGAGCGGAGGTATCCCCGGCCGAGCTGGCGAGCGCGGTCGAGCGGCTGGG
>Ga0102962_1000985_pt1 | contig 11734 bp, 7 predicted proteins | sample SalPonF2_C_D2_MG_FD_84519 | JGI IMG/M metagenome (GOLD analysis project Ga0102962, IMG submission 84519) | Salt pond soil microbial communities from South San Francisco under conditions of wetland restoration - Salt Pond MetaG SF2_C_D2_MG ...
CCCGTAGGAGTCTGGGCCGTGTCTCAGTCCCAGTGTGGCTGATCATCCTCTCAGACCAGCTACGCATCATCGTCTTGGTGGGCCGTTACCCCACCAACTAACTAATGCGACGCAGGTTCATTCCCAGGTGGCTCTCGCCTTTAACAACTGTGGCCATGTGGCCCCGCTGCATCATGCGGTATTAGCCCCGCTTTCACAGGGTTATCCCCCGCCTGAGAGTAGATTACCTACGCGTTACTCACCCGTGCGCCAGTCTCACCATGAAGCAAGCTCCATGGATCCCCTTCGACTTGCATGTGTTAGGCCCGCCGCCAGCGTTCGTCCTGAGCCAGGATCAAACTCTCCGTTGTATCTATATACTATATAAATCTTCGTGAGCTTGCCCGGCCTCGTTCGCTCGAGACTCGCCGTCTTCATTGTTTCTTGATTATTTTGACTCTTAAGATCCCTCGACCTTAAGGGCTCGCCATGCGATTGGCTGATTTTTCAGTCTGTTCAAAGAACTTCTTTTCCCCTGCCCTATTATTTATCAGGACAGATTTTAAATATACTGCTTTTCCCCGCCCTTTGTCAAGCTTTAAATGAACTTTTTTCGCCCCTTCTTTACTTGACCTCGAACCCTCTTCCAAGAGCCCGTTTTTTCGAACGGACTCCTAATATAATACCTCCTCCATTACCTTGTCAATCCTTTTGTGAGCTTTATTTTTTGACCAATTACCGGGGGGGCCGGTATAGCTCTCTAAATACCTGATACTTACCCTGTTTCTTACTTAAGGTTTAATTTTTTCAATTTACTTTGAAGGGTGGTTGGTTTGAGCTCAAGTAAGGCTGCCGCCCCGTCTTCTCCATATATTTTACCCTCTGTAAATTCGAGGACCTTCTTTAAATATTTTCGATTCATTTCATCATATGGAATGATCTCTTTCACTTCAGAGCTCAAAATATTTTCGTTTACAGATTTTTTACTATTTAATTTCGTTCTGAATGTATTTTTAGACGAGGCCAGCAAGGATTCTTTCAGGACATGAAATAGTTCTGGTAAATTACCCGGCCAATCATGACTTGCTAATTTCTCCAATTCTTTATCAGGTATATTGAACTTGTCTAATTTTAGAAGCCGTACCGCCTGCTCAATCCATTTTTTTGAAATAAGTGGAATATCTGATGTCCTGTTTCGCAATGCCGGGATCAGCAAAGGATAAAAATTTAATTCATAATAAAGAGTAGCATCAAATTTATCTGTGTTTATCACATCCTCAAGTGCATATTTTGTGATACCGATTATACGTGTTGTCCATCCTTTCTGCTGCCTCATTTGCAGGTTATCATGTAACAAGGATTGACACTCGCTTGATAAATATGATAATTCAGATAAAATTAAAATAACATCATGGTCATCATCCAGGATACCTGAATATTGTTGCACGCTGCCGCCCGATCTATCCTTTTCCCCTCCAAAAAGTAATCGTTGTTGTTCCGTGGCCGATAATCCATTTAATTCCACTTTGTGAATTGAGCTCTTTTCGCTGCTTAATTCATGAGCAAGTCTCATGGCAATGGTATGACGGCCGGTCCCTTCCTCACCCCGAATCAAAACATTGGTCTCTTCATATTTGATTTGACCAATTTTATCCATTATAGCTTGCATGATGGGTGATTCCGCCACGAAAAAATCCATCTCGGAATAATGTCCATTTGAAATCGATCCGGTCCTTAATGGAGAAACGGCATCTTCCACCGGCACGAGCGTCGTCACAATTAGATTGGTACGTGCCGATTTTGTTTGAAAGATGCTGAATTCAAAATAAAAAGGGAGGTCACGGTCATTCCTTGCCCTCAAATAACATATTTCCTTCTCACCTTCACCGGCCTGATGACTCAATTCAGCTATCTTATTTATAAGCTGATCCAATTGCTGATTTATAATGCCTTCCGTTTCTGAAGCCAACACAAACTCCTGCGGCTTGTATCCGACAATATCTCTCAGCTCATTATTTGCAAAAATCAAATGTGCTTTTTCCTCTTCATCAATTCTGAAGACCAACACAATGCCAGGTAAATGATCTAATATTTCCCGCCAAAAGGCGTTATTCGTAACAGTTTTCATTCCTCAATATTCAACGAAATCTCGTTTAAATTAACCCACAGCAACGATATTAAATTGGTCATTTCAATGCAAATTATTAATTGCTTCCCTGAAAACTACAACACTTTTATATTCAATTATATTATTGTTTTATATAGACATAAAACACACACCAATGTTTTAATAAAATTATTATTCACGAACATTTTTATATGTTTCATTTGTAATTAACGTGAGGTTTGTATAAGAATCGCAGAGTTGTAATAATTACATTGAGAATACGACCTGTGAAAATATAACATTTACATGATGACGGACGACTGACCATCGACGACACACCCCCACCCTGTTTTGATGCATAAAGTATGATTCCGATATCGAACTCACGTTGATTATACGGTTTTTCAGAATAAATAATGGTTACTTAATATCAGAGCATTTCTCTGTGGTCAGTTGTCGGTGGTCATAGAATAATCTAATGTAACAGCTACTTTTATTAAGTAGATAGATTATAAGCTTAAACGAACCTCACGCTATTTACATAACCATTAATTTCATTTTGGAACTAAAATCATAATGAATTGTATTGGTGTTCGTTTCCTTTATTATAACCTTAAGACTTACTGAACGTTCAATAAATATCAATGGTTTTATTATACCCACAGGAAACCTGAGAAGACATATTCTATAACAATGAATTTAGAAGAGTTTGAAAAAAAGATGATCATATCCAGGGCAGCAGCTGGTCTATTCATCAGGAAGAATGAAAAATTCACCATAAAAAATATTGCTAAAGAAGCCGGTGTTAAAATTGTTGAAGTATATCAATTATATGATGACAAAGATGAAATACTAATTTTTTTCTATGATTCCGTTGTCCCGTTATATAAGATGATGATCTCTGAAATTGACGATTTTGATTCCTTCACAGCAGGTGAAAAATTATCCAATTTCACTTTTACCCTCTTTGATTTATTGAATGAGCAACGGGACTTTGTCGATCATACCTATTCCAGATATGTTCTTGTAGGTTATCGAAAATCCACTCTGAAAAAAGATGTAACGAAACTCTTTAAAGAATTCATTAATAGAGATGAGCGGATATCCACTTTGAATCGCAATTTGTTTGATGGATGGTTTTATGGTATGATTGCCGGTAAATACCTTGCCCTGATCTTATTATGGCTTAGAGACGAGAGTGATTCACAGGAAAAAACGATGGCTCTTGTGGACAAACTGTCATCCTTTCTGGATGAGCTGCTATACAGCAATGTACTCGATAAAGGTTTCGATTTAGTCCAATATCTCTATACCAATGACTTCTTCAAGTTCGATATCCCTTATTTAAGTAAGATCCTGAATAATTTATCAAAGGAAGAAAGTAATAATGAGTGATTTCCCCTCCTCAAAATTCGAACGTGGAAAAATATTTGCAAAAACCGGATTAAAGGTCGGCTCTAATTATGCTAAGTATCATCTGCAGAAAGTGATGGACAAAAAAGATTCTGAAGATAAAAAAAAGGATCTCCAAAGCCGGAATGCCAATGATATGTATAAGGAGTTCGCCAAACTTCGTGGTACCGCTTTAAAAATTGCACAGTCTTTAAGTATGGATACCAGCGGTTTATTATCGGATGAATTCATTGAGGTCATGTCCCAATCGCAATACCGGGTGCCTCCTATTAATAAAGCGTTGATTCGTTCCATTATCAAAAACGAACTCGGTGATTATCCGGAAAATCTTTTTAAATCATTTAATACCGATGCCCTTGCTGCCGCATCTATTGGACAGGTGCACGAAGCCATCTTAAAAGATGGACGAAAAGTGGCTATTAAGATACAATATCCCAATATCCGGGATACTATTCAGTCTGATTTAACCATGGCAAAAGTCCTATTCAAACGAATGATAAAAGGCCGGAATATTGATCAATATTTTCAAGAAGTTAAAGATCGCCTGACAGAAGAAACCGATTATGTTCACGAAGGAAAGCAAATAGAGTTTTTTGCCGAAAAATATACCAGCGATAAGTTTATAACTCCACGGTGGGTTCAGGAATTATCCACAGAAAAAGTATTAACGATGACTTATTTGGAGGGTGAACACCTGGATGCGTTTCTCGCGTCTGACCCTTCACAAGAGGATCGTAACCTTTACGGACAATTACTTTGGGATTTCTTCCACGAACAGATCAATGAAGCGCATACTATTCATGCCGATGCCCATCCGGGTAATTTTATGTTCACTCCCGACCGTCAACTTGGGATTCTTGATTTTGGTTGTGTTAAAACATTTCCCGCTGATTTTTTCTATGATTATATGTATTCCCTGCCTGCCCATATTGAAGGGGATTCAGATGAATTATTCCGGTTGTATAAGAAGCTCGATATGTTAAGCCTGACAAAAAAAGGACAGAAGAAAGAAAATGAATATTTTCAATTTTTCAAGGACTTCGGTAACGCCTTCATTCAACCTTATAGAAGTGAGCATTTTGATTTCAGCGATCAGAATTTCAAACGGCAGCTGAACTATTATGTCAAAAAAGCTACCACATTTGATGAACCCGTTGGATCGAAACATTTTGTTTATGCTTCCCGGGTACACATGGGGTTATATAATATGCTCATTCAATTAAAGGCAGTTGTTAACACTAAAAAGAGCCTGAAAATTGTGAACGCATTTCTTGAACGCAATAAACATAACTCGACAGTAATTAATAAGTAATAGAAAAAACCACCCTTCCCTGTTTATTTTGAACGTTTTGTTACCCCAACCCGTTATCATTATTGACAATAATTCTCTTGGACACTTACAGGTAGCGGCTTTCAGATTAGAACTGAAATAGTATCGTAATAAAAATAAAATTCGAACAATAAATATTTTATTATGTCAATGAATGTGACACAAAAATTGGTTGACAACCATCTGACTTCCGGAGAAATGGTTCCGGGAGAGGAAATCGCACTAAAAATAGATCAGACTCTTACCCAGGATGCGACCGGGACAATGGTCATGCTGGAATTGGAGGCCATGAATCTTGATAAAGCACAAACGGAATTATCTGCTCAATATGTCGATCACAATTTATTGCAGGCGGATTATAAGAATGCAGATGATCATCTGTTCCTGAAGTCAGCTTGTGAAAACTTCGGTATTTGGTATAGCCGGCCGGGCAATGGGGTAAGCCACCCTGTGCACATGCAGCGTTTCGGTATTCCCGGGAAAACGATGTTAGGTTCGGATAGCCATACTCCGGCAGCAGGATCATTGGGCATGCTTGCGATGGGTTCAGGTGGTATCGACGTGGCCATGGCTATCGCCGGTGAACCGGTTTATGTAAAAATGCCGAAAGTTTTAGGTGTCAAACTAACGGGTAAAATGCCGGATTGGGTAAGTGCCAAAGACGTCATTCTTGAAATGTTGCGCCGTTATGATGTGGATGGGTGTCGAGGTATGATTATCGAATATTACGGTCCCGGGCTTAAAGAATTAAGCGCCATGGATCGACACGTAATCGCCAATATGGGGACCGAAACAGGTGCAACAACCACTGTATTCCCATCGGATGATGAAGTTAAACGCTTTATGGAAGCAGAGGGAAGAGGAGATCAGTGGAAGGAACTAAAAGCGGATGAAGATGCTGAATATGATCTTCATGAAGAAATTAATTTATCTGAACTTGAACCCCTCATAGCCTGTCCAAGTAGTCCCGGCAATGTGGTTCCCGTAAGCGAAGTAGCAGGAAAACCGATTTACCAGGTTGTTATTGGATCATCAGCAAATCCCGGATTACGGGATTTTTGGATCTCAGCCGAAATGGTCAAGGGACGAAGTACACATGAAAGAGTATCATTCGACATCAACCCGACTTCTCGTCAATTAATAGAAAATTTAGCCGGTATGGGCAGTTTTATGGATCTGGTTCATGCCGGAGCGCGTTTCCATCAATCAGGATGTCTGGGCTGTATTGGAATGGGACAGGCGCCGGCTACCGATCAAATCAGTCTACGGACGATGCCCAGGAATTTTCCGGGACGTTCGGGTACTCCTGAAGACAAAGTGTATTTGTGCAGTCCTGAAACAGCTACCGCTTCTGCGCTTACCGGCAAAATTACCGATCCTCGTGATATGGAGAAATTATATCACAAAAAATACCCTGAGTTTAAAGAGCCGAAAACAATTACGATTAATACGGATATGCTTGTAGCTCCGCCTGAAAACGGCAAGCGACATGAATTGCAAAAGGGACCGAATATCAAATCATTTCCTGAATTTGATCCACTTGAAGATCACATTGAGATCCCCGTTTTACTTAAAGTCGGAGATAATATTTCTACAGATGAGATTATGCCCGCGGGTGCTACAGTTTTACCATATCGCAGCAATATTCCGGGTATAAGTCAATTTGTCTATTATCTGAAAGACGATTCTTTCTCTGAAAGAGCAAAAGAGACAAAAGAAAAATTCAGGGGACATATACTTGTTGGGGGTAAAAACTATGCACAGGGATCAAGCCGGGAACATGCTGCTATTGCACCCCGATATCTTGGACAAGCAGCAGTACTCGCCAAATCGTATGCACGTATAGGCTGGCAAAACCTGGTAAACTTTGGAGTGCTGCCATTAGAGTTCGTCAACCCGGATGATTACGATGATATTGATCAATCTGATATGATTGAGATATCAGATTTGCGTGAAGCTCTCAGGAATGATTCTGGGATTGAGGTTGTCAACAAAACAAAAGGCCATACGTATAAGATGACCCACAGCCTCAGCGATCGTCAAAAAGACATAATACTGCATGGCGGAATCATTAACTGGTATAAGGAAGAACGGGCAACTGCCTGACAATTTGCGGCTAAGAGGTTAACGGCATGTTTGACATTTTTTCAATCACAGTCCAAACCAACGGAATATCACCAAAAATAATCCGACGGCAGCAATCATACGTGATATCTCGGTCATAATTACTTTTTCTTTTGTGCTCCGGCGAATAAGATATAGAGCCGGCCACATCAAAGCTATGGCGAAAATTTGTCCAACCTCTATACCCAGGTTAAAGCCAACGAGTGAATGAACAAAAGAGCTGGTAGACATTGAGCTGCTCAATAACTCTGTAAGATTGGCTGAAAAACCGGCTCCGTGAATCAACCCAAAACTTCCGGATACTATCCAGCGCCGGGGAAATGACTCACGCACAATATTCTCTATTCCAACATAGGATATAGAAGCGGCAATAAGGACTTCCGTTAACGTAGGATTTAAATTCAGAATACCAAGTGCAGATAAAACGAGGGTTGTGGAATGAGCCACAGTAAAAGCTGAAATGACCGTCAACATCTCCTTCCACGATTTGATAACAACAACCAATCCCAATAAAAAAAGGATATGATCATATCCATCCAATATATGATCGAATCCAAGGTGCAAAAATAATTCAAATTCCTGCATTATCCTCCTATTAACCCAGAAGTATTATTATCTACTCAATCCCACTCGTTCTTATGACGAGCATGAGGGAACTTGACGGAATAAATATAATAGGATTCTTGCTAATAGAAAGAGCATCTAAATAAAAAGCCCTGTCATTATGCATAACAACAGGACTTTTTATTTAATGTTTAAAAATGAAAGACAATACTATTTAAGTAGTGTCATACGTCCATTCTGGACCATAACTTTACCTGCGGCACGAGCCGTTAAACGATAGATGTACATTCCGGATGCCAAATTTGAAGCATTTAATTGAACCGTTTTTCCGACACCGGCTGCTATCTTACCTATGTCCATCGACATTACCTTTCGTCCCAGGACATCATATACAGATAGATTTACTTCGGCAGCCTGAGGCAAATCAAATTTAATCGTTGTTGTCGGGTTAAAGGGATTTGGATAATTTCCCTGTAATCTGAATTTTTGAGGGATTGTTGTGACCTGCTCATCTTCAATACCGGTATCAATAGCCGGGATAGCTGTTGAACCGTCAGCAAACACTACTAACAGTCGTAAATCCGCTCCATTTTGATTAGCCGACGGATCTACAAAACCCGATGCCAGTATAACAGCTGTTTTGCCAGCCATATTGGTCAGATCAACATCAAATGATTTAATAATAGATGTGTTATCATTTTTATCTGTCAGATTGATCACATATTGTATCGGATCAACACTTCCATAACTGGTTACATCAGAATATTTGAAATCGTTGACAAGCAATACACCCCCGGTTACTGTAACATCGACTGTTGGTGCGTCTGTAACTCCATGTACTGCAAAGAATTCAAATTTATTTTGGTCAACGGCTTCCTGTCTGGCCGAATCTCTGACAATTATATTGAATGCCGTTGAAACTCCATCCGGATTAACAGCGAATTTTGTTGGATCAAGCACCCCACTGGCTGTCAATACATAGTTTTGTGCTTCGGTTAAATTATACTTGAACGATTTCAGGGTATCATTCACCGAAGTGCTGTTTCCGGGAGCCACACCGACGACCAGATCCCTGTTTGATGGTATTTCGAGATATTTGGTTGCTTTACGGAATTTCAGTTTATGAACTTTTCGAATTCCATTAATATAAATATCCACTGAATCGGCTGCGGGGTCGGCAGCATTATGGATTATTTGAGCAAATGCAGAAGCGTAAAGATCCGTATCCAGAACCGGTTGCAATTGATAACCGGCCGTATCGGAGGTTGTGCTTGATTGACTTAATACCCCTGCAAATACAATCATTGTGTCCGGTATACTGGCACCATCGATCGTACCGTCTGAAGCAGCGGGTGTTTGGAGTGTAACATTACCACTATTATTACTGTTATCCGAAATCATGTAGTTTGTGGCTGCCTGAAACGTTCCGGTTGTTTGAAATTTCTTTAAGCCCTGTACACGTATCAATTCACTTTCATAGGCTTCTCCATTCACAGAAATCTCATTTAGGGTAATTCTCTTTGGATCCGGCAACTTGTTATATCGGGAAAGTACGGTGTAAGTGTCGAGATCGCCCTGGTCTATAACTTTCAAAAAGTTCAGGTCCGAAGTTTTGCCCGTAATCGAAAGACTGTCACCCATCCAGACATTTCCATTTTGTACGGCATCATAAAAAGCGCCGGATGTTTGTCGGATAGTAATTCCACCTGTCGTATCCTGCATGCGTGTATACGCACCATAAGTCCTGGTAACAATACCTTTAATATTGACCTGTGCTCCACTGAAAGCAGAACGAGCCTGGGCAATTGTATAGTTTACGATACCTCTTGTAACCGTAAGTGACTGTCCGCTGCTAACGGTCGTTTTACTCCCATCCGATGTGATTAACCTGTGATATAAGGTTACAGTGCTTCCGACTGCCAGGTTCAATTGTTGTAAGATCTGATCAACGGTAGCAAAGTCGGCTTTAGCTGACGTTAAAGTATCCGTATTGATATTGACAAGTAAACTTGAGAAATCCGGCAAGGCAGACAATTGCCAGATATACACTACTTTATTGCCTTCAGGATCCGTGGATTTGCTAAACGTCGATGTTAATTCGGTTGTCCCATCTCCTTCAACGGTTGCTGAAAATCCATCTGGTGGAAATGTTACTGTCGCTCCACCGGGTGCCGTATCGGGGCTTCCCAAAATCTGACCGCGCAACTCGCCGTCGGGATTATTGGCTGTATGAATCTGCACATAAAAGTTGCCGCTCTGTAAATCGTTTTTTTGATCAGTAGTTAAAACAAAACGATTGTCAGCTCCGGCGTAAGAACCACTAAGGGAGTCGGTGCTTAATGTTGTTTTTAACGTAAAAACAACATTCCCATTTAAACCTGCAGACGCCATGTGGATATGGGACATCCGATAAGCTGAAGTCAGGGCGGAAAACGAACCGGATAGTGTTAAAGTATCACCTGATAACGTCAGTGTAACGGATCCTGTTCCATTACTGACTACCGGTTGAACTACATTTATCCCGCTCAAATCTGCTTCATAAGTAGTCTGAGCCGATGAATTAAATACCAATCCAAAAAGAATAAATGTTAAAAGAGGTGTTAAAAATAGTAGCTTTCTCTGCATAGACATGAAATCCTCCGGTATTATGTTAAGATTTATGATTTGAATAGTTATAAAAACGTTCTTTATCTATTTAAAAATACCTCAGTTAAACACTCAATATCTATTAATAATAACGTTATTATAAAGTATTAATATAAGTGTGATTCGGGGTTTGTGGGAAGAGCAGGGAATGGCATACAAAAGATTGGGAGGCAAAAAGTTATTCTACCCGGTTCAGGCATCTGCTGTACTGAAGCAGGTATAACAATCCCGGGATTGGTTATGCGATTTTGATATAAAAAAAACCCTGCAGTTGAAATACAGGGTTTTTAAATATTCAGACAATTTTTTATTTCTCGATATTCTGCAGGTATCGATAAAATTCACTTTTTGTCGATAATATTATTGATGTTTTATTATCGAACGTTTTTTTATAACTATCCATGGTTTTCATAAAACCATATAGTTCTCTTGCACCTGCGCTTTGATTATATGCTTTGGCATAAATTAATGCAGCCCGGGCATCCGCTTTACCGCGTATCTCTTCAGCCGTTTTATAAGCTCCCGATTGAATACTTTTCAATTCCTTATCCCGTTCACCATTAATCCTCGAAGCTTCACCCTGACCTTCGGATTTAAATTTATCAGCGATCCTGTTTCTCTCAGATATCATGCGGTCATAAACTTTTTGGCGAACTTCTTTAACATAATTTATCCGTTTAATCCTGAAATCAAGAATCTGAATACCAAGATCACCGGCAATAGCGTTGGCTTTCTTGAGAATATTTGCCTGAATCCTGGCTCTGCCCACTTTGATGGAATCCAATGTTTCCGCCTCATCGGCATCCAGGGTGTCCGAACTTTGTAAAGGAGTACGGTTGCTGGATCGCACTAGTTCAACGAGCATATTATCAGCAACGGCATTTCGTGTCTCCCCATCGAGAATGTCATCCAACCGGGATTGCGCTCCCCGCTCATCCCGTACACGCTTGAAGAATTGAAGAGGATTGATAATCTGCCACCTGGCGTACGTATCCACAAAAATAAACTTTTTATCTTCCGTAGGTATTTGATTAGGATCACCATCCCATTCTAAATAACGTTTATCAAAGAAATGAGCCGTTTGAATAAATGGTATCTTAAATTTTACACCAGGTGTAGTTATTGGTTTCCCTACCGGCTTCCCAAATTGTGTAATAACGACCTGTTCTGTTTCACTGACTATATACATGCCGCTGAATGCGATAATTACCAAAGCGGCAACAATAATTAATAGGATTGAAGAATTTAATTTTTTCATTATTTATCCCCTCCCATATTCAACTTCTTTACAGATCCGGTGGTCATTTCAAAAAGTGGTAAGATATTCGCTCCATTTTGATCGGTTATAATTTTATTCCCAACTTTTGGCAGGATCTGCCCCATTGTCTCCAGGAAAATTCTCTTTTTTGTAACTTCAGGAGCTTTGATATATTCGGTGTATAGATCATTGAAACGAGTTGCCTCACCTTCGGCTCTGTTCACTCTGTCGATGGCATACCCCTGAGCCTGCTGAATTGTTTCTTTTGCCTGCCCTTTTGCTTTCGGTACAACTTTATTATATCCGGCAAGAG
>Ga0102962_1000986_pt1 | contig 11734 bp, 11 predicted proteins | sample SalPonF2_C_D2_MG_FD_84519 | JGI IMG/M metagenome (GOLD analysis project Ga0102962, IMG submission 84519) | Salt pond soil microbial communities from South San Francisco under conditions of wetland restoration - Salt Pond MetaG SF2_C_D2_MG ...
AACTAGTTGCCGCCGCCGGTCTGCCCGGAGCCCGAGCCCGACGCGCCGTTGGAGGGGGTGCCGCCGGACGAGGATCCGGCGCTCGAGGAACCCGTGCTCGAGGAACCCGTGCTCGAGGACCCGGCTCCCGTGCTCGGCGCGCTGCCGTTGGCGCCGGACGACGGCTGCTGTTGTTGTTGCTGCTTCTGGATCTGCGCCAGGTTGTTCTCGACCTTGATCTGCTGCTTCATCTTGTCGAGCCAGTCGGTGCGCATCTGCTGCTGCTGGTTGGACAGCACGGCCGCCTGGACCTGATCCTTGACCTCGCTGAAGCTGCGCGTGCGCTGAGGCGTACGGACGGCCAGCAACACCACGTAGGTGTCCTTCGTCTTGGGCTGCGAAGCGCTGCTGCTCCCCGCCTCCCCACCGGAGTTGCCCGACGCGCTGTTGGAGCCGCTGGACGACGAGCCGCTGGAGCTGCCGCTCGCGCCGTTGTCGTTCACCGGCTGCGACAGCACCAGCACGTCCGTGATGCCCTGTTTGCTGTTCGGCAGGGCGGTGAACGCGTCGGTCTTGAACAGTGCGGTGTCGAGCTCGGTCACCAGATCGCCCGGCTGCACCGTGCCGAGGTCCTTGACGGTGCCGTGGTCGGCCTTGGCGGTGGCGTCGAGGGCCTTGCCCTGCAGCAGCGCGCTGCGGAAGGACTCGGCGTCGGCCTTGGTGGTGAAGTCCACACGCGTCGCCTCGGCCTCGGCCGAGATGGTGAAGCTGGAGGTGTTGCTGTCGTAGTACTTCTTCATGGCGTCCTGCGTGGCCTTGGCGTCGCGCGACACGTAGTTGAGCGCGGCCTGCGCCACCATCTGACGGGTGCCGACGAGTTCGAGCTTCAGCGACTTCGCGCCCTGGTAGGCCACGTAGGTGTCGATGAGCTGGCCGAGCACCGCAGGCTTGAAGAACTGCGTGACCAGGCTCGCGCTCTGCGGCGACAGCGCCTTCTGGATCTGCGGGTTGGTGTAGGTGGCGCGGTCGAGCTCGGCGGCGCTGATGGTGGTGTCACCGACCGTGGCCACCGCAGGGTTGTCGTAGCTCAGCGAGCTCCCCGTGGGGACGGTGACCTTGGCATCGGCCTTGAGCTGGTCGATCTTCTGCTGCACCACGCCCGTCTGCTTGGCCTTGAGCGCATCGGCCTTGACCTGGTCCTTGACCTTGTCGAACGCCTTCAGCTCGGCCGGCAGGTACGCCTCGACCTTGACGACGTAGTAGCGCCCTGCGGCGTTGACGACGTCGGTGATGCCGGGACCCTGCAACCCGAAGGCGGCGTTGGCCACCGCCGTCGGCAGCGCCGGCTTGCCGACCGGCTGCGGGGCGCTCTCGCCCTTGGCCGCGCCCAGCGCGCCACCGCGGTCGGCCAGCTCCTTGCTGTTGGCCTTGGCGAGCGCCGCGAAGTCGGCGCCGCCCACCGCCTGCTTCTGAAGCTGGACTGCGAGCGCAGGATCGTCGACCACGATCTCGCGCGCCTTGATCTGTGGGTCGGTCTGGTAGCTGCTGTGGTGGGTGTCGTACCAGGCCTTCACCTCGGCGTCCGTGACCTTGACGTCCTTGGTGAGCTGGGTCTCCCACTTCTGCTGCCGCAGCGACTCCCGCACGTAGTCGCGGAAGGTGGCATCGGTGAACCCGGCGTTGCCGAGGAGGTTGAGGTAGGCCTGGTCGTTGCCGCGGCCCGCCACCCCGCGCGACTTCCGGAAATCGTCGACCGCCTTGTTGACGTCGCGGCCGGAGACGTGCTCCTTGGCGGACGCCTGCGTAAGGACGGCGTTCTGGACCAGATTGTCGACGAGCAGGAGCTGCAGGTCGTTGGCGACCTCACCCTGCGATACGGCGCTGTACAGCGGATTCTGCCGCGCGCGGGCCACCGCATCCTGGTAGATGGGCTGGCCGTTGACCTGCAGCTCGACCGCGCCGTGGCTGGCGCCGCCGCCACCCCCGCCGAGGCGACCCAGCGTCGGCGTGAAGGTGATGATCATGCCGAGCAGCAATCCGATGGAGATGATCCATAGGATGATCGTGTTGGTACGACGGTTGAACTTCATTCCCTTGACTTCCTCCCAGAGCCTCTGTTAGCTTTCTTAGTTGACTTCGCGCGCCCGTAGCTCAGCCGGATAGAGCGTTCGCCTCCGGAGCGAAAGGTCACAGGTTCGAATCCTGTCGGGCGCACCACACGTTCTTCCTCGTGCACAGCGTTGACGTCGGCCTTGGTGATGCGTTCGGGGCTCAAAGCAGAGGAAGTGTACCACGGGCTTTCCATGAGAGTTTCCAGCCGGGACACCGCCCTCCGGGCGGTGTTGCCGCCGTCCAGGACCGGCGCGCGAATCGCCCGGAGCGCTCGCCCGGTCCGCTGGGTGCGGCCCCGTCGCCGGGCGCCGCCCCGTCGCGGGGCGCCTCAGAAGAGGCGGCCGGGGTCGAACGGCAAACCGTGCAGCAGCGCCTGCGCGGCCGCCACGGGCGCGTCGTAGCCGCGCGCGAGCTGCCGCAGGCTGGAGCGCGCGGCGACCGCAGGGATGACGCCGCCGTCGAACGCACGCCCGTCGATGCCCTCCATGTTGGCGACCGCCACCATGACCACGCTGCCGTCGGGCAGGGTGAAGCCCTGCACCGCCTCCACGTTGCCCTGGGTGCGCTCGCCCACCACTCGCGCGCGGCCCAGGTCCTGCAGCACCAGCGGGCCCACCTCGCCGGCCGAGCTGTTCTCCCCATCGACAAGAACGATCAACGGACCGTCGAAACGCACCGGATGCGCCAGCCGATCCTCCTCCACCACGGTCCCATCGCCCGCCACCAGGGTCGACACGCCTTCGCCGTCGGCGACGACGTAGCGCCCCTGCCACACCACGCCGCCGCGACTCACCGCCTTCGCCCAGGCGCCCTGCGTGAACGCCCCCAGCACCAGCCCCAGCTGCCCCAGGCGACCGCCGTAATTGCCGCGCATATCCAGGATCAACGAGGTCGCGCCCTTGCGCTCGAGCTCCCCCAGGAGCTGGTGGAAACGCGCCCCGGTGGTCTGGAGGTTGAGGCTGGGGAGGTAGATGTAGCCGGTGGTAGCGTCCAGCATCCGGCCGGCCGGCTGCTCGGACAGCGTGCGGCGGGCCAGCAGCGCCGGCCGCAGGATACGCTCGAACGCCTGATGGCCGCGCCGCAAGCCGAGCGTCACGTCCCCCGCCTGCACCGCCCGGCGCAGCACCGTCCCCGCGTCCCAGCGGGCCGAGCCGTCCAGCGCCTCGACTCCCACTCGCGTGATGACGTCCCCGCGCCGCACGCCGGCGCTGGCCGCCGGCGACCCGGGCAACGCCCGGGTGACGACAAGGCCCGCGCCCTCCAGGTAGGCGGTCTCGACGCCGATGGTGGGCAGCTCCTGTGGCGCGGCGGCGCCCCCTCCGTACGAGGCCAGCCCCAGCCAACTCGAGTGGCCGTCGTGAACGGCATCGACCATCTGCCGCATGACACTGTCGAAAGTCGCCCGCGAGCCGGCGCCGACCACGCTCGAGCGGTAGCGCTCGGCCCACGCCTGCCAGTCCATCCATCCGGGATCCCAGTAGCGATCTCGAAAGACGTCGACGAGGGCCTGGAACACCCGCTCCCGCCCCTGGCTCGACGCCCACAGCGGACCGGCCGCACGTGCCGGCGCCGCCAGCGACAGCGCCGCCAGCAGCACCGCGAGCAACCGGGCCACGCCCCCGCGCCGTGGCCGCCGGGCCCCGGCCGTCATCGCTCCCCCATCGGCCGCACCGACATCAGCCCCAGCCAACCATGGCTCAGCGTAGGCGAACGGCGCCGGTCGGTCGGTAAGCGGTTGCACGCTCGCTCTCCGGCGCGCTCCGCGACCGCGCGGCGTCCCCGAACGCCGCAGCCGGCCGTCTTCACCACACGGGCAGGTCGTGGTGGTCGGCCCGGCGCCACGGGCTCGGGATCTCGATCCCCTCGCCCGCGAACACCGTCACCCGTCGGCCTTCGACCTCGAGCACGACCCCGTCTACGTCCTTGGGGCGGGTCAGCGTGTAGAAGAGCTGGTTGAGGCGTCCGACCATCATGGCGCTGCCCCCTCCACGCTCGAAGGAGGACGACAGGTCGATGGTGAGCGTGCCGCCGGAGAGCGCCGCACCCAGCACCTGCGTGTCGGCCGGCACGGCGCTGCTGAGCCCCCTTGCGGCCTCGTCCGGCGTCGGGCCCGCCGCCAGCGCGGCGACCGCGCGCGTGGCCCGGGCCGCGGCGTCGCCGCGGCCCGCCTTCCGGTAGGCCGGCGCCAGGCGGAAGCTCGTGCCGTCGGAGGTCACGAAGTAGACGGCGGTGTCGGGCAGGCGTTGCAGCGTGCGTACGGTGATGACGGCGACGAGCGCCAGCAAGAGCAGCAGTGCCAGCGCCACGACGCGCAGCACCACCGTACGCACGGGATCAGCGCCTTCGGATGGGGAGGTAGCGCGCCTCCCACATCGCATCGTCGACGCGCGCGGCCAGATCGTCGCCCAGCTCGGCGCGCGCCACGCCGGCGGTCACGGCCTCCTGCGCCACCGCGGTGGCGACGTAGCGGCTCACGCGCCGCATGGCGCTCACCCGCGGGTAGACCGCACCCTGCTGGATGCGGCCCTGGTCGGTGTAGTCGGCCAGCGCTTCGGCCGCGGCGCTGAGCATCCCCGGGGTGACGGACGTCGCCCGCGCCACCTTCACGCCGAGCCCCAGGCCCGGGAAGATGAAGGCGTTGTTGCCCTGCCCCACGCTGTAGCGAACACCCTTCCAGGTCACCTCGGGGAACGGGCTGCCGGTGGCCACGATCGCGCGCCCGTCGGTCCAGCGGTACACGTCCTCGGGGATGGCCTCCGAGTAGTCGGTCGGGTTGGACAGCGGGAACACGATGGGCGACGGCGTGTTCGCCGCCACCGCCTCGACGATGGTCTGGTCGAAACCGCCGCGCTGACCCGACAGCCCGATGAGCGCGGTGACCCCGCCCTGCCGCACCGTCTCGAGCAGCGAGGGGACGGAGCCCGCCACCGCCCAGCCGGCCACGCGCGAGGGGTCCTGCGCCAGGTCCGCCTTGTAGGCATCGAGGCCGGGACGGTCGCTCACCACCAGACCGCGCGAGTCGACCACGAAGATGCGCTCGGACGCCTGCCGCCGGTCCAGGCCCTGGCGCATCAGGCCGTCGCGGATCTGGCTGGCCACGCCCACGCCGCCGGCGCCGGCGCCGTAGACCAGGAACACCTCGTCGGTCAGGGGACGGCGCGACTTGCGCGCGGCCGCCAGCAGGCCGGCGAGGACCACGGCGCCGGTGCCCTGGATGTCGTCGTTGAAGCTGGGGAGGACATCCTGGTAGCGCTCGAGCACGCTAAACGCCTTCTGCTTCGAGAAGTCCTCCCACTGCAGCACGGCCTCGGGGAAGCGCTTCCGGAAGGCGGTCACGAAGCGCTCCATGAAATCGTCGTAGGCCTGTCCGGTCAGGCGCTCGTGACGCACGCCCAGGTAGAGCGGGTCGTCGAGCAGGTCCTGACGGTTGGTGCCCACGTCGAGCTCGATCGGCAGCGTGGTTGCCGGGTCGATGCCCGCAGCGGCCGTGTAGATCGAGAGCTTGCCGATGCAGATGGCCATGCCCCCGTAGCCCTGATCGCCGATGCCGAGGATGCCCTCGGAATCGGTGGCGACCACCAGGCGCACGTCCGGGATGGGGGTGTTCTCGAGCACCTCGTCGACGTGGTCGATGTTCTCGGTGCTGACGACCAGGCCGCGCGGCCAGCGGTAGATGAGGCTGAACTTCTGGACCGCTTCCGCCACCGTCGGGGTGTAGATGATCGGCAACATCTCCTCGATGTGCCGCTGGATCAGGGCGTAGAACAGGACCTCGTTGCGGTCCTGGAGCACGCGCAGGTAGATGTGCTTGTCGAGGTTGGTGGTGAAGCGCCGGAAGTTGGCGTAGGTGCGCTGCACCTGCTCCTCGAGGCTCGAGATGTGCGGGGGGAAGAGCCCCTCCAGCCCAAGCTCCTTGCGCTCCTCGGGAGTGAACGCCGTGCTCTTGTTGAGCAGCGGTAGGCGCGTGAGGACCAGGCCGGGGAGGTCGGTCGCGAGGTAGGGAGCTCCGGATTCGTCTTCGAGGCGTTCGTACTGCTTCATGCCCTGAGCCTGCCTTCTGCGTCTTACGGGGTCATTGTCCCGCCAGGCGCCTGGATTCCCGTTCGAAGTAAGCGTAGTTCTGGTCGTCGGGTTTCAGCTTCAGGGCGTGGGCGAATGCGTCGGCCGCATCGGCATAGCGCTGCTGCTGGAAGTAGAGGCGACCGAGCGTGCCCCAGGCCGCCGGGAAGCTGGGGTTGGCTTTGGTGGCGGCCACGAGGTCCTTCTCCGCGGCGGCGAACTGCCCGGACTGGTACTCCTGCACGCCGGAGACGAACGCCTTGCCGGCCTCGGCACCGTAGTCGAGCTGCTGCTTGGCCTGGTCGAGGAAGTACTTGGCGCGGCTGTCGTCCGGGCTGCGTTGCAGCACCCCCTGCCAGTACAGGACGGCGTCGCCGTAGTTGCCGAGCTCCTGGCTGGTGCGCGCGGCCCACACCCAGGCCTCGAGGTAGGCGTCGTTGGCCCTCAGCGCCTTGACGAAGGCGTCGTTGGCGGCCTGGACCTGCCCCTTCTGGTACAGCGATTGCCCGTCGTAGAACGCCTTGCCTGCGTCCACGCCCCAGGTCGCTTCGGCTTGCGCGAGCTGGAGGAAGTAGGCGGCTCCCTGGTCGTTGGGGCGCGCTCGGGTGACCTGCTGCCAGTAGCCCACCGCGGTCTCCGGCCGTCCCAGGTCGAGCGCGGTCCGCCCGGCCCAGACGGCGGCCTCGGTGAAGTCGGGGTTGGCGGAGAGCGCCTGCTCGAAGGCGCTCAGCGCCTGCTGCTTGCTCCCCTTGTCGTAGAGATCGAGGCCCCGCTGATAGGCATCGCTGGCATTCACGCCCACGCTGACCTGCTGCTTCGTGCGCTGCAGGTAGTATTGGGCGGCCTTGTCGTCGGGCTTCAGGTCCACCAGGGCCTGCCAGTAGGGCAGCGCCTGCTCGGGCTGGCCCTGCTCGTAGTAGATCCGCCCCAGCCAGCGCAACGCCAGCGGATCGTCGGGAAGGACCTCGTGCACCTTCTGGTAGTACTGCAGCGCCGCCTGCTTGTCGCCGGCCTGGTAGCGGAGGAAGCCGAGTTGCGTGCCCGCCTCCTCGAACATCGCGGTGTTGCTCCGGGCGTCGGCCGCCAGCCCGCTCATGTCGCCGAGCGAGCCGCCGTCGTTCAGGAAAGCGAGCCACGTGTTGTACGCACGCACGTACCAGTCGAGCGTGCTGTAGGTACGGGCCAGGAACCGCTCGATGCCGGTGTCGTGGGGCGAAGCCTGCAGCGCCTGCTCCCCCAGCCTCCAGGCCTGGCTCCAGTGCGTCTGGTCGGGGTGCGGCGGCTCGCTCTGAGCGACCGCCTGCTGCTCCGCCTGTTGCGCCTGCGTGAAGAGCTGTTCGGCGTTGGCCGGCCGCTGGGCGTGCGCGGCGGCGAGCAGCGCGAGCGCGAGGACGGCAGCGAGCCACACGCCGGTACGCATGCCCTTCTCTGGCGTCATTTCGATCGTGCGGTGAGCCATACGACCTCCTGTGACGTTCGAATCACGTACAGCAGGCGTTCTCCGTCGTTCCCCTGGAAGACGATGTGGGTTCGGGTCTCGGGGCCGACCGTCTCCTGGGTGCGCCCCGATTCGAAGTAGCCGTCGACAGCGAACGCCGTCTCGATGTTGTGGACGTAACCGGCCTGCAGGTTCTTGAGGAGTCCGGTGGCCTCGTACACTTCCCAGCCCGTCCAGTGGCCTCTGTCGGGCACGCGCGCGATGACCGCTTCCGTGCCCTTCCCGACGGCCCGCAAGGTGCCGCGGGGCAGGTGCAAGGAGGGATCGAACTGTGCCGAGATCGCGGTGCTCACCACGACGTCGGCGAGCAATTGGGCGTGCGCCAACGGTGCCAGCGCGCCGGCCGCGCACAGCAGCGCGAGCGCGATGGCGCGCGCCAGGACGCCGCGGGAAGGTTGGCCGGGCCGGAGAACCGCCATGCACCGAGTCTACCACCGGTGGTTGAACGCGCCATGAAGCCGCTGGCGGCCGGGGAAACCGGGCGGGGCCGCCGCGGGTAGCGCTGCGGCCCCGGGCGCCGGCGGAACGCACGGTAGAATGCGAGCCCATGTTCCAGAGTCTCGGCGATCGACTGCAAAGCGTGTTCGAGGGCCTGCGCGGCAGGGGCCGCCTGAGCGAGGCCGACGTCAAGGCGGCCCTGCGCGAGGTGCGCATCGCGCTGCTCGAGGCCGACGTCAACCTCGAGGTCGCCCGCGACTTCACCAAACGCGTCCAGGAGAAGGCCATCGGCTCCGACACGCTGATGTCGCTGAACCCCGATCAGCGCGTGATCGCCATCGTCCAGGAGGAACTGGTCGAGGTGCTGGGCGGAAAGGCCGTGCAGCCCACCCTCGGCAGCGACCGCAACGTCTGGATGCTCATGGGTCTGCAGGGGGCCGGCAAGACCACCACCGCCGGCAAGCTGGCCTACAAGTACAAGGGGCAGGGGCGGCGCCCGCTGCTGGTGGCCGCCGACACGCAACGCCCCGCCGCGCGCGAGCAGCTCAAGGTGCTCGGCAAGCAGATCGGCGTGCCGGTCTTCGAGGTGCAGGACGGCGAGGCCCCCGAGAGCATCGCGCACCGGCTGGACGCCCACCTTCGGCAGGACTTCCGCGACCTGGTCATCGTCGACACGGCCGGCCGCCTGCAGATCGACGAGGCCCTGATGGAGCAGCTCGTGCAGCTCCGCGAGCGCATCGGGCCGAGCGAGCGCATCCTGGTCGTCGACGCCATGACCGGACAGCAGTCGCTGCCGGTGGCCAACACCTTCGACGAGCGGGTCGGCGTCACCGGCCTGGTGATGACCAAGCTCGACGGCGACGCCCGTGGCGGCGCCGCGCTGTCGGCGCGGCACGTGACCGGCAAGCCCATCTATTTCGCGGGCATGAGCGAGAAGATCGACGGCCTGGAGCCCTTCCACCCCGACCGCATCGCCGGCCGCATCCTGGGGATGGGCGACGTGCTCACCCTGATCGAGAAGGCCAGGGCGCTGGAGGGCGACGACGAGGAGCTGGAGTCGAAGAGCCTCTCCGACTTCAGCCTGCAGGACATGCTCACGCAGATGCGCCGGATCAAGCAGATGGGGTCGTTCGGCGACGTGCTGAAGATGATCCCCGGAGCGTCGAAGATGCTGCCGGCGGAGGGGGTCGACGAGCGCGAGATCCTGCGGGTCGAGGCGATCATCTCGAGCATGACCGAGCAGGAGCGCCGCAAGCCGCGCCTGCTCAACGCCAGCCGCCGCAAGCGCATCGCCCGCGGCTCGGGAACGACGGTGCAGGACGTGAACCGCCTGATGCGCAACTACGAAGAGATGCGCAAGATGATGAAGCGCATGGGCCGCCGGCCGCCGGGCAAGCGCATGCCCCCGGGATTCCGCGGCTGAGGGCCCGCGGCCCGCAGCGCGCGCTTTGCGCCGGCGCCGGGGAACCGTGTAGACTGGACCACTGCGACGGCTGCGGCGAAGGGCCGCCGGCCCGACCGACGGAGGAAGCATGGTCAAGATCCGCCTGACGCGCATGGGCTCCAAGCGCAACCCCCACTACCGCATGGTCGTGGTGGACGCGCGCAAGAAGCGCAGCGCCGACTACATCGAACAGATCGGTTACTACGATCCGCGCGAGACGACCGACAACGCCTTGCGCATCGAAGCCGAACGGGCCACGCACTGGCTCGAGCAGGGCGCCCAGCCCACCGATACGGTGGTGCGCCTCCTCGAGAAGGCCGGCGTGAGCGTGCCGGGCGTGCAGGCCAAGAAGCGGGCCGACTACGTGCGCCGCACGGGGACCCAGGCCTAGGCCGGGCCTGGGCGAGGCGCGCGTATGCCGCTCGAGCTCGTCACGTTCATCGTCCAGAACCTCGTCGCCGATGCCGAGCAGCTCGGCATCACGGCGCAACGCAGCGACAAGGGTCTGCGCATCGAGATCCGCTGCTCGCCCGACGATGCCGGGCGGGTCATCGGTCGCGGTGGCCGCATCATCAACGCCATCCGCACGCTGGCCCGGGCCGCCTCCGACGGCCGCCAGCGCGTCGAGGTCCAGCTGATCGACTAGGGCGCGCGGCTCGCTGCCGGCCCGGGAGAGGGCGCGTGCCCGGAGACCCCACTGCCACCATCCCACCCGCAGGCCACGTGAAGGTCGGCCTGGTCGGGCGGGCGTTCCAGCTCGAAGGGGGCGTCCGCCTGCGCCCGGCGAGCCCGGCCGCAGCGCTCGCGCTCGACCAGGTCGAGCGCGTGTTCGTCGTCGGCTTCGGCCCGGTGACGCTGCGCAAGGTGCGGAACGTGGGCGGCGGCCCGGTGCTCTACCTGGAGGGCGTGCGCGACCGAGAGGCGGCGCAGCGACTCACCGGCGCCGAGGTGTTCGTGCCGGCGGAAGCCGTGCCCGACGGGGCCGCCGGGGGTCCGGCGGCGCTGGAAGGCGCCGAGGTCCATTGCCAAGGGCGCGTCGTGGGGCGGGTGCGCGAGGTCCGTGCAGACGGCAACAACCCCCTGCTGGTGATCGTCACCCCCGCGGGCGAGAGGCTGATCCCTCTGGCCGCCCCGTACGTGGTGGCGCGCGGCGAGCGCGTCGAGCTCGTCGACCCTCCCGAGGGCCTGCTGGACCCGGCGTGAAGGTCACCGTCTACACCCTGTTCCCGCAGCTCGTCACCCCCTACCTGCAGGAGGCGCTGCTCGGCCGCGCCATCGAGCGGGGCCTGCTCGAGGTCGTGGCCCGCGACCTGCGCCGCTTCGCGGGCAACCGTACGGGCCGCGTCGACGACGCCCCTTACGGCGGAGGCGCCGGTATGGTCATCCGCGTGGACGTGGCGGCCGCCGCGGTGCGCGAGGCCCAGCGCGACGATCCGCCCCCCGACGAGACGGTGCTCCTCTCCCCCGCCGGCCAGCCGCTCGACCAGAGGCTGGTCGAGCACTTCGCCGGCCTGCGCCATCTCATGCTGCTGAGCGGTCGCTACGAGGGCTTCGACGCACGCGCCGAGGGCCTCGTGACGCGCGAGGTGTCGGTCGGCGACTTCGTCTTGATGGGAGGCGAGCTCCCCGCCCTGTGCATCCTGGAGGCCGTTGCGCGCCTGCAACCCGGCGCCCTGGGCGACGCCGACAGCCATCGCCAGGACTCCTTCACCACCGGACTCCTCGACTATCCGGAGTACACCCGACCGCTGGACTTCGAGGGCGCCGAGGTGCCGGAGGTGTTGCGCTCGGGCCACCACGCCCGCATCGACGCCTGGCGGCGGCGCCAGGCGCTGAAGCGCACCCTGGAACGGCGCCCCGACCTGTTGGAGCGCGCGCGCCTCGACGACGAAGATCGCGCCCTGCTCGCCGCCCTCCGCGCCGGACGAGACGCCTGAGCAACCGCGCCGCGTGTCACGTCGGCCCGCCGGCGGGCCGACGTGACGACCGGAACCGGAGCCGGCAACGCAAGGCCCCGCCGCGATGAACGCGCGGCGGGGCCGGTCGGACGGTGGGGTCGGGGCGCGTGCGGCTACTGTCCGGACGAGCCTCCCGAAGAGTTGGAGCCGGACGGGCTCGAGCCGCCGGAGCCCGAGGTACCGGAACCCGAGGCGGGGATGGCGCCGTCCTTCTTCATCTGGTCGATCACCTGCGGCGTGATGTCG
>Ga0102962_1000989_pt1 | contig 11713 bp, 13 predicted proteins | sample SalPonF2_C_D2_MG_FD_84519 | JGI IMG/M metagenome (GOLD analysis project Ga0102962, IMG submission 84519) | Salt pond soil microbial communities from South San Francisco under conditions of wetland restoration - Salt Pond MetaG SF2_C_D2_MG ...
CCCGCACACCTGGTTCGTGCTGGACCGCCGGATCCTGCGGCGCGAGTTCGCGCTCTCGGGCAGCGAGCAGAACCCCGACCTCACCGGCAAGAGCCTCGCCGGCGTGGTGCGCGGCCGGCTCGCCGGCTTGCAGCCGCCGCTGCGGGCCTTCCTGGAGCGCGGGGAGGACTTCCTGACGGACGCCACGTTGGAGGGCCTCGTGCGGAAGATGAACGCGCTCGTCGGCGACGAGCGCCTGGACCCTGCCGGCGTTGCCGACGCCGTGGTGGCCCGCGACGAGCAGATGGTGAGCGGCTTCGGAAAGGACTTCCAGGCCATGGCCATCCGCAACGCCCGCAGGTCGCTGGGCGACCGCCTGGTGCGCGTGGCGCGCCCGCACCGCCTGCTCGACCCGGCGGCGGGGCCGTTGGTGGCGGTGCGGCTGCGCGTGCTCACGCGCAAGACCCTGGGCGGGCTCGAGACCGACCTGCAGGGACGTGTCCTGCGCGAAGACGGCCAGCCGCTGCCCGGCCTGTATGCAGTCGGCGAGGTGGCGGGCTTCGGCGGCGGCGGCATGCACGGCTACCGCTCGCTGGAGGGGACCTTCCTCGGCGGCTGCCTGTTCGGCGGGCGGGTGGTGGGAAGGGCGCTCGGGCGCGCCGGCCGACCGGGCGCGGCGCGCCGCCGTGCACACCGTCTGCACCTCGGTCGCGCACGATCGTCGTAACCCGATCACGGCAGGGCAACCGCCGTCACCGTAGCGTCGGCACGGCGCCGCGGCCACCGGCCACGCTAGACTCGTGGCCACGCACCGATTCGCTAGGAGGAAGCGCGATGCGCCACCAGGACGCCCACCGAAGCCCGATGGACCTCCCGCCGGCCCGCATGCCGGCTCGAGCTCCGGCCCGAGCCCACGCCCACCTTCTTCGCCGAGCGATCCTCGTCGTGCTCTGCCTCGCCCCGTTCGCTACCGTCTGGGCCGCTGCCCAGGCCTTCACGGTCGTCACCGACCAGAGCCAGGCCAGCTACACCGTCAGCGAGAAGGTGGTGGGTCTGTCCCTGCCCCGTGACGCGGTCGGCGTCACCAAGCTCGTCTCCGGCACGGTGGTACTCGCCGGCGACGGCAGTGTCGCGGAGGGTTCCAGGCTCACCGTCGATCTCCGCGGCCTGGCGAGCGACGCCGCCCGCCGGGACCGCTTCATCCAGAACAACACCCTCGAGACCGCCACCTACCCCGACGCGGTGCTGGTCCCGACCGACCTGCGGGGCCTGCCGTGGCCGCTGCCCACGAGCGGCAGCGCGAGCTTCCAGATCGTCGGCGACCTCACCGTCCACGGCACCACCAGGACGGTGACCTGGGACGCGACCGGCGACTTCTCCGCCGGCACCGTGACCCTCGTAGCGACCACGGACGTCACCTTCGACGACTTCGGGCTGCGGCGCCCCGTGGTCGGGCCCATCCTGGCGGTGTCGGATCCCATCCATCTCGAGGTACGCGCCACCCTGCAACCCGCCGCCGACTGAACGCACCCGCGCCAACGCGGCCCCTGCCTGCGAACCGGCTCACCGACGCCGCTCGTGCCGGCGTGTGCGCTACGCTGCACGAGCCGGCGCCGGCTCCGCTAGTCTGGGGCCGAACCCGCAGGCGGGGCCGGCACCGGATCGGCTGCCCGCGCGGGCCTCACCACCACGCACGGGAGGTCTTCATGGCCATCCATCTCACGGTGATCATCCGTCGGCCGAGCGACGAGGTGTTCGACTACATCGCGGACCTCGGGCGGCTGTCGACCTGGCACCACGCCATCGAATCGGTCGAGAAGATCACCGGCGGAGACAACCGTACCGGCGCCACCTACCGGGTGAGGCGCACGCTCCCCGCGGGGCACGTCGAGAACCGCGTCAGCGTCACCGAGTTCGAGTCGGCCAAGCGCTTCACCATCGAGAGCCAGCCCGGCCCGAAGCCGTTCGCCTACCGCTTCCGGCTGGCATCCACGCCCCAGGGCACCCGCGTCGATGTCGATGCCAGCCGCGACGGCCTCGATCTCGACCGCGCACCGACGATGCCGCCCGCCCTCGCATCGGCGCTGTTCCAGCGCCGCATGGCGGAGAGCCTGAGGCGGCTGAAGCACGAGCTCGAACGCGAGAAACCGGCCAACGCCTGGCCCGTGACCTAGAGGCACATCCCCCCAGACGCGCCGCCCCCCGACCCCTCCGCCAGGCCCTCCCGTGGCGTGCCTTCGGCGCCCGCGCGGATCATGTCCGTCGGACGACCGACGGGCCGCTCCTCGCATGGCACGTTGGCCGGTCGGAGACCGGCGGGCGGCCGCCGGCGCTACTACGCCGAGGAGGGGTGAGCGTGCCTCAGCACACCGATACCCGACGTTGGAAGCGGACGCGCTTCCGTCGCCCGACCCTGCCGTGGCGCTCCGCCTCACGCCGGAGGCCGTGGCAGGGACTCGCGGATCTCGTCCGTCGCGAGGGCGTCAACGCCGTCCTGCTCACCGCCGGCGCGTTGGTGAACGCGCTGGCGTTCGACCTCTTCCTGGCGCCCGGCCACGTTGCGCCGGGCGGCCTGACCGGCCTCACGCTGGTGGTGACCCGCTGGCTGCCGTTCCCGGACGGACTCGTGCTGTTCGTGCTCAACATCCCGCTGCTGCTGCTCGGCGCGTGGCAGCTCGGCGGCGCGAAGTTCTTCGCGCGCACGGTCTACGTCATCGCCGTGACGGTCGTCGCCATCGACGGCTTCGCCCCCTTCGTGCCCGACGGAGGGGCCAGCCACGACCCGCTCCTGAATGCGCTCTACGGCGGCGCCGTCACCGGCATCGCGGCGGGGCTCGTCATCCGCGCGCGCGGCAACATCGGCGGGACCGGCATCCTCAGTCGCGTGCTGCAACGGCGAACCGGTGTTCCCATGGGGCAGGTCTACCTCATGACCGACGGCGCCATCGTGCTTCTCCTGGGCGCCGTCTTCGGCTGGGAGCAAGCGCTCTACTCGCTGGTGGCCCTGTTCGTGAACGGCATGGCGACCGATTACGCCGCCGAAGGCCCCTCGCTGGTGCGGACCGTGTTCATCGTGACCGACCGTCCCAGCGACGTGGCGGCGGCGCTGCAGCAGCGCCTGCGTAGCGGCGTCACCGCCTGGCGGGGCGAAGGCATGTACCGGGGTGGGGAGCGCACGGTGCTGTTCTGCACGGTGAACCGCGCCGAGGTGCGCGAGGTCACGCAGGTGGTGCGCGAGACCGACCACCACGGCTTCCTGGTGGTGGGTCAGGGACACAAGGCGCTGGGGGGCACGATCGGCAAGAGCGACAGCGCCGGGTGAGCGGCAGGGGGGGCGGAGGCTGGCAGGCGCCGGCCCGGTCGCGGACGCGGTCAGTCGGCGGTGACGAGCAGGTGTTGCAGGTCCCGCGCGATGCGCTCGGGATCGTTCGCCAGATCGTCTCCCCCGTAGATCAGGGTGAGCCGCCTCTGCGGGTCGAGCACGTAGACGGACGCCGTGTGACGCATGAAGTAGGCATCCGGGCCGGTCTGATCGGTCTTCTGGTAGCTCACGAAGAACTGCTTCGCCACCGCGCCGATGGCGTCGGGCGAGCCCGTCAGGCCGTGGAACGCCGGCGAGAACGCGTGCGCGTAGGTGGCCATCACCTCCGGCGTGTCGCGCTCGGGATCCACCGAGATCATGGCAACGGCGACGCGATCGCGGTCCTTGGCGGGCAACGAGCCGTGGATCTGGGCGAGCTGCATCATCTCGGTAGGGCACACGTCGGGGCAGTGGGTGTAGCCGAAGAACAGCATCACGACCCTACCGTCGAAATCCGACAGGTGGACGGGCCCGGACGCGCTCTGCAGCGTGAAGTCCGTGGCGACCGTGGGGTTGGAGAGCGGCTCGCTCAGGTAGGTGTAGGGGGCCGGCCGCACCATGTCCCACACGACGAGCGCGGCGACCACCACCAGCAGCGCACCCACCAGGATCCAGAGCGGCCGCCGCGGCGCGGCAACGGCCGCGGAGTCGACGGGCTCGGAGTCAACGGGCTCGGGCATGGTTCACCTCGGCATCCCTCACTTCCGCAGGACCGGGGCGCGCACCGTCAGCGGGGCGGCACCCTCGAAGCGCAGGGAGAGCTCGATGACCGTCCCTTCGGACAGGGGGGCGGTCAGCCCCATCAGCATGAGATGGTCGCCGCCGGGCTCGAGCTTCAGTCGGCCGTGCGCCGGGACGGTCAACGCGTCGACCGGCACCATCGACACGATCGGCCCGGAAGGCGAGCCCGTGTCCTGCTTGCGCGTCGTCATCGGCATGCACGACGTCGCCATGCTCGTGGTCGCTCCTACAAGATGCAGGTCCTGGTCGGTGGGGTTGACGAGCGCCCCATAGAGTGACGTGTTGGGAACGGGCGCCGGGATCCATCGCACGCATGCGTCTTCGAGGTGCAACGGCGGTGGGGCCGCGAGCGCAGCCGTCAGCGCCATCAGCGCCGTCAGGGCCGCCAACCACACCAATCCGCGGGCCGCCGCGGTCGTCCTCCGATGCCTCATGGGTCGCACTCTACCCTGGCCGCTCCACCGGCCCACAGGGCTACACGTGCTCGCACATCGGCCTGCACATCGCGGCTGGGTTCGGTACATCCCCAAGTCATGGACTCGTGGCCGAACAGCCCGGGTCACTGCGCGAACATCATGAACCCGCTGTCCCGGGACCTCGACACCGGGGTCGCCGGTACCTACCGGGCGCTCGCCTTCGCAACGCCGCGCTGAGCCGTCCACGACGCGCAGCGCCGGGACCTGCGCCGTCGGTTCCGTGCGCGTACCATGCGGCATGGACACCACGAGCGCTCCTCGCACCGCGACCTGTCCCGTTTGCGGCCGCACGTTGCCCATGGCCGAGCTCGTGCCCGCCACGCCCAGCGTGTGGCCGACGCGATCGCCGCGTTCGGCCGATCGTGGGCCTTCATCCTCGGATTCCTCGCGGTCCTGGCGCTCTGGATCGCCGTCAACGCCAGTCTGATCCTGCGTCGGCCGTTCGACCCCTACCCGTTCGTCCTGTTCAGCCTGGTGCTCTCGTGCCTCGCCGCGATCCAGGCCCCGGTCATCCCGGTGAGCCAGAACCGGCAAGCTTCCAAGGACCGCATGCGCGCCGAGTACGGCTTCCGGACCAACCTCAAGGCCGAGCTGGAGGTGCGTCTGCTGCACGAGAAGTTGGACCATCTGCTGGAGCATGCCTGGCAGCGGCTGCTCGAGATCCAACAACTCCAGCTCGACCTGTTGCAAGAACGCACCGACCAGGGACGTCCTCCGGACGGGCCCGGCTCCTGAGGAACCGTCGTGGCGCTCGTCCGGGGCAGGCTACGGCACGTCGACGCCTAGGCCGGGGTCGGCGTTGGCACCTCCCCGCCCTCGGGACGCCTCAGAAGCACGATGCCGTAGATGAGCAAAACGACGTCCTGGACCACGTCGGTCGGAACCACGGGAAGCCCTCCGACCCGCAGGAGTAGATCGTGCAGCGCGTGCAGCGCGATGAGGGGCCAGATGGTCGCGAGCCGGAGCCGCAGTGCGCCGTACGCGATGCCGAAGCACACGGCGCCGACGGCCTGCGCCACCACGAGCGCGACGCTCGGCCGCACGAACACGTTGCCCAGGTGGACCATCCCGAAGAGCAGCGACGAAAGCACGACGGCCCGCACGGCCCCGCCCGGCCGCAGGACGCCGAGCACGACGCCGCGGAAGAACGTCTCCTCGGTGAACCCGGTCAGCGCGTAGCCGACCAGGAGGATCGACAGCGGTCCGAGCGCCGGCAGGTGGACGCCGCCGACGAGCGGGGCCAGAACGAGGACGAGCGGAAGGGCGAGCAGGCCCCATGCGCTGCGTCCGCCCGTGGCCACCACACGTGCCGACCGCCATGCGTCGGTGGCCGCGAGGAAGGCGACGAGAAGAACCGTGAGCCCCGAGAGCACGAGGAGCGCCCGTGATTGTGGCGCCAGCCCGGGCAGCCACGCCGCCGTGGTCACGAACCCCACGACGCTCGCCGCAAGCCACGCGGCCGCCAGCGCGACGGCGGCCCACACCGTGCGCCGATCGAACGAGCCGGCCCCACCATCCTTCACATCGATGCGTGGACGCAGCATCTTCCGGACCTCCAAGAGACCCGCCGCTCGCGGTCGTGCCGGCGCCCCTCCGGCTCCGCCGCAACCTGCCTGAGCGGAGAGAAGAGAATTCTAGGGCATCGGCGCTCGGCGCGCACCGTGCACGCCGAGCGCGTCCCCCGGACACCTCCACAGGAGCGGGAGCGCAAGCGCGGTAGATGGAGGATGATGGTCGCGAAGGTCACGCCCCGGAGGTCCCCGCATGGCCCGCACCACCCCTCTTCCCCCTCGTCGGTCGACCGCCCACGCCGTTCTGGACAGCGGCGGCGATCTGATGCGCATCGGTGGGCTCGCCGACGCGCTGTTCGCGATCGTGCTGACGCTCCTGGTGCTCGAGCTGCGCCTGCCCGAAGCCGCCTATACCTCCGACGGCGATCTCGTGGCCGCGCTGCTCGCGCTCCTGCCCGTCATCTACGCCTACGTCCTGACCTTCGCCGTGGGCAGCCTGCACTGGATCGCCCATCACCGCATCGTGGCCGCGCTGGAACGCTACGACCGCGGCCTGCTGATGTGGAACCTCGTGTTCCTGGGCACCGTCTCCGGCCTACCCTTCAGCTCGGCCGTGGTCGGCCGGAACGGCAACCTCTTCGTGGGCTGGACGCTCTACGCGGCCAACATCGTGGTCATCGGCGTCGTGCTGGCGCTGCTCGTCCACCACGCCATCCGCAGGCGGCTCTTCCGCGAAGAGGTTCCGCGCGCCACCACATCGCTGTTGCGCCTGCGTGCACTGGCCGCGCCCACGGTGTTCCTGCTCTCGATCCCGATCGCACTGCTGAGCACGACCGCCGCCGAACTCACGCCGTTGCTCCTGTTCGCCACGAACGCCGTGCTCATGGCCCGCTTCCGCTCAGCCGAGACCGAGGGCCGCTAGGGTTGGAGCCCGCACGGGTTGGAGCCCGTCATGTCTGCCACGTTGCTGCGGTAGCGTGACGTGGCGCTCCCGACGACCCTAGGCCACGGTGCCCATCGATGGACGCGCCCGGAGGATCGCCGTGCCCACAGATCGCGAGCCTCGCACCATGGATGCTACCGGTGACAGCGGACAGGCCCACGATGCCGGGCCCGGGCTGGTGCCGCGGTCGTGGTCCCGGTTGGTGAAGGGTGCCCGCAGCGAAGGCGGGAACCTCATCCTGATGACCGTCGGCGCCCTGCTCTACGCCGCCGCCTTCGACCTCTTCCTGGTCCCCAGCAACGTCGCTCCTGGCGGGCTGGGCGGGTTGACGCTCGTCATCACCCACTACCTGCCGTGGCCGAACGGCGCCGTGCTGTTCGTGCTGAACATCCCTCTGCTGCTGCTGGGGGCGTGGCAGCTCGGCGGCCCCCCCTTCCTGGCCCGCACCCTCTACGTCGTCACGGCCGTGTTCATCGGCATCGACGTGCTGGCACCCTACCTGCCGCACGACGGCGCGAGCCACGACCCGCTGCTCAACGCGCTCTACGGCGGGGCGGTCACCGGCATCGCCGGCGGCCTGGTCATCCGTGCGCACGGCAACATCGGCGGCACCGGCATCCTCAGCCGCGTGCTGCAGCGCCGCACCGGCATCCCGATGGGCCAGGTCTACATGATGACCGACGGCATCATCGTGGCGCTGATGGGCGTCGTGTTCGGATGGGAACGCGCGCTGTACTCCCTGGTGGCGCTGTTCATCAACGGCCTGGCCACCGACTACGCCACCGAGGGCCCGTCCATCGTCCGCACCGTGTTCATCGTGACCGACCAGCCCGAGAACGTCGCGGCGGCCCTGCAGATGCGCATGCACACCGGCGTCACGGCGTGGCGCGGCGAGGGCATGTACAGCCGCGGCGAGCGCACGGTGCTCTTCTGCACCATCAACCGCACCGAGGTACGCGAGCTCACCCGCATCGTGCGCGAGATCGACCACAACGGCTTCCTGGTGGTCGGGCAGGGGCACCGGGCGCGCGGCGGAACGATCGGCAAGAGCGACAGCCCGGGGTGAGCCGCGGACCCCGTATCATCGGAGCGTGAGCGACCCGACCGAGCTACTCGAACGCAACCGTGCCTGGGCCGGGCGCGTGGTCGGCGAGGACGCCGGCTACTTCCGCCGCCTCGCCGCCCAGCAGAAGCCGCGCTACCTGTGGATCGGCTGCGCCGACTCGCGCGTGCCGGCCAACGTCATCGCGGGCCTCGATCCCGGCGAGGTGTTCGTCCACCGCAACATCGCGAACGTCTTCTCCCACACCGACCTCAACGCCCTGACGGTGCTGGAGTACGCCGTGTCGGTGCTGCAGGTCGAGCACGTCATCGTGTGCGGCCACTACGGCTGCGGCGGCGTGGGCGCCGCCCTCGACCAGCAGCGGCACGGGCTCATCGACAACTGGCTCCGCCTCATCAAGGACGTCGCGGCCAAACACGAGCGCACGCTGGCGGACGCGCCCGACGACGCCGCGCGGGCCGACCGGCTGGCCGAGCTCAACGCCATCGAGCAGACCCGCAACGTCTGCACCACCAGCATCGTCCAGGAGGCGTGGGCCCGCGGCCAGGCGCTGACCGTGCGCGCCTGGATCTACGGCCTCAGCGACGGCCTGCTGCGCGACCTCGGGTTCGTGGTGCGCGGCCCCGACGAGGTCGAGGCGGCTCACCGGCTGACGGTGTAGCGCTCGGTCTCGCCCTCAGCCGTCGCTCGCCGGCCGCCCGGCCGCCAGCAGATCGCGGATCTCGGTCAACAGCCGCTCCTCGGCGGGGGGAGGCGGTGGCTCGACGGGTTCGGACGGCACCGCGCGCTTCTCGGAGCGACGCTTCATCTCGTTGAACGAGCGGATGACCATGAAGAGCACGAAGGCGATGATCAGGAAGTTGATGATGGTGTTCAGGAACGCCCCGTACTGGATGACGGGAGCGCCGGCCGCCACGGCATCGTTGACCGAAGCGTAGGTGCCCCCTCCCTTCAGGATGATCCCCAGAGTGCTGAAGTCGACCCCGCCGAGTGCGAGGCCGACCACCGGCATGATCACCTGGTTCACCAGCGACGTGGTGATGGCTCCGAACGCCGCACCGATGATGACCGCGACCGCCAGATCGAGCACGTTGCCGCGGCTGATGAACTCTCGGAACTCCTTGAGCATGATGCCTCCCATGGCACTTCCCGTCCACTGTAGGCGAGCCGCGAGCGCCGCGCTGCGGCAACGGACGCGCCTGCACGGGACGGAGCGGTGCCGGGTGCCACCGGGAGACGTGTAGCGCACGGCGGCTTGCTTCCATCTGGAACAGGTAGCATCGGCGCTGGGGCCGCTAGAACTCTTGCAAGGCCCCCTTGGAGCGCACCCCCATCGAGACCGATCCTCCCCAGTCATCCGCTGCGCCCGCCGCGCCGCCGCAGGCCGAACCGCCGCCTGGCGTGCAGCCCACGGGCAAGTGGGTCGCGCTGGCCATCGTGGGGATCGGTGTCTTCATGGCCACGCTCGACGTGTTCACCTCCCCGGTCTGCGGTCCCGAGATCATCGTCGGGCGACGCGAGCGCGCCTGATGCGCTCAGAGACGGGCACGCCCCCGTTCACGCGCCGCGGATGGCGTCGCCTCGACCCCGTGGCGCGCGGGCTGATGTCGGCGCGATTCCTGCGCAGCATGGCGCAGGGCGCGCTGGTCGTCGACTTCGTGCTCTACCTCAAGGCCCTGGGTTGGGGAGCGGCCAGCATCGGCCTCCTGCTGGGCGCGACCGGCGTGGTGGGTGCCGTGCTGCTGCTCGCCGCCGGCATGCTGAGCGACCGCTTCGGTCGCAGGCCGTTCCTGATGGGCTACCAGCTCGCCTCCGCGGTCGGTGCCCTGGCCGTCGTCGTCTTCCCCCACTCCTGGGTGCTGGTCCTGACGGCGGTGTTGCTGGGTTACGGCAGGGGCGCCAACGGTGCCGCCGGGCCGTTCGCGCCGGTGGAACAGGCCTGGCTGGCGGCGAGCGTGTCGCCGGCGGGACGCAGTCAGGCCTTCAGCCTCAACGCGGCCCTGGGGTTCCTCGGCATGGGGTTCGGCACGTTGATCGGCTCGGCCGTGCCGCTGTTCGAGCGCTACCTTGCCGGCCCCGCCGCGTACGAACCGCTGTTCGTGCTCAATCTGGTGGTGGCGCTCGTCACGACCTGGATGATCGCCCGCCTGCACGAGCCGCCCAGGCGCGCGCCAGAGGCGGCGGGTGGGGGGCCGGTCCCGCCTCCCATCCCTTCGACGCCGGGCGCACCCGCCCACGAGGCGCCGCCCCGTGCTGCGAAGCCTGAGGGCGGCGCTTCCGGAACGGCGGAAGCCGCCGGTGTCACGCGCCGCGAGAACGTCGCGCTCACGCTGCTCACGACGGTGAACTCGATCAACGCCATCGGCATCGGGTTGATCGGCCCGCTGCTGCCCTACTGGTTCGCGGTGCGCTTCGGGGTGGGCCCCGAAGCCATCGGCTCCGTCTACGCCGTGACGTTCCTGCTGACCGCGGTGTCCTCGGTGGTGACCGGCGAGATGGGCGCGCGGGTCGGGGTGGTGCGCTCCATCATCGGGCCCCGTGCGCTCGGCGTGCTCCTGCTCATCGCCATGCCGCTGATGCCCGCTTACGGGTGGGCGGCAGGAATCTACGCCGTGCGTTCCATCCTCAACCGCGGCACCGCCGGGACGCGGCAGGCGTTCAGCATGGCGCTGGTGCGCGACGCGCGGCGGGGGCTGGCAGGCAGCCTCAACGCCCTGTCGTTCCGCCTGCCCTCGGCGGTCGGCGCGGCCGCGGCCGGCTGGCTGATCGGGCTGGGCCTGCTCGACCTGCCGTTCTTCATCGCCTCAGGCTTCCAGTTCGCCTACGTGGCGCTGTTCGGCACGGTGTTGCGGCGTTACGAGGACGGCACGTAGGGCGCACACCGCCACGCGCAACCGCCCTCGGCGTGCCAGGTCTTGACGCGACCCCCTGCCTCCCCCATACTCGACAGACCCGGAATCAAGCACACCCTGCGCCGCGACCCCCTCCGCCCTTCGCGCGCCATGCCGAGAAGGAGGCTCTCGTGACGGATCCGCCGCGCACCCCGTTCGTCGTCGCTGCCGTGCAGGCCGCACCCGTGTTCCTGGACAAGCAGGCCACGCTGGAGAAGGCCCGCCGCCTCATCCACGAGGCGGGAGCGCAGGGCGCGCGCCTCGCCGTGTTCCCGGAGGGCTTCGTCCCCACCTATCCGCTGTGGACGTGGTTCATCCCGCCGCACGCCAGCCGGGAGCTGAGGCCGCTGTACGCCGAGCTCCTCGACAACGCCATCGAGGTGCCGGGGCCGGAGACCGCCGTCCTCGGCCAGGCCGCGCGCGAGGCGGGCGTGCACGTGGTGATCGGCGTCAACGAGGTCAACGGCGAGGGCAGCCGCACCAGCCTGTTCAACACGGTGCTGGTGCTCGACGCGCTCGGGCGCGTCCGGTCGCGACACCGCAAGCTCGTTCCCACGGTGGCGGAGCGGCTGGTGCACGCCTCCGGCGACGGCAGCACGCTCGACGTCGTCGACCTGGGCGAAGCGCGGTTGGGGAGCCTCATCTGCTGGGAGAACTACATGCCACTGGCGCGTTATGCGCTGTACGCGTGGGGTGTCGAGATCCTGGCCATGCCGACCTGGGACCGCGGCGAGCCCTGGCTGAGCAC
>Ga0102962_1000990_pt1 | contig 11705 bp, 9 predicted proteins | sample SalPonF2_C_D2_MG_FD_84519 | JGI IMG/M metagenome (GOLD analysis project Ga0102962, IMG submission 84519) | Salt pond soil microbial communities from South San Francisco under conditions of wetland restoration - Salt Pond MetaG SF2_C_D2_MG ...
ACGCTGTCGCCGAAATCGAGGCCTTGTGGCAAGTCGCCTTTATGCAGGGATATGGTCATCCAGCGTCCCGGCGGATATTGAAACGAGGAGTGATGGTGCCCAGGAGAAGACTCGAACTTCCACGACCTTACGGCCACTAGCACCTGAAGCTAGCGCGTCTACCAATTCCGCCACCTGGGCAAGGACTTCCGCCGAAGTCGGGCTTGTCGATATCGCCCAACAAACAGAAAGTCAACAAAGACAATCATTGCCGTGCCCTTGCCAACGATTGTTTTGTAAAACACCGTCGCAAGATCCTCGGAATTCAAAGCTTTGGATGTCATGACCCCTGATTCGATCGTCTTCGATCTCGACGGCACCTTGTGGGACAGCTGCCCGGCCTGCGCGGTGGCGTGGAACCATGTGCTGGCGCGCAACGGCATCACGTTTCGCGAGATCACCACGCCGGACGTGCAGGCCGTCGCCGGAAAGCCCCACGAAACCGCCATCCGGGAAGCATTCGACGGATTGCCCGAACACCACATCCAGACCTTGATCACGGAGACATCGGAAGCGGATCTGCGCTTTATACGGGATCTCGGCGGCGCGCTCTATGACGGCGTCGAAGCCGGGCTCGAACGGCTGGCGGACCGCTTTCCGCTGTTCATCGTCAGTAATTGCCAGGCCGGCTATATCGAGATGTTTCTCGACGAGACCGGGCTGGGCCGGACGATCCGGGATTTCGAGTGCTGGGGCAACACGAAGCGCCCTAAGGGCGACAATCTGCGCGGTCTCGTCGCGCGAAACGGGCTCGTCCGGCCGGTGATGATAGGGGACGCCGAGGGAGACCGGCAGGCGGCGCAGTCCTGCGGGATTCCCTTCATTCACGTCACCTACGGCTATTTCGATCTCGCGGGCGATCACCGGCGTTTCGACAGCTTCCCGGCGCTGACGGAACACTTTCTTTCCGGTGCCGAAACATCGTCGACGGCGCCGTGACGGAAGACTTTGCCCGACGCGCCTGCGGGGTTATGATGCGCGCCGCTTGAAGACGGCGCCCCGGGACACGGGCGCCCGGCAGGACGCGGAAGGAATCGGACATGATCTCACAACCCCTCGTAACCGTTTTCGGGGGCTCGGGCTTTATCGGCCGCCATCTCATCCGCCGGCTGTGCGCGAAGGGCTACCGGGTGCGCGTCGCGGTGCGCCGGCCCAACGAGGCGCTGTTCCTGAAGCCGATGGGCGATGTCGGTCAGGTCCAGCTCGTCCAGGCCAATATCCGGGACGACCGCTCGGTCGCGGCGTCGGTGGCCGGGTCCACCATGGTGGTCAATCTGGTCGGCATCCTGTTCGAATCCGGCAAGCAGAAATTCGGTGCGGTTCAGGGCGACGCGCCGGGGCGGATCGGCGCGGCGGCGAAGGCCGCCGGCGTGAAGCGCGTAGTGCACATCTCGGCGATCGGCGCGAATGCGGAGTCCGACGCGAAATACGCACGGAGCAAGGCCGCCGGCGAAGACGCCATCAAGGGAGCCTTCCCGAATGCGACGATCCTGCGTCCGAGTATCGTATTCGGGCCCGAGGACGATTTCTTCAACCGCTTCGCTTCGCTGGCCCGCATGTTTCCGTTCCTGCCGCTGATCGGCGGCGGCGAGACGAAATTCCAGCCGGTCTATGTCGGCGACGTGGCGGAAGCGATCATGGCGACGCTCGAGGACGATTCGGCCGCCGGCAAAACCTTCGAACTCGGCGGCCCGCGCGTCTATACGTTCCGGGAACTGATGGAGATCGTGCTGCGCGAGACCGATCGCCGCCGCCCGCTCATCAAGATTCCGGCGGGACTGGCGAAATTCCAGGCCGCGTTCCTTCAGATGGCGCCCAACCCGATGCTGACCGTCGATCAGGTCCGGCTTCTGGCCTATGACAATGTCGTTTCGGAGGGCGCCAAGGGCTTCAAGGCGCTCGGCATCAAACCGACGACCGTCGAGGCGACCGTGCCGTCCTATCTGTGGCGCTTCCGCCCCAAGGGTCAGTTCGAGACGATGGCCGTCTAACGTCAGACCGCTACTGGCTCTGGGTGGCGGCCGACACGACGTCGAGATTGAGCGCCGCGGCCATCAACGCCTTGGTGTAGTCGTCGCGCGGGGCATCGAAGATCTGCTCGGTCGTGCCTTCCTCGACGATCTTGCCGTTGCGCATCACGATCACATAGTGGCTGAGCGCGCGCACGACCCTGAGATCGTGGCTGATGAACATATAGGCGAGGTTGTGGCGCGACTGGAGCTCGCGCAGCAGGTCGACGATCTGCGCCTGAACCGACATATCGAGCGCCGAGGTCGGCTCGTCCAGCACGACGAAATCGGGCCGGAGCACGATCGCGCGGGCGATGGCGATGCGCTGGCGCTGGCCGCCGGAGAATTCATGGGGCAGGCGGTCCTGCATGGACCGGCTCAATCCCACTTCCTCGAGTGATCTGGCGATGACCTCGTTGCGCTCCTCGGCCGACATGCGCGGCTCGTGGACGCGCAGGCCTTCCCCGATGATCTCGCCGACCGTCATGCGCGGGCTGAGCGAGCCGTAGGGATCCTGGAAGACGATCTGCATGCGCCGGCGAAGCGGGCGCGTGTCCCGGAACCCGCGGCCCTGAATATCCTGCCCGAACATCACGATCCGCCCCTCGCTCTTGATGAGGCGCAGAATGGCGAGGCCGAGCGTGGTCTTGCCGGAGCCCGATTCGCCGACCACCCCGATGGTGTGGCCGCGCCGGACCGAGGCGTGGATGCCGTCCACCGCGCGGACATAATCCACCGTGCGCTTCATCACGCCCTTCTTGATCGGAAAATGAACCTTGAGATCCGGCGTCTCCATCACGACCGGGGCCTGCGGATCGGGTTGGACCGGACGGCCTTTCGGTTCGGCGGCGATCAGATGCCTGGTATAGGGATGCGTCGGGGCCTTGAGGATCTGCTCGACCGTGCCGCGTTCGACGATCTCGCCATTGGTCATGACCGCCACCCGCTCGGCCACCTTGCCGACGATGGTGAGGTCATGGGTGATCAGCAGCACCGCCATATGAAGCCGCGTCTGCAGATCCTTCAGCAGTTTCAGGATCTGGGCCTGGATCGTCACGTCGAGCGCCGTGGTCGGTTCGTCGGCGATCAGGAGATCGGGCTCGTTCGCCAGCGCCATGGCGATCATCACACGCTGGCGCTGGCCGCCGGAAAGCTCGTGCGGATAGGCCGACAGCCGGCTCCCGGCGTCCCTCAGGCCGACGAGATTGAGCAGCTCCAGAACGCGCGGCCGCGCGGCCTTGGCGTCAATGCCGCGATGGATCCGGATGATCTCCCCGACCTGCTTTTCGATCGTATGCAGCGGATTGAGCGAGGTCATCGGCTCCTGGAACACCATCGACACGCGATCGCCGCGCAGCCGGCGCAGCGTCTCGGCCGATCCGCCGATCAGTTCCTCGCCCTCGAATTTGATCGAGCCGGACGGGTGAAACGCGGTGGGTTGCAGCAATTGCGGGATCGAGAGTGCCGTGACGCTCTTGCCCGAGCCGCTCTCGCCGACCAGCGCCAGGATCTCGCCCTGGTTGATGGTGAGAGAGATGTTCCGGACGGCGTCGACCTGTCCCTCCGGCGTGCGGAACGAGACCGAGAGGTCCTGAATTTCGACGAGAGGCGCGCTCATAGCCCGGTCTTCTTCGGATCGAAGGCGTCGCGCACGGCTTCGCCGATAAAGATCAGCAGGCTCAGCATGACCGAGAGCACCACGAAGCCGGTGATGCCGAGCCACGGCGCCTGCACATTGTTCTTGCCCTGCGCCAAAAGCTCGCCGAGCGAGGCCGAGCCGGGCGGCAGGCCGAAGCCGAGGAAATCGAGCGCGGTCAGCACGGTAATCGAACCGTTCAAGAGGAACGGCACGAAGGTGAGGGTGGCGACCATGGCGTTCGGCAACACGTGGCGCAGGATGATCGACATGTTCCCGACGCCGAGCGCGCGGGCCGCGCGGACATAATCGAAATTGCGCGCGCGCAGGAATTCCGCACGCACCACGGCCGTCAGCGACATCCACTGGAACAGCAGCAGGATGATCAACAGCCACCAGAAATTCGGCTCCACCACGCTCGCGAGAATGATCAGGATGTACAGGATCGGGAGGTTGGACCAGATTTCGATGAAGCGCTGGAACAACAGATCGGTCCAGCCCCCGAAATAGCCCTGAACCGCACCGGCCAACACCCCGATAATGGTGGAAAAGAAGGTCAGCGTGACGCCGAACAGAACGGAGATACGGAACCCGTAGATCACCCGGGCAAGCACGTCGCGCGACTGATCGTCGGTGCCGAGCGGATTCTCGAGCGACGGCGGCGAGGGCGCCGGCGTCGGCGGATTCATGTTGACGGTGTCGTAGCTGTAATGGAACGGCGGCCAGATCATCCAGCCGTGGGAATCTATTTCCTTCTTGATGAAATCGTCGCGGTAATCGGTTTCGGCGAGGAAACCGCCGAAGGTCGATTCCGGATAGTTCTTGAAAATCGGGAAGTAGTAACCGCCCTTGTAGTCGACCAGCAGGGGTCTGTCGTTGGAGATGAATTCGGCCGGCAGGGTGAATGCCAAAAGCACGATGAAGATCCACAGGCTCCAATAGCCTCGCCTGTTGGCCTTGAAGTTGCGCCAGCGGCGCAGCGTGATCGGCGACAGCGGCTTTTTCCGGAGCCCGAAGAACATGCCTCAGGCCTCCCGCTTCTCGAAATCGATCCGGGGATCGACGACCGTGTAGGCCAAGTCGCCGACGAGATTGAGCACGAGGCCCAGAAGCGTGAAGATATAGAGGGTGCCGAACACCACGGGATAGTCCCGGTTCACGATAGATTCGTAGCTCAGCAGCCCGAGCCCATCGAGAGAGAAGATCATTTCGATCAGCAGGTTCTGGGTAAAGAGAATCGTGATGAAGGCCGAGGGAAATCCGGCGACGACGATCAGAATCGCGTTACGGAAAACATGTCCGTAGAGCACACGCCTCTCGGTCAGGCCCTTGGCGCGCGCCGTCGTGACATACAGCTTGTGGATCTCGTCCAGGAAGGAGTTCTTCACCAGCATGGTGAGCGTGGCGAAGGAGCCGATCACCATGGCGGAGATCGGCAAGACGAGGTGCCAGAAATAATCGAGAATCCGCGCGCCCCAGGAAAGCTGGTGCCAATTATCCGAGACGAGACCGCGCAAGGGAAAGATCTGCCAGTAGGAGCCGCCGGCGAACAGGACGATCAGCAGAATTGCGAACAGGAAACTCGGCACCGAATAGCCGATAATGATGACCGTACTGGTCCAGACATCGAATTTCGAGCCGTCCCTGACGGCTTTACGGATTCCGAGCGGGATCGATATGAAATAGGTGATCAAAACGGTCCACACGCCGAGCGATATGGAGACCGGCAGCTTCTGCCATATGAGATCAACCACCGACGTGTCGCGGTAGAAGCTCTTGCCGAAATTGAAGGTCGCGTAGTTCTTCATCATCAGCCAGAACCGCGTCGCCGGCGGCTTGTCGAAGCCGAATTGCTTTTCCAGCTGTTTGATGAATTTGGGATCGAGGCCCTGCGCGCCGCGATATTTGGCGTCGACCTGGTTCGCTCCCGAGTTGACCTCGCCGCCGGTGCTGCCCAGGCGCGCGGTACCGGTGACGTCCATGCCCTGCATCTGGGCGATCACGCGTTCGACCGGTCCGCCCGGCGCGAACTGCACGATCACGAAATTGATCACCATGACGCCGAACAGCGTCGGGATCATCAGCATCAAACGTCGGATGATATAGGCGAGCAAATTACTCGCCTCCACGCTTCAAAAGCGCGCGCTCCTTGGCCGGATCGATCCACCAGGTGTAGAGGAAATTGTCGATATAGTCGGGTCCGAGCGCAAATTTCGCCATATGCTTCGGCCGGCCGAATTTATCCCACACGCCGAGCCTGAAATAATCGGAGTGATACATCGGGATCGCGTAGAAACTCCACTGCAGAATGCGATCCATCGCCCGGCAGGCCGTTATGAGCTGCTGGCGGCTCTGCGCGAAGATGATCTTGTTGATCATCGCGTCGACGGCGGGATTTTTGATCCCGACCCAGTTCTCGCTGCCCTCCACACCGGCAGACTTTGATCCGAAATATTCCCGCTGTTCGTTGCCGGGACTGTGGGATTGTCGAAACGCGTGGATATACATATCGAACTGACGGGTATTCCGAAGCTGGATCGCCTGAGATGCATCGATCTGACGCATCGAGGTCTGAACGCCGATCTTCTTCAGATTGTCGGCGAAAGGTGCGATGACCCGCTCCGAATCCGGCTGGACATAGATGAAGTTGATCGTCATCACCTTGCCGGTCGACACCTGCGTCAACTTACCGTTCTTGATCTCCCAGCCGGCTTCCTTGAGCAGCGTGACGGCCTTTCGAAGATTCTGGCGCAGACTGCTCGGCGGCTTGGTGGAGGGCGGCTCATAGGCCTTGGTAAAGACTCTCGGATCGAGCTGATCCCTGAACGGCTCCAGAAGCTTCAACTCTGCCGGCGACGGCAGGCCGCGCGCGGAGAGTTCCGAATCCCGGAAGTAGCTGCGCGTACGAGTGTAAAGCCCGTAGAAGATATTCTTGTTGAGCCATTCGAAATCGAAAGCGTCGCTCAAGGCTTCGCGAACCCGCGGATCCTTGAACTTGTCTCGCCGGATGTTGAACGCAAAGCCCAACATGGTGTTTTCGTCGTTCTTCGGCAGCTCGAGCTTTTTCACCCGGCCTTGCTTGTAGGCCGGGAAATTGTAGGCCGTGGCCCAATTCTTGGAGGTTTCCTGGCGCAGATCGACCTTGCCGGCCTTGAACGCCTCGAAGGCCACATTATCGTCGCGGTAATAGTCGATGACGATCTTATCGAAATTATACATGCCGCGATTGACCGGCAGATCCTTGCCCCAATAGTCCTTCACCCGCTCCAGCGTAATTTCACGGCCGGGGTCGACCTTGGTGATCTTGTAGGGGCCGCTGCCAAGCGGCGGATCGAGTGTCGTATCGGCGAAATTGTGCTTTTCCCAATAGTGCTTGGGGATCACCATCATCTGGGAGACGATGCCCGGCAATTCGCGATTGTTCTTCTGATTGAAGGTGAACTTGACCCGATGCGGGCCGAGCGCCTCCACCTTGGCGACATTCGCGTAATAGAAGCGGTAGAGCGGCTTGCCTTCCTTGACCAGCTTATTGAAGGTGTAGACGACGTCATCGGCCGTGATGGGCACGCCGTCGTGCCAGCGCGCTTCGGGCCGGAGGTCAAAAATGACCCACGAGATGTCGTCCGGCAACTCGACCTTGTCGACCAGCAAGCCGTATTTCGAAAACGGCTCGTCGTGAGCGTCCACCATCAGGCTGTCGAGCGTGTAATACACCGACCCGGCCCACTGCCCCTTGACGATGAAGGGGTTGAGGCTGTCGAACGCGCCCGACGCGTCCAGATGCAGCGTACCGCCCTTGGGCGCGTCTGGATTGACGTAATCGAAATGCTTGAATCCGGGAGGGTATTTCAGGTCCTGCGGACCGTAGATCGACCAGCCATGCGAGACGGTCACATGCTCGGTCTTTTTCTCGGCAGCGGATCCAGGGGCCGAAAACGCCGTCGCGCCTACGACCAGAAGGCAGGCTATTGCCGCACAGAAATTACGCACTATTGAAGTCCCGGTTCCGATCGGCCCAAGGCCGAGCCTCCATCGAAAACAAACGCCATTTTCACGCCAAGGCATGCCACAGCCGTCCTCGATGTTTCTGTCATTCCATATCACCTCCGGGGACCCAAGAGGCTCTTAGGTAACAACACTCGGCGTTTGGGATGCAACCGGATTCGACCGGAAAAAGGAAGAAATGGCGCGGACATGCGGCAATCTGCCTCGCCCTAACGAAAACGGCCGGCCCTGTGAGGCCGGCCGATTCAATCACTGTATGAGCGCTCAGCGAAACGCGGGATTACTGGGCCTTCGCGCCCGACTCCGGCTTGGCCGCGTCGCCCTTTGACTCGCCGCTCTTGGACTCGCCACCATTGGCCGCAGGCTTCGCGGCGGCATCGCCCTTGGCGGCGGGCTTCGCCGCGGAATCGCCGGAAGCGGCCGCGCCCTGATCACCCGACTTCGTGCCGGCCTGGTCCTCGGGGACCTTGGGCAGCGGCGGCGGGTTGTCGTTCTGCTGGCGCAGATAGGCGATCACTTCGGCCCGGTCCTTCGTCTTGGGCAGGCCGGCAAACGACATCTTGGTGCCCGGCACGTCGGTGCGCGGATCCGTGAGCCACTTATTCAGCTTGTCATAGGTCCACACGCCCTTCTTCTTCTTCAGGGCGTCGCTGTAATTGTAATCCGACACCGAGGCGATGTTGCGACCGATCACATCATAGAGATGTGGACCGGTCATGTTTTTCATGTCTTTTTTGGCATCGTGGCAAGCCTGACATTTGCGGAATACCTTGGCGCCTTTGGCGGGATCCGCATGGGCCAGCAGATACTCGAAGGAGGGGCCTTTCTTTTCTTCCTTCTTGGAGGAGGAGGTGCTCGCCTCCTTGACGACGACAGGAAAAGCTATCTTTGCCTGCTGCTCCGGTTCGAAGAAATGTTCGCCGGCGATACCGAGGACTTTGACGAACAACAGACTGGCCAAGACCGCACCAGCGATCTTATTCATTTCGATTGTGTACAAGATACTGCCTCTAGATTGCCTAGGACGGGTCGGGGAATTTGGGCGGAGATTAGTGTCTCTTTTGGGCTCGTGCAAGCCGTAAAGCCGGTAAAAGCCAGCCCTTGCTGCATCGCGGAAAATGAGAGGCAATCGCAAGGCCCTTTTCGCGGGGCCGGCCGTCGCGGACGGCGCAATTGACACGGCCCGGTCCGGCCCGGATACTCCGCCGGCCGCAAGCAGGCGCGGCGAGCGGGGCTGAAGCCATGGCGACACGGAAAACCAAAGCGAAATCAGGAACGAAGAGCGCTGCCGACCGCCTGATCGCCTTTCAGGGCGAGCCGGGCGCCTATTCCCATGCCGCCTGTCTCGAGGTCTTCCCCAGGATGGAGCCGCTGCCCTGCCGCACCTTCGAGGATACTTTCGCGGCGGTTGAAAAGGGCGAGGCGAAATACGCCATGATCCCGATCGACAATTCGGTCGCCGGACGCGTCGCGGACAATCACCACCTTCTGCCTGAATCGAAGCTGCATATCATCGCGGAGCATTTCCGGCCGGTGAATCATCAGCTCATGGGCTGCGACGGCGCGAGTCTGAAAAGCGTCAAGGTCGTACGCAGTCATATTCACGCCCTCGGCCAGTGCCGTAAATTCCTGCGCAAGCACCGCTACAGGGGCGAAGTGCACGCCGATACGGCCGGCGCGGCCCACGAGGTGGCGGCGCTGAACGATCCTGGCGTGGCGGCGATCGCGTCCAAGCTGGCCGCGAAGACCTACGACCTGAAGATCCTCGCCAGCGATATCGAGGATGCCGAGCACAATACGACCCGTTTCGTGATCATGGCGCGCGAGGCCAAGGTGCCGAAGCCCGGAGACGGGCCGACGATGATGACCTTCGTCTTCGAGGTCCGGAACGTGCCGGCGGCGCTCTACAAGGCCCTGGGCGGGTTCGCCACCAACGGCGTCAATATGACCAAGCTGGAGAGCTATCAGCTCGGCGGCTCGTTCAACGCCACCCAGTTCTACGCCGATATCGTCGGCCACCCGTCCGAGCGGGCCGTGAAGCTTGCCTTCGAGGAGCTCGACTTCTTCACCAATCACGTGAGAATTCTGGGCGTTTATCCGGCCACGCGGTTCGGGAAATAAGTCTAAAGCCAATCCCCGTTCGGGCTGAGCCTGTCGACGCCCGTTATTTCAGGCGCCGGAGATGTTGCGCGCCCTTCGACAAGCTCAGGGCGACCGGCTTTTTCTATCGTCCGGTCGCCCAATGGGCGATGAGGTGATGGGCGACGGCGTGGGACGGCGGCACGCGGAGCCCGGCGTCTTCCTCGCCTTTTAGGGCCGCGAGCACGGCGGCGCGATCGAACCACTGTGCGTCCGCCAGTTCATGGAAATCGACGGTGATCTCGTCGGACTTTGCCTCGCCGATGCAGCCGATCATCAGGGACGAGGGGAACGGCCAGGGCTGGCTGTGTTTGTAGGCGACGTTCCCGACCCGGATACCGGTTTCCTCCATCACTTCCCGGCGCACCGCCTCCTCGATGGTCTCGCCCGGCTCGATGAATCCGGCGAGCGTGGAAAACCAGCCGGGCGGGAAACGTTCCTGACGGCCGAGCAGGCACTGGTCACCCTTGTGGATCAGCATGATCACCACCGGGTCGGTGCGCGGAAAATGCTGGGAATTGCAGTCCTCGTTGGAGCAACGCCGGACAAATCCGGCCTGCTTGACCAAAGTGGGCGAGCCGCACACGGCGCAAAAACCATGGCGGCGATGCCAGTCCGTCATGGCGCGGGCCGTGGCCAGGATGGCCGCCTGGCCGGCGGGAACATGCGCATGGATCGTCCAGAGATCCGCGAAATCGCCGTGGCCGTCGAACAGAGTCTGCGCCTCTTCCGCCTCAAGGCTCGAAACATCGAGCGCGAAATGCGCGATGTCGCCGACCATGCCGAGAATGACGGTGAGCGAGTCCTTGAGGAACGGCTTGGCGACGTCCAGGCTCACCCAGGCGGGACTCTTTGTCTCGTCGCCCCTGACCAGCGGGTGCAATCGCCAGATGGGCAGGAAATGGGTCCGCGGATCGGCGAGGCGCGCATGAACCCAATCTTCGTTCAGGCGGAGATTGCCGGTCCGGTCCAACGGATTGCCGACATAAGCCATGGGATTGGGGCGATAATCTGTGTCGGACATCCGCGATTCCTTCGATTGGAGGCCAGAGCCTGCCACACCGGGCGGGGAGCCGCAACGCGCGAAGCCCGGCATGCCGCCCGGTGCGGCGTCACGCGGGATCGCCCCCTTGCCCCTCCCGGTCAAATAGCCGATATACTAGGGCCGGGAGGTTGGCGGCGGACGAGCCCCTCGCCAACCCGGTCAGGTCCGGAAGGAAGCAGCCGTAACGAGTTCTGCTCGGGTCGCCTGTCCAACCTCCCACCGATCTTCGCTCGATCGGCCGCCGGCAAGTCGTTGTCGTTCACGTCGTGATCGTTCGCATCGTGATCGTTTGCATCGTGATCGTTTGCATCGTGATCGTTTGCATCGTGATCGTTCAATGGGCCGGACAGTTCGGAGGCTTATGGGAACCCGAAAGGGACAGCGAAACCCAAAAGGGGTAACACGATGACCGACGCCGGGACGGAGAAAGCGGCCGGTGGCTATCGCGTTATCGCGCGCAAATACCGGCCGACGACCTTCGCCGAGCTTTATGGCCAGGACGCCATGGTGCGCACGCTGTCGAACGCGATCCGTTCGGGGCGGCTGGCCCATGCCTTCATCCTCACCGGCGTGCGCGGCGTCGGCAAGACGACGACCGCGCGTCTGATCGCCCGCGCCCTCAATTGCATCGGCCCGGACGGCAAGGGTGGCCCCACGATCGAGCCCTGCTGCGTCTTCACTCATTGCGTGGCGATCGCAGACTCGCGCCATGTCGATGTGATGGAAATGGACGCCGCGAGCCGCACCGGTGTCGACGATATCCGCGAGATCATCGACGGCGTACGCTATGCGCCGGTCTCCGCGCGCGAGAAAATCTACATCATCGACGAAG
>Ga0102962_1000991_pt1 | contig 11703 bp, 15 predicted proteins | sample SalPonF2_C_D2_MG_FD_84519 | JGI IMG/M metagenome (GOLD analysis project Ga0102962, IMG submission 84519) | Salt pond soil microbial communities from South San Francisco under conditions of wetland restoration - Salt Pond MetaG SF2_C_D2_MG ...
CTCCCGCCGAGGCCTGGCAACCGCCCGCGGCGTCGCCGCCGAAGGCGGGACCCCAGATCGTCGGGCGGCTACCCACCGAGAACGTCATCCCGGCGACCGAGCTCGGGAACGTCCAGTTCGGGGTTCGTGCGACCGTCAAGCTTCACGTACTCGACCTCGGTACCACCTACTTCCACGGCTTCCGCACTCTGCCCACGGTGCAGCCGACCCTGCAGCCCGGACCACGCCCCGGTACCTACCTCCTGCAGCCCGTCGCGCGCTACGACCGCGTCGACGTCGTGGGGATCGACGCCTCGGCGGTGGTCCAGGAGGTCGTGTTGCGGGGCGAGGCGGCGTACACGTTCACGGCCGACCCCAACGGCATCGAACCCAAGATCGGCAATCCCTCCTGGCAGGCCGTCTTCGGAGGGGAGTACGCCTTCCCGGGCGGCCCCCGGGCCATCGTGCAGGGCGTTCTCGACGTGAACGAGCCGGACGCCGGAGGCGATCCGACGGCGCGCTTCAAGACCATGACCATGCTCAGCTACCAGGCCAACGCTCGCACGCAGATCGACGTCGGTTGGCTGCAGAGCCTCGACGGCAGCGGATCGCTGCAACCCAGGCTCTCCTACACATTCGCCGACGGCGTCGTCGGGCATGCGGACGGTTACGTGTTCTACGGTGCGGACGGCAGCGAGTTCGGAGGGTGGCGAGGGAACACGCAAGTGCGGCTGGGGCTCGCCTACTCCTTCTGAACCCGAAGGGGACACGGGCTCCGTGTTGCCAGGCTTGCCGCGCTCGAGCGCGGAGCTGGTGAGACGCGTCTCGAGGCTCGGCGGTGCCGTGCCGAGCCTGGAGCTGCCTCGTGCTGGATGGCACCCGGCCTGCCGGTATGCCGATCGCCCTGGAGCCGTTTGGGGTGTCAGGCCACCCGTTCGAACGAGGGCTGGGGCCGGAACCCCACGAGGCCCGAGCGAAGCCGTCGTTTCGGCGCCGGCCGTTGACGGCCGAAGCCCAACCACGCAAGAATTGTCGCAGTAATAGCGTATAGGACGTAACAACTAGCTGCTTGGAGCCGCTGGTGATCCAGCGATGATTCGTCGGCAGGTGCTCAGCGTTTGGGGCCTTGTGTGATCGCAGACCGTTTGGTCGGGCCTTCGGCGCGACCTGGCGGTCTTGCGCCCGGTATCCGGTCTGGTTCGTCCGGCGAGGAAGGAGCCTCCAGCAAACCCAGTACGGTTCACGCTGAGCGGGTGACGTCCCGCACGATCGAGTGGCGGCGGCTGCCGCGGTCGTGTTCGCAGATCCATTTGACGCTCCCCCTCTGTGGAGGGTATACGCTCGGCGCATGATCGCCATCGAGTTGCTGTACTTCGACCGTTGCCCGTCCTGGGAACGCGCCTGGACGGCGATTGGCGGCGCCCTTGCGACGGCCGGCGTCGACGCCTTCGTTCGGCTCCGGAACATCGACGATCTGCCGCCGAGCGATCGTACGGGGTTCGCGGGCTCGCCCACCGTGCGCATCGATGGGCGCGATCTGGAAGGGTACGACGGTCCTGCCGTGATGGCCTGCCGGCGCTATCAGAGCAACGCCGGGAAGGGCTGGCCCAGCCGGGCGGACCTCGAGGAGCGGCTGCGCGCCGCGGGTGCCATGGACGTGCCATGAGCAGTTTCGCCTTCGATGTCGCCGCCGCCAGCAGCCTCTTCGACGGCAACCGCAAGACGCCCGATGAACGCGGTACACCGAATGTGGTGTTCACCCAGCCCGCGCTCGCGATCCGACACCGGCCCATGGCCAGGGATGTGGAGACGAGCGTCCCGGTCCACCCGGCTGCCGCGTCGGACGACGCCCACACGCCGTGAGCGCGGGACACCGTGAGACGCCGCGCCGCGATCGAGGAGGCTCGGATAGGCGGATGCCCGAATCCCGTGCGGGCTGGCGGGTTCTCGTTCGTCTAGAACGGGGGTGTCAGAGAACGGTCATCTTCTCGGCGGTACGGTGAAGGCATGAACGGTGTGGCGGGGGGCCGTGCCCGCGTCAACCTCCAGTCGTCTAGCAGCGTGCCGCTTGCGACCGACCGCCGCACTCTGCTGCGTGCGGTGATGGCGTTCGCCATCGCCGTCGCACTCTTGTTGAGCCTACTGTTCATACTCGTGCGGGTCTTTGCGCCGGAGTCCGGCTACCAGCCTGTGGCCTGGATGCTGGTCCTGCGTAGCGCGTTCGTGCTCCCGCCCCTCGTGCTGTGCACCGCCGTAGTCGCCGGCGTCGCCTTCGTCCCGAGGCGCATGCGTGCCGGCGCCGTCGCCACCACCCTCGGCCTTTCGTTGTGGATGACCTATGAGCTTGCCGCTGTCGTCTTCGCCGCTCCGGACGCTCGTGGTCTCAGCGTCGAGCTGGTCATCGACGCTCTCGTCGTGGCCGGCATCTCGGCCTACCTCTACGGTGGTTTGTTGGAGCATCGCAGCCTTACGGCCAGCGCCGAGCGCGATCCTCTGACGGGCTTGCTCAACCGTGCTGGCGCGAACCGCGCTTGGGACGCCCTCCAGTCTGGTACCGCGGTGACCCTGGCCGTCGTCGACCTCAACGAGCTCAAGGCGCTCAACGACCAGCAGGGTCATGAGGCCGGGGACAACCTCCTCGTCGCGTGTGCTCACGAGCTCCGTGGGATTCGCGGCGCTACCGGTCTTGCTGCGCGTTGGGGCGGTGATGAGTTCCTTCTCGCTCTGCCCGACCACACGCCTGAGCAGGCTCGGGAGCAACTCGTGCGAGCCGCGGCGCGCATCGAGCTGGGCGTGGGTGAGCTTCCCGTCTGGGCGATCGGTACCAGCCTGGCCGTTGCCGGGCCTGCTCTTCATGACGCCTTGCAAGCCGCCGACGCCGCGATGTACCAGTGCAAGGCTGCGCAGTATCGGGATGCGGGGCAGGCGCAGCAGCGGATGCCTGGCGCGGTGCGTGTCCTGGGTTGACCAGCGCTGCGCCCCATGCTCGACGTTGATGCTGCGCTAACAGAGTTCGGGCATCATGGTGTCGTGGGCCGCCGAGCCCACGGTAGGGAGGACGGACGATGCCCAGACGCCGCACCGCCAGCCGCTCCCCTCGGCGCGCCACGCGCGCTCCGCCCTTCGCGTGCCCGCGCGAGGCCTGGCGCGAGCTGCTGGCGGCAGTCGACCGTGCCTTTCACACCTGCGAGCGCTACTGGCATCGGGGCCGGTACTATGTGCGGCACCACCGCACATTTCTGGCGCTGGTGCGCGACCCGAGCAAGAACCACATCGAGGTGCGCATCGCCGCGACACGGCGTCCCCGCCGGCGCGCGGCTCGCGACACATACTGGAACGATCATCCTGAACGCGACACTCCGCCCCCTTATCTGCATGCCGTCGGCATCCGCGATCGCGATGACATCGCGCGCGCTCTCAATGCCGCGCGGCACGCTCGTCGTCGCTGGGGCGGCCGCGGGCCCCGCTAACCCTCGAGAGGCCTGCCTGGCGCCGCGCTGGGATGGCTTACAGGACGAAACCACGAGGCGCGTGGCGCGACCGCCGGCAGGTGGGCGATCATCCGCCGGCGGGTGGTCGAGACGTGGTGTTCGCCGCCCGTGCTGACCGGTTGCGGTCGTGGGGCGTTCGGGGGCTCGCGTTGGCCGTGACCGGCGGTGGTGAGGAAGGGGGCGTTGCGCATCTTGACCCCCGCAGAAGCTGACGCTATGATTCAATTATGGTTGAGTCAGTGGATATTGAATCAACAGATGCCGAACTATCTTGGCATGACGAGACGGCGGCGCTGGCAGCGGCGTTCAGGGCTCTGGGCGACCCCACCCGTCTGCGCATCCTCGCGGTGCTGGCCGACGCGACCCGCTGCGTCTGCGAGATCCAGGAGGTGGTCGACGTTCCCGGGAACCTGCTCTCGCACCACCTCAAGGTGCTCCGCGAAGCGGGCCTCATCGAGGGCGAGCGGCGCGGCCGTTGGATCGACTACCACCTGGTCGCTGGTGCTCTCGAGCAGCTGCGTGGGGCCTTGCCGCCGGACGCCGCCGAGCTGGGGCTCGACCTGACGGGTTGTGCCGAGGCCTGCACGCGCCAGGAGGCCCGCGCATGAAGGCCGCGGTCCGGGCGCCTGCCCTCGGCAGGTTCCCGGCCGTCCGCCTGGGCCTTGCCGCAGCCGTTTGGGTGACGCTGTACGTCGTCAAGGGGCCCGTCTTCGACTGGCTGGTGTACGGCGCGTTCGGCCTGGCGTCCTCGACGCGCGTGGCGGACGCGGTCCACTTCTTCCTTTACGACACGGTCAAGATCGTGCTGCTGCTCGTCGGCATCATCTTCGCAGTGACGGTGCTGAGGAGCTTCTTCAGCGTGGAGCGAACGCGGGCGCTGCTGGGCGGGCGCCGCGAGGGCGCCGGCAACGTGCTCGCGGCCGGCCTCGGGGTGGTGACGCCCTTCTGTTCGTGCAGCGCGGTGCCCGCTTTCATCGGCTTCGTGGCCGCCGGCGTGCCGCTGGGCGTCACGCTGTCGTTCCTGATCGCCAGCCCGATGGTCAACGAGATCGCGCTGGTGATGCTCTTCGGCCTGTTCGGGTGGGGCACCGCGGCGCTCTATCTCGCGAGCGGCTTGACCCTGGCGGTGTTGGCCGGCATGGTGCTGGGCCGGCTCCGCCTGGAGCGCTGGGTCGAGCCCTTCGTGTTCGAGACGCGCCTGGGTGGAAAGGTTCTCGATCCGAGTCGGCAGCTCGGCTGGGGAGAACGCGTCCAGATGGGCGTGGAAGAGGTTCGGACCATCCTCGGCAAGATCTGGCCCTACCTGCTCGTCGGGATCGGCCTGGGCGCCGCCATCCACGGCTGGGTGCCGCAGAGCTTCTTCCTGCGCTACGCCGGTCCCGGCAACCCGTTGGCCGTTCCGGTGGCCGTGCTGCTGGGGATCCCCCTGTACTCCAACGCGGCAGGCATCCTCCCGCTGGTGGAGGCGCTGCATGCCAAGGGCCTCGCCATGGGCACCACCCTGGCCTTCATGATGGCCGTGGTGGCGCTGTCGCTGCCCGAGATGATCATCCTCAGGCGCGTGCTCAAGCCCCGCCTCATCGCCGTCTACGTCGCCGTGGTGGGGGTGGGCATCGTGGCGACCGGCTTCCTCTTCAACGCCCTGTTGTGAACGGCCTGTATCCACGGCGCCCCCGACGAAGGACGTCGACGAGCGGAACGCGCCGTTCCAGCGGAGTCACGAATCCGGCGTGCGCCGCACGCTCCGAAGGAGATCCGTCATGACCATCAAGGTGCTCGGTTCCGGTTGTGCCAACTGTCAACGTCTCGAGAACAACGTTCGCCTCGTACTCCAGAGCACGGGCATCGACGCCACGGTCGAGAAGGTGACCGACTACGGCGTCATCGTGGGTTACGGCGTGAGCAGCACGCCTGCGCTCGTCGTCGACGGGAACGTGGTCCTCGCGGGGCGCGTGCCGAGCCCCCGGCAACTCGAAGCGATCCTTCGCGGTGCGTGAGCCTGCGCTCCGCCTCGCCAGCAGCGCGCCGACGAGCCTACCGGGGGGACCGCTTCGATGACCGGCACGGCTGCCGGCCGGCCCGGACTGTCCGCCCGCGACCGGTTCCTGACGCTGTGGATCTTCGCGGCCATGGCCGTGGGGATCGCTTTGGGCGCGCTCCTGCCGGGCGTCGACAGCGTCTTGCAGCGCGTTCAGGTGGGGGCGACCAACGTGCCCATCGCCGTGGGACTGATCCTCATGATGTACCCGCCGCTGGCGAAGGTGCGCTACGAGCGCCTGCCGTCGGCCTTCGGCGACGTGCGGGTGCTGGCGCTGTCGCTGGTCCAGAACTGGCTGGTGGGGCCGCTGCTGATGTTCGCGTTGGCGCTGGCGTTTCTGCGCGATCGGCCGGAGTACATGGCGGGGCTCATCCTGATCGGGGTGGCGCGGTGCATCGCGATGGTCATCGTGTGGAACGACCTGGCGGCCGGGGACCGTGAGTACGCGGCCGGGCTGGTGGCGCTGAACAGCCTGTTCCAGGTGCTGTTCTACGGTGGCTACGCCTACCTGTTCGCCACGCTGCTGCCGAGCTGGTTGGGGTTGCAGGGGCACGTGGTCGCCATCTCCATGACCGAGGTGGCCCGGGCGGTGCTGCTGTATCTCGGCGTGCCTTTCGCCATGGGGGCGCTCAGCCGGGTGGCGCTCATCGGCGCCAAGGGGCGGGCGTGGTACGAGGAGCGGTTCGTGCCCGCCATCAGCCCGATCACCCTGATCGCCCTGCTCTTCACGATCGTGGTGATGTTCAGCTTGAAGGGCGGCCTGATCCTCAGCATTCCTCTCGACGTGCTGCGCATCGCCGTGCCGCTGGTGCTCTACTTCGTGATCATGTTCCTGGTGAGCTTCTGGATGGGGCGGCGGTTCGGCGCGGGTGGGGCGGTCACCACCACCCTGGCGTTCACCGCCGCCAGCAACAACTTCGAGCTCGCGATCGCGGTGGCGATCGCGGTGTTCGGCATCGGGTCGGCTGTGGCGTTCACGGCCGTGATCGGGCCGCTCATCGAGGTGCCGGTGATGATCGGGCTGGTGAACGTGGCGCTGCGGCTGCGGCGTCGCTGGTTTTCGGCAGAGGTGCCGGGCGCAGGCGGCGGTCCGGAGCTGAGCGCTCCTCCGTCTTCTCCTGAACGCGGAACCCGCACGGAGAGAGGGGCCGATTGATGCGCCTGTTGGTGCTGTGCACCCACAACAGCGCTCGCAGCCAGATGATGGAGGGGTGGTTGCGCCACCACGCCGCCGAGGCCGCGCTCGAGGTGGAGGTGTGGTCGGCGGGTACCGAGAGGACGCGCGTGAAGCCCGACGCCATCAGGGTCATGGGGGAGGTCGGCATCGATCTCACGCCCCACGCCAGCAAGACGCTCCTCGAGCTGCCCGATCCGTGGGCGTTCGACGTCGTGCTCACCGTGTGCGACGACGCCAACGAGGCGTGCCCGACGTACCCCGCGCGGACCACCCGCCGGCACGTCAGCGTGCCCGACCCGAGTGGTCGGAGCCTTGCCGCATGGCGGGAGGCGCGGGAAGGGCTCGGGCGGATGAGCCGGATGCTGGTCGATGCGCTCGCCCGCGACCGCGTACCGAGCGATGCGCAGCTCGCCGACGCGCTCTCGGGGTCGGCGTCCGCGCATGCGGGCCGCGACCCCGGGTGAGCCGGTGTCCATCGTTCCAGCTGCGTCAGCTACGGCGAAGAGGTCGTGCGCGAAGCACACCCGACGTTGCGCCTCACTCCGAAGGATTCGAGCGCTCGAAGCGGAATGCCGTCTTGGGAGAGGCGGTGCGCCGGGCCGCTCGGATTGCGAGCAGCGTCCGCAGCAAGAGGTCGGGCCGCAGCAGGCTGGTGGGGGGCGAACGCACCCCGAACACGTCCATGAACGCCCTGGCGAGGACGGGGTCGCGATGACCGGACTTCGTCAAGCGCGTGGAACAGGCGGTGGTGAGCCGCCATTTCAGGTTCCGCGGCCCCTCGACGTCCGGTTGGAGCAGGTCGTTGTTCGTCACGAAGGTCCACGAAGCGTCCGTGAGGGGGCGGGTGGCCCGGAAGAAGCGGGACCCGGTCCGCTCCGGGCCGTGCCGCTCGAGGGCGCGCCGAAGCTCGAGCGCTTCCCGCGCCGCGACGTTCATCCCGCGGGCGAAATGCGGGTTGGTGACGAACAGGGCGTCGCCGAGAACGGCGAGCCGGTCGGGGAAACGCGCCATGAGGTCGTAGCGGTGCCGGAGGTTCGCTGGGAACGCGCCGGTGACGGCGTCACCGAGCCGTTCTGCCGCCGAGATGAGGTGGTAGATGTCGCTCGCCCAGAGCGACCGCGCGTAGGCCGCCGCCTTCGCCGTGAGGCACCTGCACCCCGACGGCACCGCCGACGACCCGCTGGCCGACTGACAGGTCGCCGCCGTGTGAGGGCGAGCGTGCGACCGCGCCCGCATGTCCTCAGGCCTTCGTCGCGGCGCCGCGGGCCGCCCTGCGCGACTGGATGGTCGAAGACGACGACGCCCTCAGCACTCAGCGGGATTGCGCTCGCTCGACCGGCCCGTGGCTGACACGCCGAAGGGCTCTGCTGCGGCGCTCGGGCAGGGTTCGCCACGCAAGTCCGGTCCCGGCAGACCGCAAGCGACCCCCGCGAGGAGTACGCTGAACCCCTAGATGACACTCCCCAAGGTGATTCAAGGTGGCATGGGGGTCGCGGTTTCTGACTGGCGTCTGGCTCGCGCGGTGTCCTCGCTCGGGCAGCTCGGCGTCGTTTCGGCGACCGGTATCGATACGGTCCTGGTCAGGCGCCTGCAGGACGGCGACCCGGAGGGCGTCATCCGCAGGGCGATGGCGGCGTTCCCGTTGCAGGACCTCGTGAGGTCGGTCCTTCGGCAGTACTTCCTTCCCGACGGCCGTGCCCCGGGCGCTCGCTACAAACGGGCGCCCAGGCCGAGCGTCGCAGGACGTCGATCAGCGTTGCAGCAGGCGCTCACGATGCTCGGGGCCTACGTCGAAGTCTTCCTGGCCAAGGAAGGCCATGCCGGGAAGGTCGGCGTCAATCTGCTCACGAAGATCCAGGTGCCGAATCTGGCGTCGCTCTACGGCTCGATGCTGGCTGGCGTGGACTATGTGCTGATGGGGGCGGGGATCCCGCGGGAGATCCCGGGAGCCCTGGACCGGCTGGCGCAGCACTTGCCGGCGTCGCTCAGGCTCGACGTGAGCCGCCAGGAGGGGGACGAACGCCTCGTCGGTGACGGCCCGACCATGGAATTCGCTCCGGCGGAGTTCGGCGCCGATGACCGCGAGGCGTTGAAGCGGCCGGATTTCGTTCCCATCGTGGCCTCGCATGCCCTGGCCGGTGTCCTGCAGAAGAAGGCAACGGGCTCGGTGGAAGGGTTCGTGGTGGAGGGGCCGACGGCGGGAGGGCACAATGCGCCGCCGCGCGGGAAGGGCGTCTTCGACGGGGCCGGGCAGCCGGTCTACGGGGAGCGTGACGTCGTCGATCTCGATAGGATGCGTGATCTCGGGGTTCCCTTCTGGCTGGCCGGAGGGTATGGCTCGCCCGACGGGTTGCGCGAAGCGCTCGCGCGCGGCGCTGCGGGCGTTCAGGTAGGAACGCTGTTCGCGTACTGTCGCGAATCGGGGATCGCGGCCGGGTTGAAGGAGCGGGTTCTCGAGCAGGTTGCAGCGGGCCGGGTGACGGTGCGCACCGATCCACGTGCGTCCCCAACCGGGTTCCCCTTCAAGGTCGTATCGCTGTCGGGGAGCGCTTCCGACGAAAGTGTCTACGGCGCGCGTCGACGTGTGTGCGACCTGGGCTACCTGCGCGAGATGTACCGGACGGACTCTGGGAGCATCGGCTATCGCTGCCCCGCCGAGCCCGTCGAGGATTACGTCGGGAAGGGCGGCGACGTGGCCGACACGGAGGGCCGCAAGTGCCTGTGCAATGCGCTGCTCGCCGACGTGGGCGCCGGCCAGCTGCGCAAGGGTGGCGTCACGGAGCCGCCGCTGCTCACGAGCGGCGATGACTTCTCCGCGGTGACGAGCATGGTCTGCCCTGAACGGCCCTCGTACACGGCCGCCGACGTGGTGGCCTTCCTGCTCGGCGACGCGCGAGCCTGACGCGCCGCCGGTGCGGTTTCCCGCGCTGACCTGAGCGAGGCGGGCGACGTCTCCGGGGACCGAGCGAGGCATTGACGCCGGAAGGGGAGTGCCGGGCCGCGGTGCCTGGCGGACTACTCGACGATGATCTTGCCGTACATGCCGTCCCGGGCGTGACCGGGGACCTGACATACGTAGTAGTAGGTGCCGGGGGTGGTAGCGCGGAACTGCAGCGTGGCAGCGGCGTAGTCGGCGGCCTGGAGGTCCTGCTGGCTGCGTGCGGCGAGGGGCGGGATGCCGGGCGTGGTTCCGGCGGCCATCATGTTGCCACCCATCATGTCGCCACCCATCATGGCCATGGTGGGGTAGGGCGGCGGCAGGCGCGTGATGACGAGGCCGTGGGGCATGTCGGCGCCGTAATCCATATTGATGAGGTGGAGGGTGACCGTGGCGCCGCGGGCGAGCTTGACGGTGGGTTCGACCAGGCCGGCGATCTCGAAGGTGGTGTCGGGCTCGTCGGGCTGGACGGCGATGACGTTCAGGGTGACGGTCGAGCCGCTGTAGCTGACGGTGTTGGTGGCGGGGTCGACGGCGGCACCCTGGCTCCCGTTCGCGATCATGGCGCGGGCGGCGTCGAAGTCGAGGCTCTGGATGCCCTGGCCGCCGTAGCCCTGACCCGTCATGCCGTAGCCGTGCGTGCCGTAGCCGCCCATGATGCCGGGACCGTGGCGGCCGCCGTAACCGCCGCCGGGCGTGCTGCCCATGCCGCGCTGCGCAAGGGAGGCGCCGACGAGGAGGGCTCCGGTGAGGAGAACCGCGGCGGTGAGGGCCGTACGTCGGCGGGGAGTCATGCGAGGCCCTCCCTGCGGCGGTCGTACTCCTCCTTGTCGATCTCGCCGCGCGCGTAGCGCTCGCGGAGGATCTGAAGGGCCGGGTCCGGGCTCGGTCCGTTGGGGGAGGTGGCCGCGTCGTGGTGCGGGGCGTGGTGGCGTCCGGTGTCGAGGGCTCGCCAGAGGTAGACGATGCCGAGGACGAGGAGAGCGAGGAAGAGGAGCGTGCCGATCCAGCCGAAGCCGCCCCAGGTTCCCATGCCGTAACCGAATCCCATCATGCTGTGTCTCCTTTGCGGGTGCGCTGCTCGTGCGGGGCCGGGCGAGTAGGGTCGTGGTCATGATCGTGACCGGCCGGCTTCGAGGCGGGCGGGGGGTTGGTGTGGGTCCGCGGGAAGAGGCGGGCGCAGAGGTAGGCCGCGACGATGACGATCAGTGCGAGCACGACGAGGTAGGGCATCTGCGGGTCTCCTTCCCTGGCATCCCATGTTCACGGTACGCGGGGAGTGTTCAGCTTCCATAAAGTGAACGCCACCGTACACGAACCGTGCCCACGACACGGCCCCCAGGGTGGGGATATGCTCGATGCGGAGGCCGGGCATGACGAGACCGAGCATCTGGGTGCCCTACGTGGTGGCCATGATCGTCGTTGTCGTCGGGGCAGATCTGCTGTTCTTCAGGCATCACTTCTTCGAGCGGCTGCTGGTGAACATCGGGATCGTGCTGGTGTTCGTGGCCTTCTACCTGAGGTTCCTGAGGCACCCGTAGGCACACCTGTGCGGAGTCCCCTGGTGGGGTGGCTCGCGGTCGGTTGAGCGCGGTCCCTCGCCGAGCCCCAGCTCCTGGCCGAACCGCATTCCCCCGCGCGCCGCGGAAGGCGCGTCCAGCTTCGGGCGAGCCCGCCAGGGGGAAGCCGCCCGTGCCGTCGGACAGCCGCCAGGAAGCGTGTGCCGGCCGATCCCTTCCCGGTCAGGGCAGCGGACGGCCCGCAGCGCGGTAGAGGGCGTACCAGTCCTCGCGCGTGAGCCGGACGTCGGCCGCGCGGCAGCAATCGCGCAGGCGATCGACGTTCGTCGTGCCGACCACGGGCTGCATGCGCGCAGGGTGACGCAGCAGCCAGGCGATCGCCAGGGTGGTGGTGGTGATGCCGTAGCGTTCGGCGACCCCGTCGAGCACCGCGTTGAGCTCGGGGTAGGCATCGCTCCCCAGGAACGCGCCGTCGAAGAACCCGTACTGGAAGGGCGACCATGGCTGGACGGTGATGTCGTGGAGGCGGCAGTAGTCCAGGACGTGACCGTCCCGATCGA
>Ga0102962_1000995_pt1 | contig 11677 bp, 8 predicted proteins | sample SalPonF2_C_D2_MG_FD_84519 | JGI IMG/M metagenome (GOLD analysis project Ga0102962, IMG submission 84519) | Salt pond soil microbial communities from South San Francisco under conditions of wetland restoration - Salt Pond MetaG SF2_C_D2_MG ...
GGATGGAAATTTTACCAGATGAGCTATGATACACAACGGGGAAAATGGTCGAATTTAAGTGTAATTGAGGCCGTAAGGGATCCCTGGTTACCGGTGGTGTATGTGGGTATTTTCCTGATGCTGGCCGGAGCTGTATACATTTTCTGGATAGGTCGTGAAGGGAATGAAGAACCTACGAAGAAATCCCAGGGGGAAGTATAGATATAAATTTTACAAAATATAAATATAAGATTATGAATTGGATTCAGTTTCCTGTTTATGCTTTAATTACTGCTCTTCTTTGGATAGCAGGAGTAATACTAATATCATTCAGCAAAAAAAATAAAGCATTGCTAAATCTTGGAGGCATTTCTACTATTGCCGGGATTGCTGTGCTGGTTACCTTCCTGGTAATTCTATGGATTCATATCGACAGGCCTCCTCTCAGAACCCTGGGAGAGACCAGGTTGTGGTATGCTGTATTTCTGCCGATTGTTGGCGTGATTACCTGGAAAAGGTGGGGATATAAATGGTTTCTTAGCTATAGCATTGGACTGGCGCTGCTGTTTTTATTTATTAACTATATGCATCCCGAAACTTATGAAAAGACTCTGATGCCGGCATTGCAAAGTCCCTGGTTTGTACCCCATGTAATTGTATATATATTTTCCTATGCCTTACTTGCTGCGGCTTCTCTGGTAGCTGTCAAAGGGTTGTATGAGTATTATTTTACAAGTTTTGAGGGGCGTACGCTGGGGCTAGCCGATAATCTGGTTTATGTCGGGTTTTCATTTCTTACACTTGGTCTTTTGTTTGGCGCTTTGTGGGCAAAAGAGGCATGGGGACATTACTGGACCTGGGACCCGAAAGAAACCTGGGCCTTCCTTACCTGGCTGGGTTATCTCATTTACATGCATTTCCGGTATTATCAGCCTAAAAAAATTAAAGCCCCTTTGTGGACATTGAGCCTGGCTTTTGTGGTGCTGCTGATCTGCTGGTTTGGTATCAATTATCTGCCTTCGGCACAAAACAGTGTGCACGTTTATTCCAATTAAAAAATACTAATAACTCACTTATTAAGCCGCTGGATCAACAAGTATCCAGTGGCTTTTTTAATGAAACTGCCAAAGGTTTTCAGATCATTGATCTTGTCTCCGAAACGATGATTTTTTTGTATCTGTTATATATCAACTGATTATTATAGGATATTTGCGCAATTTTTACGATTTTTCGTAAAATTATTCTTCTATGAAATACATATTTACAATTTTACTGCTGATACATGGCCTGATCCATATCATGGGATTTTCAAAAGCTTTTGGGCTGGCCCGGCTCGAGCAACTCACACTTCCCGTATCCAGAATAGCCGGTATTGCCTGGCTGGCTGCTGGTTTACTTTTTATTGCTGCGGCAATCGCATATTTTTCAAATAAAAGCATATGGGCTTATCTGGCCGCGCCCGCAGTAATTATTTCTGTAATTTTAATTGTTATGGCCTGGAAAGATGCCAGATTCGGACTTATTCCTGATATTATCGTGGCTCTGGTTATTGTGATATCTGTAGCAATTACCATTTTTAATAAGCAGACAGGAACTGCTTTTTCTGATCTTCTAACAGCCAATCAGACCAAACAAAAAAGTAATACAATTTCAGAAAGTGAATTAGCGGCTCTTCCGTTTCCGGTAAGAAACTGGTTGGTGAAATCAGGTGCAACAAACAGGGAAAGAGATAACAAGGTGTGGTTACAACAGAATGCTGTTATGGAGCTTAAACCAGGACAGGAAAAAGGATACAAAGCTACTGCTCAGCAGGTTTTTTCAGTTAGTCCGCCTGCTTTTGTCTGGGCAGTAAAGATGGATATGATGCCTGCACTGAATGTATACGGCAGAGATCAATTCATTGATGGTAAAGGAAGGATGCTAATTAAAATGGCAGGCATTTTCAGCCTGGTTGATGAAACAGGTAATAAGATTAATGAAGGTTCTTTGCAGCGTTATCTGGCGGAAATTGTATGGTTCCCTTCTGCTGCACTGAGTCCTTATATTACCTGGGAAGAGATTGATTCATTGTCAGTCAGGGCTACAATGATGTATAAAGGAACCAAAGGTTCAGGTGTATTCAGGTTCAATAATAATGGTGATTTTGTGCAATTCAGTACCATGCGGTACAAGGGAAATGATCCGGATGCAAAACGGTATAAATGGGTGGTTAATGCAAGGAAATATGACAAAAAAAATGGGATACGAATCCCTGTTAAATCTGATGTTACCTGGGAACTGAAAGACGGAAACTGGACATGGATGAAAATTGAAATTGCAGATATTCTTTACGATGATGACGTAGAAAAGAAGTTGGAAATACGGGACTAATAAGAATATTACAGCGGCTGAAAGCAGCCAGTCAGGCACATCAGCAAGAAATATTCAACTATGTAATGCAACAAAAATCAAATATGCCCCGAACCGCCTTGAGATATGCTATTGAAAAGCTGCCTGCTGATTTAAGGAAAAAGGCAATGGAAAAGTAGATTTGTATTTGTTGTATATTTCCTGATCAGGACAATCGGGTTGTTTTTAATTTTTGACAATAATTCCTATAATTGCATCTTAATAAAATAATGAAGCTATTAAATATGAATTTTATCACATTTTTCAATTGTAAGGCAAATAAATACAAAGGTTTACTTTCAGCAGCAATTTATAGTCTGATGGTGCTTGGCTGTACTACTTCAAAACAATTTACACAACTAAACACCGAAGCAAAAACTGCCTATACTACTAAAGATTATGAGACAGCTCTTGTAAAATACGACAGTTTGATCGCTCTGAAAAAAGAAAAAGGGAAAAAGGTAAGTGGTAAGGTATATAACTATGCCGGCCTGGCAGCTTTTAATGCTGATAATACCTCGAAAACCATTACTTATCTTCAACAGGCGCTGCATGATTCAGCGGCCACTGCTGATGCATATTATGCCCTGGCGCGGTCATATAAAAAAATTGATAACCTTTCCAAAGAAATAAATAATTTGCAGGCTTATGTTAAAAAATTTCCGGATGGCAAAGATATAATATCCGTTAGGAAAAGATTGTTTGAAACACTTGTGGAAAGTGAAAATTATGATCAGGCTCTCGGGCTGTGGAAGAATATGACATCCGAATCAAAAAGCAGTGAGGAGATGCTGACAGATTACCTGATTCTTAACAGGGAATTGAACAATAATGATACATGTGATGAAGTAGCCAATAAATTGCTGGATATAAATAAGGACAATAAAGAAGCACTGGACTGGCTCGCCCGGAAATATTTCTGGAAAGCAGAAAATTTGTATCAGGATGAAATGAAGGCTTATAAAGCGCATCGTACGCGAAAACAGTACGCGCATCTGCTTAAAGCTTTAAAAATCGTTAATAAGGATTTTGATCGTGCATTAAAATATTTTAAACGTTTGTATAATCTGGAACCCAGTAAAGAATATGCTAAGTTTATTGGTAACATTTACCGACGGTTTGATAATAAACAAAAGGCTGATTATTACCTGGAGAAAGCAGGTAAATAATTATTTCAATTTATTGCATAGATAAATTTAGTCTGTATATACCACATAAGCAACTACAAAGTGAATAAGACGCATAGAATTTATGACCGCCTGGTATATTTGATAATTATTATAGTTTCCTGTTACCTGCTTTTTTATTCAGTTGACCGTTCTGTCAATCTTTCCTTTACACATGATGAGAGTTATTCTTACGAGCATTTTGTTTCCAAACCTGTCTATAAAATTATGTTGGATGATGATGCTTCCGCTAATAATCATATATTTAATACATTATTAATGAAGCTTTTCAGCAGCGTGCTGGGAAACCATGAATTACCTTTAAGAATACATTCGAACATTGCTCATTTACTTTATCTTATTTTTTCTTTTTTACTTGTAATGGAACTGAGAAGCCCGTTACTCAGACTGGCAGCATTTGCATTTCTTAATCTGAATCCTTATATGCTCGATTTTTTTAGTCTTGCCAGAGGGTATGGAATGGTCTTTATGTTTATTCTATCCGGCAGTTACTTTTATTTAAAATATTTACAAAATAATAAAAAAAAATATCTTACAATTTCTTTTATATTAGCTGCATTAGCAGTATATAGTCATTTTACAAGTATTTACTTTTATTTTGCTTTATTTTTCATTTTTTTAGTTAACGCAATAAGCATAGAAATCCCGGGGTATGAAGGTATAAAAAAAAGTATCTCTTCTGTATATACAAGATACAAAAGTGTTTGGCTAATAACCTTGATACTAATTGTTTTGATTTTCCCTCCCATTTACAAGTTAATACTTCATCATGAGTTGTATGGACATGGTCATTCTGGATTTTGGGAAAATACTGTTTTTAGTGTTTTAATAGGGTTATTTTATAATGTACATTATAATTGGGTGGGACCAACACAACTATTACTATTGGAACAAATTATTTCCGCTGCAATGTTGCTAACAACAATATTCTTATTGATAAAATTGAGGGAAAAAGCATTAAAAAAACCCTATACCTCATTTTCTATTATCTTTTTCACTGCAATAGTTATTGAATCGTGCCATCATTTACTTACAGGTTCTGAATATATAGCCAGCCGTGCAGCAATTTATTTTCAAATATTATTTGGGCTTGCTTTTTTCTTTTGGATGGATGAACTTAGTTCTAATTTTGGGAAATTTGTAAGATATAGTATTGAATTAATTTCTCTTGTTCTCTTTTTAGCTTTAGGTTTTCATTTCTATAAAGCAAGAAATTTTACAAGTACATCTGAATGGAAATATGATTGCAATACAAAAAAGATGGTTTATGATTTAAAAAACAGGTTGCATGATACAGACAAACAATATACCATTGGCATAAACTGGCTTTTTGAGCCTACAATTAATTACTATATAACTACAAGGCATTTGTCTTTTTTAAAAGCTGTTACCCGCGAAGGCATATATAATAAAGAATATGATTTTTATTATATTTTTGAAGATCAATTAAATACGCCCCAAACCGATTCTTTAGATCTGGTAATTCTTAACAGGTATCCGGTTTCAAAAACTGTACTGGCAAAAAGAAAATAAAGAAAGGGTGAGTCTACTCCGAAAAGCCAATACCAGGATTTTCAGCTACTTTTTGCCCCAAGCCCTAAAGGGTGAAATAGCTGAAAATCAGACACCCTTTAGGGTAAGGGGCAAATTCTGATTTTCAGTTTTACTTAATAAAGTACTTTTCGGAGTGGACTCAAGGATTAAATTTAACCAAAAATCCATTTGAAAACCGGATAAACAACCGAAATAATAATCACATCATTATATACCCTGTAACCTTTTTCTATAGCCTGGCTTATTTCAGAATATTGTCTTACGATTGGTTTGGCAGCGCGTTGGCTGCCCAGCAGAAAATTAATAAGTTGCATGATAAAACAATCAAACAGAATAATGGACATTACCACAAAGACAGTTAAATTGGTGGGAATGATGTTGAAGGGATGAAACCGGATGTGGGAAACAAGCAAAATGCCGGTAATCCAGATGCATACTCTGATGATTGTATTATAGTTGTATAAATAACTTATATTCGACCGGGTATGGGTTATCAGCAATATGAGTCCGCTGAGTAATCCGCCTGTTAATATACCAAATATAAACCTCCATGCCCAGGCCGAAATATCCAGAAATACCATGCAGCCAATTATTGAAAGTATCTTGATCAATGAATTTATGGTATGTATGATTAAGGCTTTGCGCGAACGTGGAATCAGTATCTTCTTTGTCTCATTGATATAGTTGACATGATGTTGCCGGAAACCCTCTGAACCTACTTTTATATCTTTCAGCTTAAGAAGCTCTGCTTTATAGGGTTTTGAGTCTGCGTTTTTATCGGGAGCATAAAAACATTGCTGTTCGGTTGGATAAACCTGTGTAAATATCTGTTTGATCCGCTGCGGGGTGTAATACCATTCTCCTGGCACAAAATAGTGATCCAGGTTATCGTGAATATACCAGACCAGTATAAATGCAAAAGGCCATGTTACGATCAACAGAAAAATTAATTGCCATTCAGCCGTAAATGCCAGGTAAAAAGGTAAAGCAACCAGAACCATTATTGCCGGAATGATTACAATACGAAATATTAGTTTAAAAAGGATGGCCAGATCATTGATACCACTTTCCTGAAAAGCCTCATGTTGTTTTCTGAATTCTTCATAGCGCATCCTGGCCTGTCGTTTTGCTTTTTCCCGTGCTTCATTGCTATAGCGCTTGAAAGTATCCTCGGTCGCGGTTTCGTCAGCATTGTCGACACTGGTTTTATAGGCCTTGTTGTATTGATTATGATGTCTGATCAGGAATTCATAAGCTTCTGTGATCTCAATAAATTTCTCATGAGCATCCGGCATTTTATTAATATCCGGATGATATTTTTTTGCCAGTGTACGGTAAGCTTTCCTTATAGCAGCCTCTCCGGCATTTTTTTGTAAACCCAGAATGGCATAATAATCCTTCATTATCTGTAAAAATAGGTAAGCTAAATATACTGATTTTTATTGCAGGATAATAACCGGAGGCAGGATGGTAACTTTAATATTTCAATGAAACACTTTATCCTTTATCAAATCAGCTATAGCTGAGATTATAAACTGCTATGTGAATATCATGATGAAAATATACAAACCCGGTAAAAGCTGATCGTCTGCCGGAGTTTGATATCACGATTCTGGTTGTAAGTTAATGCAGCAAAAAGCAGGGTACAAACATCAATTAACTAAAGTGAATCTGCTGGGGCAGATAAGTTTAAAATGTCAAAAGCGGGATAGCCGCGCACTGCTTTATCATTAGTGTAACTGGTGAACTGTAGTTTAAAAAAATCTCCGTTTACGCTTTTAATAATATAATTATATCCATCCCGTACAGTATATGTGGCACTATTTGAGGCCTCATTTACTTGAACAGCTTTCCAGTCATGCCCGATTATATCTCCTTTCGCTGTAAAGCTAAAAGCGGGTAAATCCGCTATGGATATATTTACAAAATCCATAGTTGTATCCATGGCTGCTTCAACTTTATATGGATTAAGTAATACTCCACGAACAGAATAGGGGGTAGGGGTGCCGTCCGGAGCAATCAATGTGGTGTAGTATTGACCAAAAAGGAGATCCCAGGTATCTTTGGGAGGTTCTATAGCCACCTGTTCTCCTCCGTTTTTGAAGGAAAAATAGCTATTATTAAACTCATATTCTTTCGTGACAGAGAAAGTATTTTCCCCGCTTCCATCGGGATTAGCATATCGCAATGTATAGTTTGTATCAGTCACAGAAAGAAACTTTATTTTTTTTATAGGTTTGTATTTGATACCATCATATTGTCCCAATAAATATACCTGTCCGGTTGCACTATGCGATTCAGGATTCCACCATTTGCCAACTGCTGTTGAGTCAGAATTGCCATTTGGGTTGTCATATTTGTATTTAAGTGAGGTGTTTTGGAATACAGAGTCAAATTTATCAGTTCCGGTACCTGCAATACCTAAATAATTTCCTGAATTTATCCTGAGATGAAATCCATCTTTGGAGCTTTCAAAAGCAAGATCCCAGGCATCATTGGCACAAGAAGTTACTTCCTTGTTGTTTTCAAGTTGATAAAACACCTGGTAATCATATATTGATTTAGTAATTTGAATACTGAGGCCATTCCAGTGATAGGCAGGAACGGGTGTATCCTTCTCAAAACAACCGGATAGAAGAAATGGGAGGAGCAACAATAGTACATTCAGTGGTTGCAATCTACCGATGTATTTTAGCTTGTTTTGATTGCTGAATTTTAGATTTTGCATGAATGATTAAAATTTATTCAGGTTGAAGGACAATCGGGTAAAAAATGTTCGCCCCCAGGCTACTGCTGTGGAAGAATCACCACCTCCTCCATGGACTGATCCGCCACTTCCGGCAGAATAAATGTTTTTATTGTCAAACAGGTTTTTTCCTCCTGTACTTATTGTTACTTTGTCATTCAGAAATGGCCGGGAAAGCGTAACATCCAATGTATGGTAAGCTGAAAGATATCCTTCCTGAATACTGGCAAGTTCGAGATTATCGGTATAATAACCGCGATAGTTATACATGGCACCCGTGTATTTGTAAAATACAGCCAGTGAAAATTTATATCTCAGATTTTTATATTGCATATTGGCTGTATAATCAGTACTGTAACTAAAAGTTTTCAAATCTTTTAATTTAGATCTTCCTACCAGATTTATACCTGTTTGCAAAGAAAATCTGGGATGGTAATTGTATTTTATTTTAAATTCCAATCCCTGGGTCATGTAATTGCCGGTAGTAATATTTATATATTGTGCTTTGGTTGCATTCTTAGAATCGTAGAGAAAATCAATCTTGTTCCGTATTTTATTGTGAAAGATATTTGCTTCCAGATCAAATATATTTTTGTTAAAACCCATGTTATAGTTAAAAGAAAGGTTGTAGTTATTTGAATATTCCGCTTTCAGATTTTCATTTCCGGAGATATTATGGTTGATGTCCTGAAAATCAAGATAAAGTTCTTTCAATGATGGGGAACGGAATCCTTTCCCATAAGAGGCCCTGATGGTGAATGATTCAAAGGGACTGTATTTCAGATTCAAAGAATGTACAAGCGGGGCATCATACCTGGTGTTGTATATGTACCGGATTCCACCCTGTAAACTTAGAGAATTTGAAATATTTGCCCTGACATTCAGAAATCCGGCGTAATCTCCAATCTTTTGCACCCCGTCAATTCTCTTTCCGGAACCTGTTTCCAGATTCATATCATAGCCAGCCTGGTAATTAATTCTTTTATCAGGATTACTGCTGAAAGTTGCTCTTAATACTGTAGCATCAAATTTTGTCGTATCCTGCATATCAGGTCCGGCCAGTGTTTCTTGTAAGTGAACCAGGTCATTGGATGTTGTTTTCTTTGTTTTGTCGTATATTGAGTAGGCACTGATTATATTCAATACTTGTTTGTCTTTAAATGACCGGGAAAAATCAATTCTGTTATTCCATCGGGTAGTGTAAAAATACTGGTCAATGGCCAATTCATATCTTTTTGGAATCAGATTTCCTCTGTCTCGTAATTCTTCATTAAAGTAGGATGAATTTAACCTGATAGAGGTATTTTTTTGTTTGAAGGAATAATCAAGATCTGCATTATATTGCAATTTGGGCTTCCATAAGTCTGCCCTGGAATTATCAATTACTGAATAACCACCAAAAAAATCTCTTCCGCCGGTCAGCGAAAAGACATGATTTTTATACCGGTAAGAAAATGCACCATCAAAATTATAAACCCCGACAGTTTCATAATATGAATTAGCGTTTACAGACATTTTCTCCCTTCGGTTGTCTTTGGTAATAACGTTAATAGCTCCTGCAAGTGCATTACTTCCATAAATTACTGACATTGGTCCTTCGACCAGTTCAACATGATCAACATTGTTCAGGTTTAACTGGCTAAGGTCCAGAATACCATTCTGTCTTCCAATTACAGGAACACCGTCTATCAATATTTTCACGTGTTCTCCTGACAATCCCTGCATGCTTAATCCGGTGCCCAGCACGCCGTCCTGGGTTGTTCGCATATTCAGTTCTCCCGCGAGCAAATCTGCGAGGTTATTTGCTGCCTTGTTTTCAATTAATTGCTGATTCAGTACTTTTACCCTGTATATAGATTTATCTGCCTTTACCGGGTTAAACTGGGCAGTGACCACCACATCGTCCATTTTAAATGCAGTGGGGTGGAGGTATATTTTTAAGCTTTCTCCGGGATGGATAGTGTCTAAACCTGGCTTGTAGCCAAGATAGGATACAGCAATTGTGGAAGGAGTAGTGATCTGCTTTATAACTTCACCATTGGTGTCAGAGATGGTGTAGTCCTGAATCTTCTTGTTAAGACTTTCAAAACAAACATTTGCAAAAGGTATTGTTTCGCCTGTTTCGGCATCAAGAATGTGTATTTTGCAGCTCTGTTGCCCCTGAACTGGCTGCAGACTGAAAACTAATAATGTAACTGTTACAATAATCCCTGATAATTTCATGCAGGAAAAATGAAATATTTTGTAATATTATAGAGTGCAGATTTTTTTATCTGCACTCTATAATTAATTTTTACTATAATTCCGGAAAAATAATTCTCCCGGGATTACTTCAGTTTAACTTTTACTGTACTTTCTTTTGTGCAAAGGTTGTACTTCCATTTGTGCTTCCTCCAAAATCTGTAAAATTTAGTTTATAAATATCTCCGGATTGTGTCTTCACAAAATAAGTGAGGCTGTCTACGATACTATACTGATAGGTTTCCATATTAATGGATTTCCAGTCATATCCGATGGTATTTATCTCTGATTTGAATTGAGCACCTGAATAGTCTGCTTTGCTTGAAGGTAATCCGTCAATTTTTGCAACAGAAGTATTTATATTGGATAATACTCCAGTAACTCCATAGGGGACAATACCTCCGGGCCCCATATTTATGGAAGCAGTATACTGAGTAAAAACCAGGTCCCAGTCTGTTTTGGCCGGTTCGTGATCTATCTCTTTTTTATTTGCAATTGAATAATATGCAAAATTTTTGGTGATATAATTATTACAGTCAAGTGCCGCCTCTGTTTCATCAGTACCATCCAGATTGGCAAATTTAAAATAGTAGATGTTATTTACAGAGTTCTTGCGTACAATCCATAATTTTCTGAAGGATTGATCCGCAAGTTGAATGATAAAAATTGAATCTCCCACAACATCATGATTAACCTGGTTGTAAACACCCCATCCATAATCGGGAAATCCGAGCTCATTCCTGTCGAATGCGCCAGTTGTCCAGGAAGTATCACTGTTATACAAATAATTAGCCAGTTTGGCGCTGTCTATGGTTAATGTTTCATTCCAGGCAGTAGTATCTCCATCAGGATAGGTATAAAGTTTGATGCCTTTTGTGACATTTGTTCGGATACTGGAACTCCTTATATCTGTAAAAAATGCAATATCCCATTCGTCTGAGGGTGCCTGGGAAACTACTCCGTTTGACATACTGTAGTACACGTCATTCTGATAACCAGCTTCCATCGAAACTGTCACTGTATCAGCCGGATTTACGGGTTGATTGCTGTTATCCTTATTACAGGATATTACAGAAACCATAAAAGAAACCATTGTAGCAATGAAAAGTAATTTTCTCATATATTAAAAGCGTTATTAAGGTTAATAAAAGAAATTAAACTATTAATCTGCAAAAATAATTTTTTTATTTTCACCAACAGATAAGTATGAAAAATACACTAACATTTATTTTGATGCAGCAGCATCTTTAAAAAGGCGATGTAAATGTAAAAACCAATTCTGAAGTAATTTTGTAGTTCCTTGCAATTATTATGATGGATATCAGGTTTATCGGCAGAATTTGTAGTTATAATCTAAAGTAATTAGATTATTTGGGATGAAGTTCTGATCTAAAATTCAAACAATCATTGGGATATACTAAATAAGTATTGTGGTTTTTATTGATGGAATAAATAATAAAGAATCAAAAATAAATAGCTTTCAGCGTTTCTTACTTTTGTTTATTTAAAAAAAAAAGCACCCTGAAACAGGATGCTTTTTTTTTATCTATAATAAAAACGGCTTACTTTTTAAAAGTACGCA
>Ga0102962_1000997_pt1 | contig 11669 bp, 6 predicted proteins | sample SalPonF2_C_D2_MG_FD_84519 | JGI IMG/M metagenome (GOLD analysis project Ga0102962, IMG submission 84519) | Salt pond soil microbial communities from South San Francisco under conditions of wetland restoration - Salt Pond MetaG SF2_C_D2_MG ...
AAAACTCGTCGCTACAGGCGATCCGTAGGCGTGTTCCCGCTTCTTCTTACCATTATGAATATTGCCAAACAAAGCATTAATGCCATGCTGCCCCTCGCTCCAGTAGATGTACTGATGAACACCCAACCGGGGTATAGCCGGAGCGTTATTCGTGTGAAGTTGTTTGACTTCTTCGGCCAGAGTCATTTTAGAGACTAAGTCAGCGGCCCGTTCTCTAAAAGAGTATTGGGTATTCAAATAAATTGGCTTCCTACCCTTTATCGTTTTTTTCGGTGCTCCCGGAGATTTTTTCACATTTTGTGCATAGGTTGGTGACATACAAAAAAGAATCAACAACATGCCTATCATGAGGAAAAACGATCCCTTCAGGAAATACTTTGAATTATAGATCAAATTTTTCATGAAATATCGATTTTAAATAATTAATAATTGGTATCTCTATAATGAATAGATACATCTTTTGGTTTTATTAATAGAATCAAATTTAAGACCAATAAAGCCAGTGGCAATATTGGGAACCTCCTTTCATTACTATCAATTAAAACCTAAATAGCATACATGATTTATATGAGTCGCAATTATCATAAACTTTAATAGAAGTTCATTAAAAAACATTATGACCTCCAACTAATAATCTGATAGTGCATCTCTATGTCTTCAAGACAAATCATTTTATCCTATATAATAGATAATCCATATACATGATTACTTTTTCACTGCAATCATGTACATGGAATTATCTGCATTTAGAAATTAATATCCGGGATTCTGTATAACCTTCGGATTCTGATCAATTACCGCCTGAGGTACTGGATCTAAATACATATATTTATGAAATGTATGTGGATGATGTAATGGAATTACCTTATAAGTCCACACACCACTATTGTCAGATGGATGTGTATTTGTAATTTCCATTCCGTGATGCGGTTGATTCATAACGGAATCGGCAATACCCCATCTAATAATATCCCAGAATCGTTTATTCTCAAAGCATAACTCAACATCCCGTTCCTGATGGATTGCTTTGCGCATTTCACCCTGTGTTAGACCAGCCTGCAAATTAGGCAATCCGGCCCTATTCCTGATTTTGTTCATGGCACTATAAACAGAAGCATTCGGACCAACCGCCTCATTTTCTGCTTCAGCATAACCCAGAAGCACTTCTGCATAACGGAAATAAATCCAGTTCGCACCACTTTTAGGTCCACCACCAGGTCTCACATTCGGATTTAACTTCTTCTTAAAGTAATACCCTGTATTACCTACGTCTTTGGTTCCAAAATCAATCTGATTGTCTGAAGGATGGACTTTATTTATCCAGGTATAGATGGTATCCGGTTTTGACATCCATTTCATATCATACGGTGCTCCATTATAAACAATCCAATCGTAAAATCTTGGTCCACGATTTACATATGGATTTTGAGGATTATATCCTGAATTTTGTGCATTAATAGATTTACCATTCTTCATGAAGAATTTGTCTATCAATTCTTGTGTTGGATCATAATTACCCCAGGTATAATAAGCCCCATTTATCCAAACGGGTCCACCATACTGTTCAAAGCTTGAACCTTGTGGCGTATTGGCGACAACCTGTCTGTCCCAAATAACCGAAGAATTATATTCGTTTTTGGGATACCACAACGATTTGAGGTCGGGAAATAAAGAATATGGACTCCCATTTCCCCATTGATCGATGAATTTTTTAAACGTTGCGGCGGCATCGGCCCATCTGCTCTTTTTATAATTTCCAAATCCACAGACTTTATCCGGATTGGAACCTACTGCCGGAACGGGTGCATTATATGCTGGGCTTGCAGCATAAAGCTGAATCCAGCCTTTAAGCATTCTTGCGGCAGCCAATGTTGCTCTGCCAGCATCCTTATCTCCTTTATTGTACTTAACAGCCAAATAACCATCGTTAATGACCGAATCTAACTGAGTAACAAGGAAATTATAGGTTTGTTCAAAAGTGGCTCTTTTATGATAGATCTGTGTACTATCCATTGTATTCCTGTTTAACACTGACGTAATTATAGGAAGACCACCAATATGTTCCCATAATCTGCTATACCAAAATGCCCTCAGGAATCTTGCTTCATCGATTCTTTTATGCATCCAGTCTGCAGAAAAGTTCTTTGAATGCTTTTTAACTTCGGCAATAAAAGTATTACACTTTCTAACTTTAGTATATGTATCACCCCAATTGGTGATATCACCCGGACCTGCTGTACCACCCCAAATCGAATAGTTATTTGTAGTGGTAACGATTCCTTTTTTCCAATTGTAGGAACCGTAATAAAAACCAGCATCGTTATAATCCGTGAAGTTATCCAGATTTTCCGGTGAATTATATAGTATTTTAAGGCTTCCGTAAATATTATTAAGGAAAATATCAGCATTGGTTTCGGATGCCCATTGCGTATTATCCGTAAGCTTCGCTTTATCTTTATTATTCAAAAAACCCGTTACATCTTTACAGGAATATATACTTACCATAAATAGACCCATAATCAACAGGTTTATGATTCTTTTTATATTAATCATAACATGCCTCAATTAATTTATTTAAAAAATCTAGAAATTTATATTTACGCCAACAGTATATATTTTTTGCAAAGGGTAAGCTGTTGTACCCGTTGTCTGCGGATCCATATAGGTTAGGTTACTTAAAGTAAATATGTTCTGACCTGAGAAATACAATCTGAGTCTTTGCACGTCAAATTTCTCAGTCAAACTGTGAGGAATGGTATAACCTAATATTGCAGTTTTGAGCCTTACATAACTTGTATTTACCATCCAAAAATCTGAAGTCTGAGTATTATTAGCATCGGGAGACGGCGTTGCTCTTGGGTAAAGAGCATTTTGATTATTAGGTGTCCATCTATGGTTATAATATTGGTAAGCAGCATTGCTATCATTATTATAAAATGGTACTGTGATAAATCCCTGTACATTCATACTAGCCATAGCCGATCCCTGAAAGAATAGACTCAGATCAAATCCTTTCCAGGAAATTTTAGGAGTTAAACCAAAAGTCATTTCAGGTGTATTTGGATAACCTATAGGCACATTATCTTTTTGATTAATTACGCCATCACCATTAATATCAGCATATTTAATATCACCAGGATGTAATGTACCAAATTGCTTAACATTATATCCATCATCGGGACCTATTACCCCGTCATTATCCTTGTCATCTTTAGTCGTGAATAATCCTATAGCATGTAATCCGAAAGGCGTATTAAACGAGCGTCCCGTTCTTCTTCTATTGGGATTATTATAGGTCGCACTCGTTTCAAATATTTGCTGCATCTTGTTATGGGCATAACTAAACGTTCCAGTCACATTTAGCTTAAGTCCGTTACTAAATTTTTTCGGATTTGCAGTAATGGTTGCCTCAAATCCATGATTCGACATAATGCCTGCATTTTCTTGAGATAGTGCTAAACCATAAGATACAGGTACAGTAACAGAAGGTGGGAGTAACATACCGGTTCTTTTTTCATGGAAATAATCAAGTTGGACACTTAACAGATCATTCCAAAGATTAGCATCCAAACCGACATCAGCCTGTGTTGATATTTCCCAGGTGATGTTTGGATTGGACTCATGGGGTATATACGACCCTTCAACCAAATTTCCACTGCCAAATGCATAATTATCTCCGATGAGGTTATATCCATTTAAATATTGATAAGCATCACCAGTTAAATTACCAGATTTACCCCAGGATCCTCTCAGCTTGAGGAAATTGATAAAATGAGGAAGCTTTATGAAATTTTCCTGAGATAAAACCCAGCCTGCCGAAAATGCTGGAAAATATCCCCATCTGTGTCCGGGAGCAAAATAATAACTGCCATCATAACGACCCGATGCCTGGAATAAATATTTGCCAGCATAATCATAACCGACCTTATATACAAAACCAAGCTGACTGCTTGTCGTGGATAAGCCACCGTTATTATAGTATTGCTTATTGGAAGGTCCCATATTTAATTCATCTATCCCAATATTATAATGAGTCCGACCGGCAGCTAAACTATCCATTTTTGTCCTTCGTGCCTCTGCAACTAAAAGTCCTGTAATATGACTTTTACCAAAGTCATGCTTATAATTTAAATAAGCCTGATACGTATAATCTTGCATTTTTTGGTAGATTTCTTGCAAGTAAGTATAGGTAGGTGAACCCCCTTCTGACGTTGAAATCTTTTTTGTATAAGTTGGGGGACTCGTTGATAAATCCTGCGACCAGAAATAAAATGGCCTATGGTAATTTTTTATAAACATCTGATCAGGATCATAGCTGAAAGCTAATTTAAGATTCAAACCTTTTACCGGCAGATCCTGTGTGAGCATAATCTTAGTCAACAACTGATTATTATTATTATTTTTATAACCACCTGAATTAATTATACCAATAGGAGATTCACCCGCATCTTGTCCCCACTTTCCATTTGAATAATATAAATTTGTAATAGGTCTGTACTTAAAACCAGCCCGGAATAATGTAGGTGTTGATACAGCAGCATCTATTCCGCCTGTCTTTTCTACTGAACCAATTACAGAGAGATTAACTTTTGTAGATGGGGTCGCCTGAGCATCAACGTGAACATTATAATCATAGCGACGATAATTCACATTATAAAACATCCCATCCTGATTAGTAAACCCCAATTCAGCATAATAGGTAATCCCATGAGCTCCACCACTTAATTGCAGAGATGATTTTGCTCTGGGTGGATATAAGTTTTCATATTGTTTTCCAGCATTATTTGTTATGGGATATTTATTAGGATTTTTCGCATTTAGCTGAGCATAATTTGCTATTAAATCTTTTGCGAACGGTGGATTCGATCCATTAGGATTTGAATTTAAATAGGCTTCATTACTCAATCTCATAAAATCTTGCGCATTAAGCATATGTGGATAATACGTAGGGGTAGATATACCATAATAAGTATTGAATGATAACTGCGGTTTACCGGTTTGCCCTGTCTTTGTTGTTATTAATATCACACCGTTTGCACCTCCCATACCATACGGAGCCACCGCTGCGGCATCTTTTAAAACTGTAATGGATTTTATGGTATTAGGATCAATCTCATTTAAGTTATTTCTCTTAATACCGTTCACTACAATTAATGGTTGAGAGTTACCAGTAGTAGCAATTCCCCGAATATTGATTGTTGGGTTATTTTGTCCAGGCTGACCACTACTTGTGGACATACTTACCCCAGCTATTTTACCAGCAATCGAGTGAGTTATGTTTGCAACCGGAGCTTCTGATAGCGAACTTCCCTTCACTTCACTCACAGAACCTGTTAACGTTTGTTTTCTTTGAGTACTATACCCAACTACGACCAATTGACCACCTAAAACCGCTTTTGTTTGCAGAGAAACATTAATCGTAGATCTACCCCTTACAGGAATTACCTTAGTTTTATAACCGATGTAAGAAACGACCAGGGTATCTGTTGAACTCGGTACATTTAAGGTATACATACCATTACTATTCGTGGCCGTACCTATTGTTGTACCTTTAACTAAAACATCTACCCCAGGTAGCGCTTTTCCATTGCTCGCATCGGTCACTTTTCCCGATACTTTCAAATCCTTTTTATTTAGAGCTTTATTTATATATGATATATCGTCATTCTTTTTAACAACTTTTCTAAATCTCATTCCATCAAATGAAATGGATTTTGCTATAGATGAAGATGTGCTAAATAACACTAAAAAGATGACGACTATTCCGATAGCTTTTTTCATATTGCCTCCGTTTAAACGTCATTATTATTCGTATCAGGAATCGTAATTTTGATCATTTTATCATTCCCTTCTTTTATGATGATTATTTTAAAACAAAGATTATTTACATAATCATTGTTTATCACATACGATTAATACATTATATGTACTTGAAGGCCAAACATAATATGTCCACATCATGTATATATTATATATACATCTATCATATATAATTTGACACATTTATCCTCACATATATTTGTTTGGATAATATCTTATTACTTGGATTTTGTTTAGAACATCACTTATTCATATTATTATTTTTTTAATAAGAATACACAAAGAAGGACTATTATTTTTGCATAGCCTTCCTATAATCAAACCACTTATATTTTACCTTATTTTGCAACCACAAAAAAAGCGTTTATAGATTCAAACATTAACCACTTATAGAAGCCTATGCAACACCGTTCTTTAGCCCAATATCAGCATTTTCTCGACTCCGAAATCTTCATATATAGCTAATATATTGTGGTTCCGAAGTCACTCAATCTTCAATCTTGAACAAAAGCAATGGTTTTGCAAAGCCTTCTCATCATTTATTTCATGATTATGTCCTACTTTTTCTTAATCTATTATTGTCTATTTATTAATGATACATTCCATTTACATGATTCTGCTGCCATTCGAGACAGTGTTTATGTTAGGGCAAATATTTCAACAAATTTTGTTCTTAAAAATAAGAATTTTTCTTATTCCATGACTATTTTAGATTTAAAGCAGGGTAACAATTTGCTCTATATGGTATCGCTTTCAAGCAAAAAGCATTTTATCAATCCAGTTTATTGCCCTTTTGTATCCTAATATATAAATAATTTCCAATATTAAAACACAAAATTATCAATTTTAAAAATACTCCTTTCAAAAAATTAATGACTTAACATAACCTAAAGAGTCGAAAAGCGCTACCATTACTTTTGTTAATTATAAAAAAAATATTCCAATAAGGGCAAATAATATTTTTATATAGACAAATTTTGTTGTAAACAATTATCGTAAAATATTAACTCTTATTATGAAGAATGGCGAACTACCAGTTTTACTGGCAATAAATTAACAACACCTTGATGTGATTTATGCGAATTTAGACGCTCCATAACTTTTGAAAATGCCAAATCGGCCAATTGAGTGTAATCGGTAACAACGGAAGTAAGGGAGGGATAATGAAACGAACACATTGGCAGGTTATCGAAGCCAGCGATTGCAATATCATTTGGAAACTTATAACCAGCAGCTATTGCAGTCTCCATAAATCCAATAGCAGTCTCATCATTGGCAGCAAATATAGCACGCGGTTTATTTTTCAGTTTCTCAAATTCTTCAAAAGCACTGATTCCTGAACATAGTTTATAATTACCTGGATAGCTCCATATAAAATCGATATTCTTGTGATGTGATATATAATCTACAAATCCATTTTTGCGAAATCTTGCTTCGGGTTGTGTCTCTCCCGGACCTTCAATCATACCTACCGTTTCATACCCTTGTTGTTTAAAATGTTCGGCAACCAGTGAAGCTCCACGATACACATCAAATGTTATGGTATCGATAACAGGTTGAGCATTATTAGAGCAGGAAATCACAGGAAAATCTATAGGAGTATTCTTCAGTATCTTTATATAATCATCAGTTTGTAATCCGGGAGCGAAGAGAACTGCAGCCGAATATCCTTTTAAGTTTAATTTATTAATGAAAGTATCAATCTGATCAGATAAACTTAATAATCCAATGTTTATATTCCGTTTATTAGCTGAACTTAAAAATCCATTGAAAAATGAAGTGTAAAATTCTCCGGTATGAAATTGAGTTACGATAGCAATAAATAAATCTTTTCTACTTTTTTGATATCGTAAAATTTTCGAAACAGGATAATTTAACCTCTGAGCCGCTTCTAAAACAGTTCGTTCGTTCTCTTTACTAACTTTCCCATTACCGCGTAATGTCCGCGAAATAGTAGATATAGAAAACCCTGTTTCTTTAGCTATATCACTTAATGTTACTTTCATTAATAATTAATATTACATTTTACAGCTGAAATAATTAATGGAAGGCTATGCAAAACCGTTCTTTTGCCCAATCTCCGCATTTTCACGACTTCGAAATCCTCAAATCCCGAAAGCATTCGGGTTGCTGCGGTCCCGAAGTGGCTCAGGCTTTGATATTGAACAAAATCCCCGGGTTCTGCAAAGCCTTCTAATGAACCATCACAATTTTATCTTAATAATGCTTTTATCGTCTTTTACAATATTGTGAAGTATTGACAAGAATAGTCTAAATAAAGTTTTGGTACAAGTTAAGAGAATATTAAGTTAGTGGCTGTGTATTCAGGCAAATGGATCCACCTATAAAGGATGTATACTTATATAACATATTCGCTAATTTAAGTCAAAGAAAGGTTGCCTTATTTTTGATTTATTTTCACCGTTTCATTGTCTGATAATAATCAACTTTATCAAATCTTTATGTACCCTATTTATTTACTAAATATAATAACTTTTTATAATTAATTGCTCCTTAACCCTCCTGCTTCATTTTTAGGCACCCAAACTATAGCTCTCTTCAAATTCCGTTTATGAATTAATCCAATAAAATAATAGCATAGAAAAACAATCATCATGCACAAAGAATCTGATTGAAGGTGTTCTAATTTATTTTAAATTAAATCTCACCATGAGAAACTGTATTTTTTATAAATATTGTATAATTCACTGTTTTAATAAACCATACACCACAACCTGATTTGAAAAAGTCGGCAGATAGACATGTCCGTTGGCTATGGTGGGAGATGCGAATTTTGCGAAATTACCTGCATCATCACGACTACGATTCTGATGATTATTCCATAGTTCTTTGGAGACATCATTGGCATCAAAAGCTCTTAAAATACCGGGACTGACCGAATGTTCCGCATCTCCACTTGCGGCATAGGTTACCCATACAATCCCTGTTCCATCTTTAGATCCATCGGAGGAAACCGAAATATTCGCTCCATTTTGTCCATGCGGACCGTTGACATTTGAAACGATTTCATTGTTTTTTTCGAGTAAGTATGAGTCAGAATTATATGGTATTGCTCGAAACTTGTCATTTTCTGACCATACATATATAAATGCTTTGGAGCTGCCTTTGTAATAGGCCGGCTGACTATGCAGATTTGCTGTGGAATCTAAAAATACGGTTTGCTGTATGTTGTTGGAAGAAGACTGATACCCCCCCATATTATCCTTATTCAATAAATACAAATATCCGTCTTTACCACCTGTCAAATAATAATTTGAATTTGGAATTAAAAATGCTCCCATTCCTCCATAATCCAGATCACCATGATTGAGTTGTTTATAACTGAATGGAGTGAAATAACTTTCTACCGTAAAAGTCGATCCGGATGGTCTTAATTTCATGGCACTTTCAGCCCGATTCGTCGGGTTGGCAGGATTGCCATTGAGTCCCACTGATCCATTTCCAGCCACATCATATAAATTGCCTTGACCATCTGCAGCCATCCCCATGCCGCTTTCCCAAAGTCCACCGTCATAACCATCAGGAGTATCATTGTACACAATATCCTGCTTCAGGGTAGCTGCATTATAACCTAATATCCAACCGTGAAAAGGTCCCCAATCGCAATGCGATGAATAGGTTACATAAACGATACCATTTACTAACGTTAAAGCCTGTCGCTGATTTTGTCTCTCCGGATCAAAAGATATTACGTTGTCTGAAGTTCCGGCTCCATTACCAGATACGGTGGCGTCAATCTTTACGGGACTGCCGGATTCTTCATTTCCATTCATGATATTAACAGCGTGCAGATGCTGCTCAAAAATGGTTCCATCCGTACTACGCGTGACAAAATAGATGGTTTTTGTTTTTGCATCAATTACCGGTGTACCTACAATACCAATGTTTAAACTAAAATCGGTATAATGTCCGCCACAGGCCCCATTTAAATCGGTATTTCTGGGCGGGTGCATCCCCGGTTCCGTATAATTTCTATTCCAGTAAAGCTTACCCGTATCCCCATCAAAAGCATAAAGGCTATTATTTACCGTAGCAACATAAACTACATTATGTAATCCGTTATCGATGTATAAATTACCGGCAACTAAGGGTTGCGCATAAACCTGATCATCAACCAATAACGTAAACTGCCTTCCAAATTGTTTTTCACTAACATTGGTTGTGTTTAACAAAGTCTCATGATCATTCCAGCCGTCACGAGTGTTATTATTGTGCTGGGTTAAAACGGATATATGCTGGGGATTAGATGTATTATTTTCAGAAATTTTTCTTTTACAGGTGGTACCTAATAAAAGAAGTATCACCAGGAATAAGTATCTTCTTTGCATTGTGAATCACATGATAATAATTGGATGAAAAAGCGAAATTGTAATGGTAAGCCATAACAATATGGAAGCTTCATTTTTTGAACCTCAAAATCGCTAAAGTTTAGAATGATTTCTCTCTTACCTCACAAACCATTTTTCAGTAGAGAAATCTCAAAAATATATGTTGTAAGATACATATTTTTTTAGTTTATGAAATCGCTTACACCGAATTCTTTTGGGAAGGTGGGTGTATGATACTTTTTTAATTGTTTGTATTTAATAATACTTCTGCCCTCACCCTGAATTGAATCGAGTTCAATTCTGTCCCTCTCCCCGGGGGAGAGGGATTTAGGGTGAGGGCAGCATTTTTTGCTGAAAATAAACGTCATAAAAAAATATAATGGAACTTTATAAATACATAGCCAACAATAAAGATATCATTAAGGGTCTTTTTTATAATAACAAAATAAGATTTACTCAACCTTGGGCTTTGAACGATCCACTTGAATTTAATCCGATTATCACTACAAATAATGTGGATGATATTTATTCTCATTATGACTTTGATGGGGTTGATTTATATAGTCTTGTACAATTTTACAGACTTGGAATGATTGAGCCTTTCATAAATAAATTTGGCATTTTATCTCTAACAGAAAATTCGGAATCTTTTGATATGTGGAATATTTATGCCAATGGGCACAAAGGATTCTGTTTGGGCTTTAAAGATAATTTTATGCAACATCCTTATTTGATAAATAAGAATAATCATTCATATAAATTAGAAAAAGTAAATTATGTAGACGATTTTTCAATCAATATTAATGAACTAGGTGATGAAAATACTCCAATAGATAAAGAAGCTTTATTTCAAAAATTATTTTTTAATAAGTCGTCGAGATGGTGTCATGAAAATGAATCTCGTATAGTCAGACCACTTTCTGATTCTAATGATTATATAGGTCCCATTTCAGAGCATGTTCATCGTGATGAAAGACTTTATTTATTTGAATTCTCTCTGGATTGGATTGATTCGATTGCTTTTGGGGCTCATATGTCGTATGAGAATAAAAAATGCATTTTAGATGCTTGTGAACAATCCGAAATAATTTTCTTTCAGGCTTACATAATCAGAAATATTGAAGATGAAAATGGCAGAATGGGAAAGGTAGAATATTTCAAAATTGGCAAAGCTAATGGTAAAAATGCGAATGAGATTATACCAACATGGGAACCATATCATTTTTGTCAGGATAAAGAAGAGTGGAAATTACGAACGAATAAAAAAAGAATTAAAAGTTTAAGTGAATTACCTTATTTCAAAGGAAATGAGAGTAAAGTTATGAGTCAATATTATAAAGCGAAGAATCATTTTTAGGTAACCGATACCTTGTTCTCCACTTCGTCCCTCTCCCTGAATTGAACTGAAGTTCCATTCGGTCCCTCTCCCCCGGGGAGAGGGATTTAGGGTGAGGGCAGCCGGACGTTTTTTCACCCAACACTCGCTTCCACTATGGCAAT
>Ga0102962_1000998_pt1 | contig 11667 bp, 5 predicted proteins | sample SalPonF2_C_D2_MG_FD_84519 | JGI IMG/M metagenome (GOLD analysis project Ga0102962, IMG submission 84519) | Salt pond soil microbial communities from South San Francisco under conditions of wetland restoration - Salt Pond MetaG SF2_C_D2_MG ...
GGACATATGTATGAGGCAGCCTATGCTCATTATCGAGCAACTGGAAAAAGGAATTTTCTGAATGTTGCGTTGAAAAATGCGGATTTAGTCATCAAGACATTTGGTCCTGATGGATTAAGGACCCCACCCGGACATGAGATTATCGAAAAGGGACTTGTGAAACTTTACCGGGCTACCGGGGATAAAAAATATTTAAAACAAGCTAAATTTTTTCTGGATCAGCGGGGAGATTCCTTGCATCATAAGTTATATGGAACTTATAATCAGGATCAAAAACCGGTAACACAGCAGGATGAAGCTGTCGGTCATGCAGTAAGAGCCGGTTATCTATATTCCGGTATGGCAGATATTGCTGCATTGATGAATGATAAACTTTACCTGAAGGCAGTGGATCGGATCTGGGAAAATGTAGTTGGCAAAAAAATATACATCACTGGTGGGATTGGGGCCCGCCATGACGGAGAATCATTTGGTAAAAATTACGAACTGCCAAATCTTACCGCTTATAATGAGACCTGTGCTGCAATAGCAAATGTATATTGGAATCATCGGATGTTTTTATTGCATGGAAATGCTAAGTATATGGACGTGGTGGAACGTACGATGTATAATGCTGTAATTTCTGGTGTTTCTTTAAAAGGTGATACGTTCTTTTATCCGAATCCGCTCGAATCGAACGGTAAGTACAAATTTAACCAGGGGGCATTGACCCGTAAACCATGGTTTGCCGCTTCTTGCTGCCCGACAAATGCTATGCGATTTTTGTCCTCCATAGCGAAGTATATGTATGCTAAAAAAGGCAATACCTTATACACAAACTTGTTTGTTGCCAGCGATGCCAATATCGAACTTGGAGATGGTTCTAAGATCAATATCAGTCAGGAAACAAACTATCCATGGGATGGAGATATAAAAATTAAGGTAGATCCTGAAAAAACAGCTGATTTTGCTTTGAAGATTCGTATTCCGGGCTGGGCCCGAAATAAACCTATGCCCAGTGATTTGTATTCGTATGTTGTGGATAAACCGGTTGAATATGGTCTGAAGGTAAATGGAGAATCGGTTCGGTCGGAAATCCAAAAAGGATATGTAACTATAGATCGTGAATGGAATAAAGGGGACATCGTAGCATTAACTCTGCCAATGCCGGTTCGTAAAGTTAAAGCGAATCCTAAAGTAGCTGCAGATAAGGGGAGGGTGGGATTAGAACGTGGTCCTATCGTTTATTGTGCGGAATTTGTCGATAATGAAGCCGATGTATTAAACCTTCAAATCCCGAAGGATGCTCAATTCACACATGAATTCAAAGCAGATCTTCTTGATGGAGTAACGGTTCTGCATAGTAATGTTTTGGATGGTGAGGGACAGCCCACCCGGTTAACTGCAATTCCATATGCAGAATGGTCTAACAGAGGGATCGGGAAAATGGAAGTTTGGATGCATAATATGTAAAGTGGAAAATTAAGGTGGGGGACTATATTTTATTGCTTCTGCCGATTCATCGAACGACTAAATGAGCCCCTGACCTGGTGAGCATATTCAGCCCAAACGAGGCAGAATTATTTTAGAAACCTAGAAAAGGCTGTAGTTCTATCTACCGAAAGAAGTAATTTTTATAGGGCTGTCAGGCCGCTCGTGTAGGAAGATTGCAACTCCATTTTTACAATGTTTGATTTCCGAATCAATGATAAAATGACAGCTTTATTTTGAATTTGTTAAGAATTTGACGAGTATCAAACATTGTTTTACGGAAATTGTGAAACAAAAAGTAACTCAATAATTACATCTATTTAAATAAAGAAAGGGATTTTCAGGATGCTTATTAGAATGTTGTTCGTTAGAGGAGCAAAAGGAAATATAACGAAGTGTCTATTCTCTTTTTTGTTGTTTGGGATTCTATCTATCGCTTTGACTATTCCAGCCCAAAGTCAGTCCCGAAACAACTTTGATGATAGTACGGGAGTGGCTGTCATGCTGGTTAATACCGATCAGCCGATGGGAACTATCGATAAGAAAATATATGGGCACTTTCTCGAACATATCAATCATTCCGTAGTGGATGGACTCTATGCAGAAGAGGTCAGAGGGCGAGGGTTCGAGGGCGATGATTTTACAACATACTGGAATTCATTTGGAGAAAATGGAAGCGTGCAGGTTGTCACTGGAAATTTTAAAAATGGAAATAAGAGTGTACGTCTCCAGCCTAATGGGAATGCTGTTGGCATCCGGCAGGGACGTTTCTATTTGGAAAAAGGCTATAAATACAATGGTTCTGTCTGGATCAAACCTGAAGAAGGATCACCCCAACTGTCATTTCGCGTACAGGATTCTGATGGTAATCTAATTGCCAAAGATCCTCTGAAAACTTCCGGTAGCGATTGGCAGGAAGTACCGTACTCATTTACCAGCACGAAAACAGACACGCAAGCTACGATATCTATCGTAGCTAATGGGACAGGCAGTGCTCGGGTGGATTATATTTCGTTAATGCGGGCTGATGTCCGAAAGAATGGTGGATTACGTCCGGACCTTGTTAAAGCACTAAAACAACTGGCACCGCCGTTTCTGCGCTGGCCGGGCGGATCCTTTGCCTCGATCTATCGCTGGAAGGATGGTATCGGTCCCAAAGTGTCGCGCGTTTATCATCCCAATGAAATATGGGGCGGCTATTCGGACTATTATGGGTTTGGAACGGATGAGTTCATGGACCTGGCAGATCGCCTGGGTACCGAACCTCTGTTTGCGCTGAGCGCTCCCAGCACAGATCCTAAAGTCGTCGATTACGCGATGGATTGGGTTCATTATTTGAATGATCCCCCAACAACAAAGTGGGGCAAAAAGCGGGCGGCCAACGGTCATTCCAAGCCATATAATGTCAAATATTTTCAAATTGGCAATGAACCGATGAATCATGGACTATCGCCGGAAGAGTATGCGAAGATCGTCAATGTGTTTGGCAGTCGATTGCGAAAGATTGATCCAAACGCAAAAATCGTAGCGTGCGGGCAAAAGCGGTCTAATGATATGAACTGGAGCAAAAAGCTCATTAAACTGGCCGGGAATAATTTTGATATCCTGGATCTGCATAACTATGAGTACGAGAGTGATTTGTTTGTAACCGGACTCCGCCGAATAAGAAATTATCTCCTCAAATTACGCGATTTTGTTCGGGGTTCCGAGCACCCCAATATTAAACTTGGTGTACTGGAATGGAATCTCAGCCGCACTTACGATTGGCGTGCGGGCTTGCATGCGGCCGGCAGCCTGATTATGTATGAAGAAATGGGACCGGAATTGTCGATGACTTGTCCGGCATTACTCATGAGAAATACAACAGACGATCCGACTTGGAGCGCTTTCATCTATCACAATCATGTGTCATGGTTTCCCGGATCGGGTTATGTGGTTGAGAAACTCTTCCGTGAACACTTCGCACCCGAGTACTTGGCTTCTACACGAGGCACCTTTAGCGATTTGAAAAATCGAGATACATTCTTTGATCAAATTTCCACGATGAAGCCGCGTGACTGGAAGCCAAACTCTGTTGATGCAATAGCAACCGGTAGCAAAGACGGCAAGCGTATCGTCATCAAGGCGGTAAATTATGAGGATAATCCAAATACTTTAATAACTCATTTGAAGGGTTCTTCAGTACCTGAAAATGCTAATGTTAAAGTCTATAAAATAACCGCTGGACTCCATGAAAGACCATCGATGGAACAGCCAGATAAGCTCGATCCTGTCGAGAGCACTATTCCGTACAATAAGAATACAAAACTAGAGTTAGGGCCTTATACTGTGGCCGTTGTTGTAATTACAACACAATAACAGAATGTTAGGAAGGCTTTAAAAAACAACTGGTTTTACAAAGGTCTCAAATCGATAATATAGCAATAGTTGATAATTAAAAATAAAAGACCTATTTAATAAGTGTTGTTTATACACAAAAAATAGTGTTTATTACCGTAGATAAATGGATCTAGATGGTTAAGATTTTAAATTTTAGTAAAGAGCACATATTTTCTGGTAGAACCTGCCATTTGTTAGCAGTTGCTTAATATTACTATTGGAAATAGTTGAACAAAAAAATCAATCAATGGAAATTATAATTTATAAGACAAGTGAAACTGAACTATGTTGAACTTGTTCCTTTCTATAAAATTAGGCATTACATCCTTCTGTAATTTGAAATTTGTTGGCCTGTAATTAGTTAGCAGAAAGAATACATAAACTATGCCATTTTCTAATCGATTTTTTAACGAAAAATTATGCAATTGACGACCAAGAAATTGTTTAAAGGGTATTATTCGCTGTTTCTTCTCTTCATGGGAATAGTAGTTATCTCATGTTCCGCAGGTCGGAAGCCACTAGCAAGTCCGAATAAAAAAATCAGAGTTGATTTTTTTATGGGCAATGGAAGTCAGCCCTATTATAAAATCTCTTATCTGGATTCGGTAGTTCTGGATAGCTCGCGTATGGGATTAGTACGGGATGGCATAGACTTTTCTAACGATATGAGTTTAGAATCGGTTTCTGGTCCCACAACGGTTAACGAGCATTATACTATGCTTCACGGGAAGCAACAGGACATTTCTTACAAAGCAAATGAAAAGATTTTTCATCTTCGCAATAAATCCGGCAATCCATTGGATATCATTTTCAGAGTTTCCAATGACGGGGTAGCGTTTAGATATCGCTTCCCCAATAAAAGCGATAATACCCATAAGATTTCAGAGGAAAAAACCAGTTTTAATTTTCCTGAATATGCGAAGGGTTGGCTTGAACCATTGGATAATGTGAATACCGGTTATGCGCAGACTAACCCTTCATATGAGGAGGATTATTATAAAGGAGTAAAAGTTGGAACGCCAGCGCCTGATAGTGCAGGATGGGCATATCCCGCATTGTTTAAAGTGGGAAATACCTGGGCCTTAATTTCTGAATCAGGGATGGATGGTACGTATTGCGGTACTCGCTTGCGGCAGTATTCCAAGAACGGCAGTTATAAGATTGGATTTCCCGAAGCAGGAGAACAGTTTCCGGGTGGGGCTCTTTATCCCCAATCGGACTTGCCCTGGACTACCCCCTGGAGAATTATTGCTATTGGTGATTTGGCCACCATCACAGAATCAACTCTTGCAACTGATTTAGCGAAACCGGCGGTTGATATGGATACTTCATGGATCAAACCGGGAAGAGCTTCCTGGAGTTGGGCTAAACTGAAGGATCCTTCTGTTAACTACGATACGCAAAAGCGATTCGTCGATTATGCAGCTAAAATGGGTTGGGAATACACGCTTGTAGATGCCGATTGGGATAGCACCATCGGTTATGACCGGATTGGCCAACTTGCAGATTATGTTGCCAAAAAAGATGTAGGATTGCTATTGTGGTATAACTCTTCAGGCAGCTGGAATCAGACTACCTATTCACCTAAGAGTAAGCTTTTGACCCATCAGGATCGTGTTAAGGAATTTAGTAAGCTTCAGAAGATGGGTATTAAGGGGATTAAAGTTGATTTCTTTGGCGGAGATGGACAGTCGATGATACAGTACTATCTCGATATTTTTAAGGATGCAGCCGATCATCATTTGTTAGTGAATACGCACGGGGCAACTCTGCCGCGTGGATGGGCTCGAACATGGCCGAATTTGATGACGATGGAGGCGGTAAAAGGATTTGAATATGTAACTTTTACGCAAGCTAATGCTGATAATGAGGCTGCCCATTGCGCCATGTTGCCGTTCACACGCAATGTTTTTGATCCTATGGATTTTACTCCTATGAGCTTGACGCAGCTCAATCACGTTAAGCGCAAGACGACCAGTGCGTTTGAACTGGCGCTGCCTGTATTATTTACTTCAGGAATTCAACATTATGCCGAGACGGCGCAGGGGATGGAAGAAGTACCCGACTACGTTCGCAGTTTCGTGAAGAAAATACCTGTCAGCTGGGACGAGATGAGATTTGTGGATGGTTACCCGGGAAAACTAGTTGTGATAGCGCGTCGAAAAGGAGATCATTGGTTTATCGCGGGTATCAACGGCGAAGATCATCCAAAAGAGGAAACACTCGATTTATCATTTTTGCCGAAAAATCTGCAGGGCGAACTTATAAGCGATGGAGATACCCAGTTTGCGTTTTCTCATCGGAAAGTCACATTGTCAAATGGTAAAATTAATATTGCGATGAAAGCAAACGGGGGTTTTGTACTCCTTCTTAAGTAAGATTTCTAAAATAATATCACAAACATTAACGAAGGCAATAAAAATATGATCTCAACATTGGATTGGCAGCATCTCAGATCTGATTTCGTAACCATTATTTTTGCACTCAGTACATTTGCTATGCTATTTACCGGGTGTTCGCAAAGCAAAAAAAATACTCAGCAAAAAACTCAGATAAGTAAGGAAAAGTTTGGCAAGACGGAAGATGGCCGGCAGGCATATTTGTATACACTAACAAACGGTGATTTTAAAGTACAGATTACGAATTACGGTGGGCGTGTTACTAACATTCGTACACCGGATGAAAATGGAAAGATGGGGAGCGTAGTCTTAGGTTTTGATTCCTTGGAGAAGTATCAGCATCCCAAAACGTATTTTGGGGGTATAATCGGTCGGTATGCTAATCGAATCGGCAATGCAAAATTTAGCCTTAATGGGAAGGAATATAAGTTACCTGCAAATGACGGAAAAAATACATTACATGGCGGAACAAAAGGATTTGATCATCGATTGTGGGATGCCGAGACAACCGATGATGGGGCTTTACAACTCAGCTACTTTAGCAAGGATGGAGAAGAAGGATTTCCGGGCAATCTTCATGCGAAGGTCACTTATTCTATTACCAGCAAAAACCAATTGAAGATTGATTACAATGCTACTACAGATAAGGCGACACCGATCAATTTGACGAATCACAGTTATTTTAATTTGAGCGGGCATCCCGATCAGGACATCATGAACTATGAACTCAAAATCAATGCTGATCACTATACACCGGTTAATGATGAGCTGATTCCTACGGGAAAGATCGCTACTGTCAAGGATACTCCTTTTGATTTTACTGATTTTCATACCATTGGTTCTCGTTTTGATCAAACCAAAGGAGGTTATGACCATAATTTTGTATTAAATCGTACTGAATCAGATTCTCTCTATCATGCCGTTACGGTGTATTCGCCTTCGAGTGGACGCGAATTGAAGGTATTTACAACGCAACCGGGCCTCCAATTTTATTCTGGCAATTTTTTGGATGGCAGTCTGGTGGGCCAGAATGGAGCTCATTTTGTAGAGCATGGGGCATTGTGCCTTGAAACCCAGCATTACCCGGATTCTCCGAATAAACCGAATTTCCCGTCGACAACCCTCAAACCGGGCGAAACCTATCATCAGGTAACGATCTACGAATTCTCGGCTCCCGGAGAAAACCCTGCAAATCAAGATTAATCATATATTAAAAGTACTATCATTATGAAAAAGCTCTTATTGCTTTCTTTTGTTTTATTGTTCAGCAGTTTCAGCCGCCTGGCGGCCCAGGATAAAATGGTTGTTGATGCCGACCGGCCGCAGAACAAAATTAGTAAATATATCTATGGACAGTTTTCTGAACAACTCGGAAATGGAATATATGGTGGATTATGGGTCGGCGAAGATTCAGATATCCCCAATATCGATGGTTTTCGTAAAGATGTTGTTAATGCCCTGAAAGAGTTAAATATTCCTGATATACGCTGGCCGGGAGGTTGTTATGCGGATCGGTATCATTGGAGAGATGGTATTGGCCCACGTGATGAGCGACCCGTTCGCGTAAATTCAACTTGGGGCGGCGTGCTGGACCACAACCAGGTAGGTACCCACGAATTTATGAGGCTGATGGATCTTATAGGATCCGAGCCTTATCTCTCGGTTAATGTAGGAAGTGGTACTGTCAAAGAAATGTCTGACTGGATTGAGTATATGACCTTTGGTGGTAATAGCACACTGGCTAACCTGCGCCGTAAAAACGGTCGCGACAAGCCCTGGAAAGTTAAACTTTTCGGTATTGGTAACGAGAGCTGGGGATGCGGTGGTAGCATGACGGCTGATTATTATGCCGATCTTTTCCGTCGTTATGCCACTTTTGCCAATGACTACAGTGGAAATCATCTTTATAAAATTGCAAGTGGTTTCTCTGACAGCCATTACGACTGGACTGAAAAGTTGGTTAAAAAGGCCGGAAGTCAGATGGATGCGATTTCTCTGCATTATTACACGATTGCCACTGGAAATTGGCAGCATAAAGGGTCATCCACCGATTTTGGTGAGGATCTGTATTTCCATGGTCTTAAGCAGGGTTTAAAAATGAAGAAATTTATAGAAGGTCATGAAACACGCTTGGATCAATATGATCCCCAAAAGAGAATCGCTCTGGCGGTTGATGAGTGGGGCATTTGGACAGATCCGCTGCCCGGATCTCATCCCGGTTTTTTACGGCAGCAAAATTCTTTGCGGGACGCACTTATCGCTTCTACGACGCTTGATATTTTTAATCATCACAGCGATCGCGTTCGTATAGCCAATATTGCCCAGACAATAAATGTGTTACAATCGATGGTAATGACCGATGGTAAGAAAATGTTTAGGACACCTACGTATTGGGTATTTGATTTTTATAAGGTCCATCAGGGCGCACAATTACTACCGTTGCATTTAGATGCCGATGAATATACTTACAAAGGCGAAAGTATTCCCGGATTGAGTGGCACGGCGTCTAAAGATAGTACTGGCGCAATTCATGTAACCGTTACCAACTTACATGCGAATGAAAGCAGGACTGTTAATTTGGATGTTAGGGGCATGAATGTTGGAAAAGTGAGTAATGCAAGAATCTTAACCGCTGATGCAGTAAATGCGATTAATACGTTTGATGATCCTAACAATGTATCCCCAAAGAGTTATAATGATTATAGATTGAAGGAAAATGAATTAACTTTGCGCTTACCCTCAAAATCTGTTATAGTTTTGCAGTTGAATTGAGGACTTATTGGCTTTTAAATGGGGTTTCAAAGCACAAGATTAGTTAATCTATCATTGTAATTGAGAAACGATAAAAGTAATAAATCTTCGTTATATAATATTGCACCTCTTAATTCCCTCTCAAATGGGGAGCGAATTGTCGTCTTCCCAGAGGGAAAAAGAGAATAGGTAACGAATGTCCCCCTGCTAAATCTCCTGAACCATAAAACGCTTTTAGGTTAAATTATTATGTCAAATTATTACGATGACTATGATCGAATTCTGGTAGCTTTAGATTGCATTATATTTGGTTTCGACCGAGGTGGTCTGAAGTTATTGCTTATTAAAAGAGACTTTGAACCTGAAAAAGGAAATTGGTCTCTAATGGGGGGGTTTTTAAATCGGAGCGAAGGCTTAGATGAAGCTGCAGATCGTATTCTTCATAAGTTGACAGGTCTTAAAAATGTTTACCTTGAACAATTGCATGGGTTTGGTGAGGTCGATCGTGACCCGGTAGAACGCACCATTTCAATTGCATACTATGCCCTCATTAATATCCACGAACATGACAAAGAGCTGGTCGAACAATATAGTGCCAAATGGTTTCCTGTTGATGAGTTACCGGATCTCATTTTTGATCACCAAGAAATGGTGGAAGCAGCAAAATCCCGTCTGCGGTATCGTGCATCTCATGAGCCTGTTGGCTTTGAACTCCTTCCAGAGAAATTTACCCTCCCTGAATTAAAAATTCTATATGAATCAATTTATCAGACAGAATTGGATAAACGAAATTTCAGGCGACGTATCCTTTCGATGGATATCCTTGTAAAGACGAATGAGAAACAGAAGAAGTACTCAAAAAAAGGGGCTTATTTTTATAAGTTTGACGAGGAAAAATATAATTCTAAAGTTAGCAATGGGGATAGCCTAATCTTTAAACCTATGAAACTGTAGAAAATAATTTTAAACTAATATAGTTTGATATTTGTGGACAATAAAAAAAAGCGTTAAAATTACACTTATTGGTTTTATGATGGATTTTGTAGTCAAAAGTTAGTTAAGAAGTAATTGAAAGGTATCTGAAGCATGAAATCGCAAAAAACATATGTAATTGGTATTGACTACGGGACTGATTCGGTACGTTCAGTCTTGTTAGATAGTGAGGGAAATCAACAGGCAGAAGCTGTTCATAGTTATTCCAGATGGAAGAAAGGACTTTATTGTGATAGTACGGAAAATCAATTCCGACATCATCCGTTGGATTATTTGGAAGGACTGGAAGAAACGCTTAAAGGAGTATTGGATAGTGTATCCGATGAGATCGTGAGTCGGGTAAAAGGGATATCTGTAGATACCACGGGTTCTACGCCGGTAGCGGTTGATAAAACCGGCAAACCATTGGCTTTGTCTGATGATTTTTCTGAAAATCCCAATGCCATGTTTATCCTGTGGAAAGACCATACAGCGGTTAAAGAAGCTGGAGAAATCACTAGTTTCTCCCAATCATGGGGTGGGCCGGATTATACTAAATATGTAGGTGGCATTTATTCTTCTGAATGGTTTTGGGCCAAAATGTTGCACACGATTCGTAATGATGAAGAAATCAGGGAGGCCGCTTATTCGTGGGTTGAACTCTGCGATTGGATTCCTTACGAGCTTACGGGCAAAGTCAATGTGCACAATATGAGACGTAGCCGCTGTGCTGCGGGACACAAGGCACTTTGGCACGAAGAGTTTGACGGTCTGCCCAGTCAAGAATTTTTAACCAAACTGGATCCACTGCTTTCCGGAATTCGTGATCGGCTTTTTGATAAGAGCTATACCTCAGACGAACAAGCAGGAATCATATCCAAAGAATGGGCTGAAAAGCTTGGCTTGCCTGATGATGTTGTAATTGGTGTTGGGGCTTTTGATGCGCACATGGGAGCCGTGGGGGGCGAGATAGAGCCCTATTATTTAAGCAAAGTGATGGGCACGTCGACTTGTGATATTCTTGTTGCCCCATACGAAGATGTTCAGGACAATTTAGTTCAGGGCATTTGTGGACAGGTGGATGGATCTGTTATTCCGGGACTCGTCGGGCTTGAAGCAGGTCAATCTGCTTTTGGAGATGTCTATGCCTGGTTCAAAGATGTAATCATGGAACCGCTGGAAGATGTTATCCGACAAAGCCAAATCCTTTCTGATGATCAAAAACAAGCATTTCTGGACGAAGCCAACGACAAGATGTTGAATCTGCTCCTGGATAAGGCATCACAAATTGATGCGGTGGATACCGGAATTATTGCTCTTGATTGGTTGAATGGTCGGCGAACGCCGGATGCCAATCAGTTGCTTAAAGGGGCAGTGGAAGGACTTGATTTAGGCAGCGATGCAGCCCGTTTGATGAAAGCATTAGTCGAAGCTACTTGTTTTGGTGCTAAAGCAATTGTTGATCGTTTTGAGGATGAAGGGATCCATATAGAAGGAATTATTGGTCTTGGCGGGGTGGCTAAGAAATCGCCATATGTTATGCAAGTATTAGCAAATGTGCTGGATATGCCAATCAAAATAGCTAATTCGGATCAGGTTTGTGCTCGTGGAGCTGCAATGTTTGCAGCTACAGCTGCGGGAATTTTTGAGAATATAAGTGTTGCCAAGGATGCCATGGGTAACGGGTTTGGAAAAA
>Ga0102962_1000999_pt1 | contig 11666 bp, 9 predicted proteins | sample SalPonF2_C_D2_MG_FD_84519 | JGI IMG/M metagenome (GOLD analysis project Ga0102962, IMG submission 84519) | Salt pond soil microbial communities from South San Francisco under conditions of wetland restoration - Salt Pond MetaG SF2_C_D2_MG ...
AAGAAATCGACGACATAGCGATCGTTCGTATCGAGCAGTTGTACCCCTTCCCGCGCGAGCAGTATGCCGCCGTGCTGGACCAGTACAAGCAGGCGAAGGAAATCGTCTGGAGCCAGGAAGAGCCCGAGAACCAGGGCGCCTGGTACCAGATACGGCACCGCCTGCAGGAATCGCTGAATCATCGCCAGACGCTGATTTACGCCGGGCGTGAAGCGTCCGCGGCACCGGCGACCGGCTATGCCAAGCAGCATCAGGCCGAGGAACAGGCATTGATTGAGGATGCCCTGGGTCTCGGCAATCGCAATCAAACCCAGAGTAACGTCAAGAAACTGGAGTCGAAATGAGCACCGAAATCAAGGTCCCGCAGTTGCCCGAATCCGTGACCGAGGCAACGTTGGTCAGTTGGCACAAGAAGCCGGGCGATGCCGTCCAGCGCGACGAAAACCTGGTCGATATCGAGACCGACAAGGTGGTGCTTGAAGTACCGGCTCCGGTCTCGGGCGTGCTCAAGGAAGTGAAGGTCGAAGACGGCGCCACGGTCGGCGCCGACGACGTGATTGCCCTGATCGAGGAAGGCGAGGCTCCCGCGAAGGAAGCCGAACCCGAGGCCGACAAGGAAGAGAAGCAGAAAGAAGAGCCGGCCAAGGAAAAGGAAGAGCCCGGTAAAAAGGCATCCGCCGAATCCGAGCCGTCGAAAACCACGGGCGCGGACAAGCCGCTGTCGCCTTCCGTACGCCGGCTGGTCGAGGAGCACAACCTCGACCCCTCCACTATTCCGGCTTCAGGACGTGACGGACGCCTGACCAAGGCGGACGTGCTGAGCTTCATGGAAAAGGGTCCGTCTTCCGCGCCCCAGGCCAAGCAGGGCGGTCCGGCACCCGCGGCAGCGCCCAGTGGCGCACGCGAAGAGCGCCGCGTTCCGATGTCGCGCATGCGTGCGCGCATCGCCGAGCGCATGATCGAATCCCAGACCACGACGGCCATGCTGACCTCGTTCAACGAGGTGGATCTGGGCGCGGTGATGGAAATCCGCAAGCGCTACAAGGCGGACTTCGAGAAGCGCCACGACGTGCGCCTCGGGTTCATGTCCTTCTTCGTCAAGGCGGCAGTGAAGGCGCTGCAGAAGCACCCGGTGGTGAACGCCTCGATCGAGGACAACGATATCGTCTACCACGACTACTGGGACATCGGCGTGGCGGTCTCGACCGACCGCGGCCTGGTGGTGCCCGTGTTGCGCGATTGCGACCAGCTCTCCTTTGCCGAGGTGGAGTCGCAGATCAGCGGCTACGCGAAGAAGGCGCGCGACGGCAAGATCGCCATCGAGGACATCACCGGCGGCACCTTCACGGTGACCAACGGCGGGGTGTTCGGTTCGCTGCTCTCGACGCCGATCATCAATCCGCCGCAGAGCGCGATCCTCGGCATGCACAAGATCCAGGAGCGCCCCATGGTGGTGGACGGAGAGATCAAGATCCGGCCGATGATGTACATCGCGCTCACCTATGATCACCGCATCATCGACGGCAAGGACGCGGTGCTCTTCCTGGTGGCCATCAAGGAAGCGCTGGAAGACCCGGCGCGCCTGTTGATCGATCTCTGATCGATCGCGCCCGCAGAAAGACGATTTGGCAAGAACAGATTTTCCGAGGAGATACACATGAGCGATTCATATGACGTCATCGTCATCGGCAGCGGACCGGGCGGCTACATCGCCGCGATCCGCGCCGCACAGAACGGGTTGAAGACCGCCTGCATCGACAAGTGGGTGAACCACGACGGCAGCACCGCCCTGGGCGGCACCTGCCTCAATGCCGGCTGCATTCCGTCCAAAGCCATGTTGGAATCCTCGGAGTGGTACGAGCGCTCCGGCCACGAATTCGGCGACATGGGCATCAAGGTGAGCAAGGTCGAACTGGACCTCGCCACGATGCAGAAGCGCCGCGCCGCGATCGTCAAGCAGTTCACCGGCGGCGTCGCGCAGCTGTTCAAGGCCAATGGCGTTACCGCCTACGAGGGGGCCGCTACCCTCGAGAAGGGCAACAAGGTGACCGTCGAAGGCCACGACGGCAAGAAACAGACGCTGTCCGCCAAGAACGTCATCCTCGCCGCCGGCTCGGTGCCGGTGGAACTCAAGCCACTGCCGTTCGATGGCAAGGACATCGTGGACTCCTGGGACGCCCTGGAATTCGACGCCGTGCCGAAGCGCCTGGGCGTGATCGGCGCCGGTGTTATCGGCCTGGAGATGGGCAGCGTGTGGCGGCGCCTGGGCAGCGAGGTGACCATCCTCGAAGCGCTTGAGGAGTTCCTGCCGATGGCCGACGCCCAGGTGGCGAAGGAAGCCCAGAAGCAGTTCAAGCGCCAGGGCCTGGATATCCGCATGGGCACCAAGGTGACCGGTGCCAAGAAGGGCAAGAACGGCATCACGCTCACCTACGAGACCGCCAAGGGCAAGGAAACGCTCGAGGTGGACAAGGTGCTGGTCGCGGTCGGCCGGCGTCCCTATGCCGACGGTCTGCTTGGCAAAGACACGGGCGTGAAGACTGACCAACGCGGCTTCGTCGAAGTCGACGAAGAATGCTTCACGGGCGTCGAGGGCGTCTATGCCATCGGCGACCTGGTCCGCGGTCCGATGCTCGCGCACAAGGCGAGCGAGGAGGGCGTCATGGTCGCCGACCTGATCGCCGGCAAGGTTGCCGAGGTCAATTACGAAGCGGTGCCTTCGATTATTTATACGGCGCCCGAAGTCGCCTGGGTCGGCAAGAGCGAGCAGGCACTGAAGAAGGAAGGCGTACCGATCAAGACGGGCAGCTTCCCGTTCGCGGCCAATGGACGCGCCAAGGCGCTCAACATGGCCGTCGGCATGGTCAAGATGATTGCCAACAAGAACACCGATGAAATTCTCGGTGTGCATATTGTCGGTCCTTTCGCTTCCGAGCTGATCGCCGAGGCTGTGCTTGCGATGGAATACCGGGCCAGTGCTGAGGACATCCAGCGTACGATCCACGCGCATCCGACCTTGTCGGAAGCCCTTCACGAGGCTTCTCTGAGTGTGGACAACCGCGCGCTCAATACGGTGAATCGGCGTTAACAAGCTCAAAGGTTTGACGTTTGCCTGCAAGGTGAATTAGCGCATCGTGGCGTCGGGCTACCGGTGGATTCGCTATCTGGTGCTGGCGATGTCGGCCGTCGGGATTTTGTGTGGCATGGCGCCCACTGTTCTCGCTGGTGACGGCCCTCTGGGTATCGATCACCGTTTGCATTACGACGACTCGGGCATCTGGAACAAGGCGCACCAGAACCAGATTCTTTTCGGTACTGGGCTTGCGATTGCGGCCGCAGCTCTGTGGGAAGGCAACAATAACCGCTTCGGCCACACCATGTGGCAGTCAGGTGATGCCATCGCGCTTTCACTGGCTGCCGATTTTACGTTGTCCAACGTATTCCAGCGTGTGCGGCCGGAGGATACTGCCAATGCCGACCGCTGGTTCCAGGGATTTGGCAACACCAGCTTCCCGAGCGGCCATGCCATGATTTCCGCAGCTGCGGTGACGCCGATTGTGCTCGAATACGGCAATGATCATCCGTGGGTCTGGGCGATGGAGGCAATCCCGCTATATGAGGGCATCGCCCGAGTGAAGACCCGCATGCATTGGCAAACGGATGTGCTCGCGGGTTGGGCTATAGGGACCGCTTTGGGTTTTTATGCCCATTCGCGCAAGGTTCCGATTTGGATCACGGTCCTGCCGAAAGGGTTTGCGGTCGGAATCTACACGCGTTTCTGATTGACGGCGTGCTGAAGCAAACTGCTTGGCAACTTTCCTGGTCATGCTGAATCCGACTTGGAAATGGTCAATTCTAGTTAAGCCATCTTCAATAAAGAACCTGGTTCATGACCGATGCCCGGTATTCAAAAGTAACCTGACCAGGGTCCACAGCTGAATGTATGCTATCCCTAAAGCAGGAATAAAAACCCATGCCCAGACGCCTTGCAGGCTGAATCCGGACCAATTGGGCATCCCATGCCTTGCAACATACAACAAGGCTTGGCCGTTGAATTTTCCACCAAACAGAAATGCCACTGCCGCGATGATGAGCAGCACAATAATTGCCGTAATGTGTATTGCTTTGGAAGCGCGCGAATACGATTGCAATCGCCAGAAACCGGCGCATACGGCTGACGCGGAGACGGCGAATAACAGGCTCGATCCCATGGAAGCTGCCCACCCCATCGGGTGACCAATCATCTGCAATGCCCAAATGCCGAGTATTGCGGAGGCAGCGAATACAACCACCAGCAGAAGCCAATCCTTGCGGCTCAACGTCTTTGGGGTCTCATTTCAAGATCACAAGATCTGGGAAAGCCGGCCTGGTGATAAGTTCCTTCGGATAAGTCCATTGAGGATAGGGAGTGGCCGATCGGAATGTGGGGTGAGCGGCTGGTGTTGCAAGCGGGGTATGCCTGGAGCCGGCCGAAACAGGACATCGGGCCAGTTGGTTGAACATGGCCCTTTCCGAAGGCGGTTGTTACCGCGATTTGGTCAGTCGTGAAGTTTGTGCCAGAGCTTCAACACCCAGTTCTGGCGTCCGTCGGTGGGTGCCGGGCCCAGCAGGACAGCGACCCAGCGGGTTTGGGGACTCGTTTCGAGGCCGATGCGGATAATCATGGTCAGCGGCACTGACAGCAGCATGCCGACCGGTCCCAGTACCCAACCCCAGAGGATCAACGAAACGAACACGACCAGAGTTGAAAGGCCCAGGCGTTCACCCATGAGTACCGGTTCGACGATGTTGCCGGTAACGAAGTGAATCACGAACAGGACGGAGCCCGTGTACCAGAACAGGGGCCAGCCGCCTTGCAGCAAGGCGAGCAGGATGGGCGGGATCGCCGAGAGGAACGCGCCGATGTTCGGGACGAAATTGAGCATGAAGGCGAGCAGCCCCCACAGGAGCGGGTAACGTACGCCGAAACCCCAGAGTACAAGCGAGACCAGAACGCCCAGTCCCAGGCTTATAACGGTCTTGAGAAACACATAGCGCTGCATGCTGTCGACAAAAGCCGTAAACACACTGACGGAGCGATGGTCGCTGCTGGCCTCGGGCATCAATTTGAGTTTGCCTGGCAACACGCTGGCTTCGAAGAGCATGAACAGGACGGTCAGCACGATCAGGAAACCGTCACCCAGAACGCGACCCAGGCTGCGGAAAAACTGTGTAACGAAGGCGAAGGCGCGGTCGGGGTTCAGGTGCTGGGTCAGACTGGCCGCGGATATGTCCCATCCCAGCCGGTGGGCGAGGGCAATCGAGCCTTTCAGGAGCCCTTGCAGCCGCCCCTGATAACTGGGCAGGTCGGTGACGAAGTTGCTGATCGAGTTGCCGATAATGAAACCGACGCCGAAAAAACCTGCCACGATCAGGACGACAAGGATGGCAACGGCCAGAACAGTGGGGATGTGCCGGCGTTGCATCCAGGTCAGCGGCGGCAAGCAGAGGATGGCTATCGAAAGGGCGAGCAGGAAGGGCACGATCAGATCCGCTGCCGTCCGAATGGCAGCGATGATGATGATGATGGCCGCAAACGCCATCAATCCCCCGATGGCGCGTTGCCGTGCAGTCTGGCTTTGTTCCATTGTTTCGTTCCGGCCGGCTACTGCGCCGATGTTACACGACTGACCTGCCCGTGTCCGCTTTTTGCCTGAGCTTCCTACCAGGGTGTGCGCCAGGCAGAAGCCGGCAGATGCCGCGCTATATCACCTTCGGTGACCAGTTTTTTCAGTGCCTCGATATCGCGGTCGTGGCGCCGGTCGGTGTTATAAGCCCGGACGTGTTGGCGGATCAGTTCATGAACCGGTTGCAGTGCTGCCGTGGTTGTCAGCGGTTGTTGGCGGTCGAGCGCCACGGCGGCGGCGGCGAATTCGATGGCGAGCATGGAGGCCACATTGTCGGCAATGCGCAGGAGCTTCAGCCCCGCCCAGGGCGCCATGCTGACGTGATCCTCCTGTCCGGCCGAAGTCGGCACGGTGTCGACGCTCGCCGGATGGGCGAGGGTCTTGTTTTCCGACGCCAGAGCAGCGGCACTGACGTGGGCGAGCATGAAGCCCGATTCCAGTCCCGGCTGTGGGGCGAGGAACAGGGGCAATGCCGGGTTCACGCCACGCATGAACGTATCGACCCGGCGTTCGGACAGGCTGCCGAGGTCGGCCAGGGCGATTGCCATGAAGTCGGCCACCAGGCCGACCGGCGCAGCGTGGAAATTGCCGCCGGAGATCACCGCGTCGGAAAACACCAGGGGATTGTCAGTCGCCGCGTTCGCCTCGCGTTCCAGTATGGTGGCGGCATGCGCCAGCGTGTCCCACACTGCGCCGAGCACCTGGGGCTGGCAACGGGCGGAGTAGGGATCCTGGACCCGTCCGCAATTGCGATGCGACTCCCAGATCGAGCTCTTGGTGAGCAGGTTCCGGAACGCCTCGGCCACCACGGCCTGTCCCTGCTGGTTGCGGGCGGTGTGGATACGTTCGTCGAAAGGCGCATGCGAGCCGGCCAGGGCTTCGACCGAGAGTGCACCGCCGACCACGGCGCTGCGCAGGAGCCGCTCGGTGGCAAAGAGTCCTTCGATGGCCAGTGACGCGGAAACCTGGGTGCCGTTGAGCAGTGCCAGTCCGTCCTTGGGCCCGAGTTCAAGCGGCGCCATGCCGGCCGCTTCCATCACTTCCCTGCCTTCCAGCAGAGTGTCACCTTGCCGTGCTTCGCCTTCCCCGATCATGGACAACGCCAGGTGGGCCAGCGGCGAGAGGTCGCCGCTCGCACCCACGGAGCCCCGTTCGGGAATGACCGGCACGATGTCATGCTCCAGCAGGGCCAGCAGTGCATCCACCAGGATGGCACGTACGCCCGATGCGCCGCTGGCCAGCGAATTGGCCTTGAGCAGCATGATGCGGCGCACGATGGACGCGGGCAACGGCGTTCCCACGCCGGCGGCATGACTGCGTACGAGGTTGTACTGGAGGGCCGCGAGATCCTCATCGGCGATACGCTTGCCGGCCAGCGCTCCGAAGCCGGTGTTGATGCCATATACGGCTTCGCCGCCGGCGAGCACCTCCTTTACACGCGCGGCGGATTTATCCATGGCTTTGCGCGCGGCGGGTGCGAGGTCAGGCGAGGTGAGCGCCTGCATATCGGCCAGCAGGCGAAGCGTCAGGGAATGGCCATCCAGTTCAAGACTCATGCAGGGGTTCCTTCGAAATAGACATTGCGGGGGCGTATGCCGCCCAGCTGATAGGTGAAAAACTCGGGGCCCGCCACATCCCAGATCGTGAAATCGGCTCGCGCGCCGGGATTCAGTGTGCCGAGATCATCGCGGCCGAGGGCGTGTGCGCCGTGACGGGTCAACCCGGCTACGGCTTCATCGGCATGCAGCCCGAACAGGGTCGAGGCGAGGTGCAGGATCGCCAGCGGGCTGGCTACGGGGGACGTGCCGGGATTGAGATCGGTGGCGAGCGCCATGGGCACGCCCGCTTCGCGCAGCTCCGATACCGGAGGCTGCTGCGATTCACGCAGGCAGTAGTAGGCGCCGGGGAGCAGCACGGCCACCGTACCGTTGGCCGCCATCGCGGCAATGTCTTCGGTACGGATGTATTCCAGGTGGTCGCAGGAAAGTACGCCGAACTCGGCCGCGGCACGGGTCCCGCCCAGGTTGCTCAGCTGGTCGGTATGGGCCCGGCAGGCCAGCCCGAGTTCTCGTGCACGTTCGAATACGGCCAGCATGTCCGCGACGCCGAACGCGATGTGTTCGCAGAAAACGTCCACGGAGTCGGCGAGTGATTCCCGGGCGACGGCGGGCAGGGTTTCCTCGATGACTTGCCGCACGTACTTTTCCGCGGGGACGCCTTCGGGCAGGGCGTGCAGGGCAAGGAAAGTAGGTGTGACGCGCACGCCGCCGGTTTCGCCGAGGCGTCGTATGGCACGTAATTGCTTGAGTTCATTGGCTACGCTCAGTCCGTACCCGCTCTTGATCTCGACGGTCGTTGCGCCTTCGCGCATGAGCGCTTGCAGGCGCGGCAGGCTTTGGTCGACGAGTTGCTGTTCGGTGGCCTGGTCGACCGCGCGGACTGTCGCACGTATGCCGCCGCCTTTGGCGGCGATATCGGCGTAGCTGGCGCCGGCCAGGCGGGCGGCATGCTCGTCCATGCGGTTGCCGGCAAAGCACAGGTGCGTGTGGCAATCGACGAAACCGGGCAGGACTATGGCGCCGTCCGCGTCCAGGCGTTCGCGGGCCGGAGCATCCGCGGCTACGCCGAGTTCGCTGACCCGGCCGCCAGTGATTGCCATACTCGCGGCAGGGGCGGGTGTGCCCGTCCGGAAGTCGGGATAAACATGCGCATTGTGGACGATAAGATCGTACACGCCAGCCAACCGTGAAAGAATAGGAATAGCGCATTAGGATACAGCCTACCCATGACCCGCCTCCAATTCCGTTATCTGCTGACGCCCGAGGGATGGGTCCGTGACCGGGCCGTCGTAATCAATGGCGAAGGCCGCATAGAGGCGATCGAGGAGGCCTACGGCCCATGGGACGGCACGCTTGCCGTACCCGGCGTTCCCAACGCGCATAGCCATGTTTTCCAGCGTGCACTGGCCGGACGCGGGGAGGCACGCCACGGGGAGGATTCCTTCTGGAGCTGGCGCGAGGCCATGTACGCGCTTGCGGCGCGTATCGACGCCGAGGACTTGTATGTCATTGCCCGCCAGGCCTACGGCGAAATGCTGGCGGGCGGGTTCACGTCCGTCGCCGAGTTTCATTACCTGCACCACGGGGCTGATGGGGCCCGCGGGCCCGAACAGGCCGAAGCCGTGATCACCGCGGCGCATGACGCCGGCATTCGCATCCGGTTGCTGCCGGTGCTATACCAGTTGGGCGGGTTCGGCCGTCCGCCCGGCGCGGCGCAGGCCCGCTTCATACACGAACGCACGGAAGACTTCCTGGGCCTGCTCGAGCTGCTTAAGAACCATGCGCCCGGCGTTGCCTTCCATTCCTTGCGGGCGGTTGCCCCCGAAAGCCTGGCCGGGGCCCTGGGTGATGTGAAGGCCGTCCTGGGCGAAGGGATCCCGGTTCACATACACATTTCAGAACAGCAACGCGAGGTCGAGGATTGCATGGAGGCGACGGGACACAGTCCGATCGACGCGTTGCTGGACGCGGTGGACGTCGACGCACATTGGTCCCTGGTCCATGCTACCCATCCCCGGGGTTACGAACTCCGCGCCGTGCGTGAACGTGGCGCTACCATCGTCGTGTGCCCGCTGACCGAGGCCTATCTCGGCGACGGCTTGTTTCCGGGCCGGGATTATCTCGCAGGCGGCGGCAGCGTGGCCGTCGGTTCGGATTCGAACGCACGCATCGATGCCGTCGAGGAATTGCGTTGGCTGGAGTATGGGCAGCGACTGAACGACCAGGCACGAGCCCGCCTGGCCGACGCCAGCGGGCTCGCCGTTCCTTTATGGCAGCGCGCCTGCGCCGGCGGCGCGCGTGCGCTGGGGTTGCCCGTGGGCGAGGTGGTGCCCGGCGCCATGGCCGATTTAGTGGTGCTGGAGCCCGGCCGGTCTTCTTTGCTGGGCCATGCGCCGGAGCAGTGGCTGGATGCGCTGGTGGTGGCGGGCGGCGGAGCTGATATCTCCGCTGTGTATGTAGGTGGCCGGCGGTTGGCCGGGAACGGCCATTGGGCGGATGAGTCCGAATTCGCCGCTCGTTATGATGCGTTGGTCAAAAAAATACTGGAGTCGTGATGGAGCCTTATGTCATTCGTGAGCCCGAGGGCCCCGCATTGCCGGTGGTGGCCAGCATCCCGCACGCCGGAACATGGCTGCCCCCGGGGTATGCAAAAAGGCTGGCGAGCGATGAAATCCGCACCCTGCCGATGACCGATTGGCATCTGCCGCTTCTGTTCGATTTCCTGCCCGCACTGGGCGTGACGGTGATCGCGGCCAACGTCAGCCGCTTTGTGATCGATCTCAACCGCCCGCCCGATGGCGTGGCTCTGTATCCGGGGCGGTTCGAGACGGGCCTGGTGCCGCTGGAAAGTTTCGATGGTGCGCCGGTTTTCGCCGATCCGCCAACAGACGAGGATATTGCAGTGGCGCGGCGTGAGTTCTATGACCCTTACCATGCCGCCCGGTGGGAGTTGCTGGAAGGGCGCAGCGAAGCGGGACGGGTCATCCAGCTGGATCTGCACAGCGTCACGCCTGCGGCCAACCGTATCAGCGGCCCGCTCGAGCAGGACATCATGCTGGGCGACCGTGAAGGCGCGAGCTGCGAGAGGTGGTTGACGGACACCGCGGAGACGGCTTACTCGGAATGCGGCTTCGGCGTTACGCGCAACGATCCCTACAAGGGAGGCTGGATCACCGCCAGTTGCGTGGACAAGCCCCGGGTCCAGGCGCTGCAGATAGAAATGAACTGGGCAGTCTACATGGACTTGCGTTTGCCCTTTGCGGATACCGTGAGCGCACCGCCATTTGCCGAGGCCCGTGAACGGCTCAGGCGTGTTTTTACCGCGTTATTGCCCCATGCAGTCCGGTGTCTGCGCGAAGCATGAGCCGCGCCAGGACATAACCGAAGCCCCAGCCGGCAATGATGTCGCTGAGGAAATGGTAGGAGGACAGGAGCAGCGCCACCGCCAGCAACAGGAGCAATGCGTTGGCCAGGGGACGCAGGCGGGGGTAGGCGGCGCATACCAGCACCAGGGTCAGCGTCATGACCAACATGTGGCCCGAGGGGAACCCGGTATAGGGACCATAACCGTGCAGCCAGTGGCAGAAATCGCAGGAATGCCGTGTACTCAGGAACATGCGGGTTTCGGTGCGTCCGAAAAACCATTTGGTGAATGTCTTGAGCCCGAATGCCACCGGCATGCCGATGGCGAGTAGTGGAGATAATCTGCCCAGGCGGGTATGACGCTTGCCCCCGGCCCAGGTCCATAGCCACAGCAGCACCATGAAGCCGGAAAGCCCTGCGACGAACAAGGCCAGGAGATCGGGAATCGATTCGGGGACGACGCCGCCCGGCGGCATCCAGCGGTCAATCAACCTGGCGAGCGGCCTGTCTACCCAGAAGGCGCAGGCCAGCGTGAGCAGCGCGGCCAGCGTGAGCCATATCAGATCGATTTTGAGGCCCGTATTGCCGGTTTCGCCCCTGTGCGAAAATAAAGCCTTTATGACATTCATCTGTCTGCACGCCACTGCATGAGCCACCAGAAATTCAACCTGATCATGGGCGCCCGCGAATATATCACTCCGAGAGTCATGAAGTTCTCGCTGGCGCGCGAGGATGGAACTGAGTTCGAGTATACCCCGGGCCAGTTCATCACTCTCCACCTGCCATGGCAGGACATGGTGCTGCGCCGCAGCTACTCGATTGCCACCCCCGTGCAGCAGGCCGGGAAATCCGGTGAAATCGAGATCGGGGTTACCGGGGTCGATGGCGGCCGGGCCACGAACGTGTTGTTCAACTTGCGGCCGGGCGCACGAATTGAGGCCACGGGGCCATTCGGCCGTTTCGTCCTTAGGGATGACCCTCCTGTGCGCTATGTGCTGGTGGCGACGGGTACCGGTGTGTCGCCGTACAGGGCCATGCTGCCCGTCCTGGCCAAGAGATTGGCGGAGCCGGGCTACTC
>Ga0102962_1001000_pt1 | contig 11663 bp, 11 predicted proteins | sample SalPonF2_C_D2_MG_FD_84519 | JGI IMG/M metagenome (GOLD analysis project Ga0102962, IMG submission 84519) | Salt pond soil microbial communities from South San Francisco under conditions of wetland restoration - Salt Pond MetaG SF2_C_D2_MG ...
ATATGTCATCTAATGTAAAAAAAGGCAGGACACAACAGCAAGGTGATACTTCACTTTTACCGGGCGTTAAAAATATTATCGCTGTGGCTTCAGGAAAAGGAGGTGTGGGAAAATCTACAGTCGCCGTTAACCTTGCCGTAGCCTTAGCAAAGACCGGTGCGAAAGTGGGTCTTGTGGATACCGACATATATGGTCCCAGTATCCCGACGATGTTTAACCTGCACGAGAAACCGAGTGTCACCACTAAACGTAAATTAATACCCCTGGAAAAATACGGGGTCCATCTGCTTTCCATGGGATTTCTCATTGATACCGACGAAGCCGTTGTTTGGCGGGGTCCGATGGTATCGAGTGCCGTAAAACAATTTCTAAGCGAAACCGAGTGGGGCGAGCTCGATTATATGGTCCTTGACCTGCCTCCGGGAACCGGCGATATTCAATTGACCATTGTTCAAACCGTACCTTTGACCGGTGCTATTGTCGTTTCTACACCTCAAAACGTAGCTTTAGATGATGCGCGTAAGGCGGTAGCGATGTTCCGTAAAGTTAACGTACCGGTTCTGGGAATGGTTGAGAATATGGCTTATTTCACTCCTCCTGAGTTGCCCGATAAGAAATATTACATCTTTGGTAAAGACGGGGCCAAAAACTTAGCTCTCAAACAGGAGGTCCCCTTTTTAGGTGAAATACCACTGGAACAAATTACCAGGGAAGGCGGAGACAGCGGTGAACCGGTAGTCGTTAAAGACGAAGAATCTTTATCCGCTAAGGCTTTTATGGAAATAGCCAATAAAACAGCTCAGCAGATTTCTATTCGCAATTCAAATGAGTCCCCCACAGAAAAAGTGGAAATACAATTTAAACCGTAATTTTATTAAAGCTAAGTAACCTTCATTTTACTGGTTTTTAGCTTTTTTTAGAATGTTAAAGTGATAAAAAAGACCTGGCAGGTTTTGAAAACCTGCCAGGTCTGAATAAAACTTCGAGCTATTATAACTTTTTTTATCGTTTAGTGCGAAATGTTGAAATGCGATAAAATCATATCTGCAACACAAAAAGCGGAGCTTCTGAGAAGCTCCGCTTTTTTAATCTCAAATTACTTTCTTCGGGACTGATTTACCCTTTTATTATTTCATACGGCCTTTTTCGCGGATACGTGCGGCTTTACCTCTTCTTTCACGGAGGTAGTACAATTTCGCACGACGTACACGACCACGTTTTTTCACATCTATTTTCGCAATAAATGGTGAGGAGTAAGGGAAGATACGTTCTACACCAATTGCATTCGACATTTTTCGAACGACAAATGTTTTATTGGCGCCACGTCCCCTTGACGAAATAACAACACCTTCGTATTGCTGAATTCTTTCTTTATCACCTTCTTTTACACGATAATGAACGTTGACCGTGTCACCAGGTACGAACTGTGGTAAATCGTCTCGTACTTGTGTCTGTTCTACAAGTTTAAGCTTGTCCATCTTCTTATCCTGTTAGCCTTTTGGCATTAATGTTCGTTTCTATATTTCTTAAATAAATCCGGTCGTAATTTCTTTGTTCGTTCTAAGGCCAAGCGATGACGCCATTCTTTAATTCTTTTATGATCTCCGGATTGTAAAACGTCTGGTACTTTTAATCCTTCATATTCGGGTGGACGCGTATATACCGGTGCGGCCAGGATATCATCCTGAAAGGAATCGTCTAACGCGCTTTCGGCATCACCTAAAACTCCGGGGAGCAACCGTATAATCGCGTCGGTCATCACCAAAGCCGGCAATTCACCGCCGGAGAGTACATAATCGCCAATCGTATATTCTTTTGTGATCAGCGCGTCACGAACCCGCTGATCAATGCCTTTATAATGTCCGCATAAAATAATGATGTTTTCATGCAATGACAGACGATTTGCCGCTTTTTGATCAAATTGCTCACCATCGGGAGCGGTAAAAATGATCTCATCATATTCACGCTCCGATTTTAGCCTGTTGATACACGAGAATACCGGCTGCGGAGTCATCACCATTCCGGCACCTCCGCCATAGGGATAGTCGTCGATCTTTTGGTGCTTATCTTCGGTGTAGTCGCGAAGATCGTGCACAACTATTTCAGTCAGTCCGGCATCCTGAGCATTTTTGATAATACTGTTTTGCAACGGACTCTCCAATAATGCGGGCACAGCCGATATTATATCGATACGCATATCATTTACCTATATCTGCATCAATTCCTGAATATCTTTTCCGACCAATTGCTTCTTTTCATCATCTTTTGAGATAATATAAGCATCGACCATCGGTACTAGTATTTTACCATGATCACCGATCACTTCAAGAATCATGTGAGCGGGATTTTCCATAACATCAACTACAAATCCGTACTGCTCACCATCTTCAGATATTAATTCGTAATCGATGTAGTCGGCTTCATCCGGTGGAGGTTCTACTTCGAATTCCTCTTTCAGAAGATAGACATCCAGTCCTTTCGCCGCTTCCGAGGCGTCACGATTTGTGACCTGAACAAACTTTACAAAGAACAAATTCTGATTACTCTTAAAAACGAGTCGCGAGTCTTCAACTCGCCAGGGAATAAAATCTCCCCTCTCGTTTTTAACATAAAAGATCTTATGCGAATGTAATTTTTCGGGATTTTGAATCACCGGTTTTATGACCAATTCGCCGGAAAGTCCATGCGGACGCAAAACAGACCCAATTTTTATAAATGCATCTGATGGCTGAATCAATGGCTTAAAAAATAATTAAAGGCACATCCGGTTCTTTCGAATGGCCACATTCGCACGCTAAAAGTAAAAAAACTATTTTTCTTCTTTTTTGGAATCATCCGAAGCTTTTTCTTCGGCTTCATCACCTTCATCAGCGGGTTCGGCCTCAGCTTTAGCCTCTTCATCGGCCTTAGCCTTAGCTTCAGTTTTTTCTTCTTTCTTTTCAGTCTCTTCTTCGGCCTTTTCGGCTTCGGCTTCGGCTTCGGCCTTTTCGGCCTTAGCCTTTTCGGCTTCAGCCTTAGCTTTAGCCTCTTCCTCGGCTTTCGCTTTTGCTTCCGCTTCTGCTTTTGCCTTTGCCTTTTTAGCGCGTTCTTCAGCTTCTTTCTTAGCTAATTCTTCCTGCTGTTTCTGGTACACCTTTTCTTCCTCTTCGAGAGCTGCCCGTTTTTGTTCTTTCAACGTACGGGTTGTCGTACCATCAGCTGATTTATCTTCTTTCCAGGATGAGATAATCTCATCAATTTCTTCCTGGGATTTGCCCCAACGTTCGAGATGTACACGATAATACACCCCTTCTTCTTTTAAGAGTGAACGTACGCTGTCTGAGGCTTTTGCTCCGTTTTTGATCCAGTAAACCGCACGATCCACGTCCAATTGGACTAAATTCGGGTGAATAACCGGATTAAAACGGCCAAGATCTTCAATAATACGTCCATCACGTGGTGAACGTGAGTCGGCCGCTACAATATGATAATACGGCTTTTTTTTACGTCCACGTCTCTGTAATCGTATCTTAACCAATGTATTCTCCTAATATGATTTTTTTTAGGATTAAAAGTTAATTATTCAGTTAATGTATTTTTATATAAAAATCATCTGTTGCCGAACATCGGCATATCCTTCAAACTCTGCATCGCACGTCCCATTTTATTCATCTTGGACATGGTCTTCATCATTTTCTTCATCTGTTCGAATTGCTTCAGCAAATCATTCACATCGCGAATCGTTGTTCCCGAGCCATTTGCAATTCGACGACGACGGCTCCCATTGATAACTTTGGGTTCCATGCGTTCTTCGATTGTCATGGAATTGATAATGGCTTCAATGGGCTTAAACGCATCATCGCCGACTTCCACATCTTTTAATGCTTTATTCATACCGGGAATCATGCCGACCAGATCGCTGATCGAACCCATTTTCTTAATCTGCTGCAACTGCTGATAAAAATCATCCAGATTAAAAGTATCCGATTTTATCTTCGACTGCAGTTTTTGGGCTTCTTTTTCATCGTATTGTTTCTGAGCTTTCTCGACCAACGAAACAACATCGCCCATTCCAAGAATTCGCTGCGCCATTCGATCCGGATAAAATTCGGAAATAGCATCCAATTTCTCTCCGGTGCTCATAAACTTGATCGGTTTTTCTACGACCGATGTAATCGATAAAGCAGCACCGCCTCGCGTATCCCCATCCATCTTGGTGAGGACTACGCCGTCAAACTCAATTCGTTCATTAAATTCTTTAGCGGTATTCACCGCATCCTGCCCGGTCATGGCATCCACAACGAATAATGTTTCATTGGGATTGACCTTCTTTTTGATATCCGCCACTTCGTTCATCATGGCTTCATCGAAGTGTAAACGACCGGCGGTATCTATAATGACTACATCGCAAGCTAATTTTTTGGCCTCCGAGATAGACTCCTTCGCTACCCGGATAGCATCCTTTTCCTCAATGGAATGTACCGGTACATCAATTTGTGATGCCAGCGTTTTTAGCTGATCGATCGCTGCCGGACGATAAACATCGGCTGCCGCCAATAACGGCGAATGATTTTGCTCTTTAAGATAACGTGCCAGCTTAGCCGTGAGAGTCGTTTTTCCAGAACCCTGTAAACCAGCGATCAAAATAACCGTCGGCGGCGTTGCGGCATAGCGAATACCTTCATGCTCTTTACCAAGAATGGTCACCAGCTCATCATACACGATTTTCGTAAACTGCTGACTCGGGGATACGCTCTGCAACACGTTCGATCCCTCGGCCTGTTCCTTCACGCTTTTAGTGAACTCACGGGCTACTTCATAATTAACATCCGCATCGAGTAACGCTCGACGTATTTGACGTACCGCTTCAGCGATGTTAACGTCGCTGATCTTTGACCGGCCCGTTATCGATTGAAACGCGGATCCTAATTTATCTGATAAATCTTCAAGCATGATTTTGTGCGATTTTTTTTAAGCCTAAATGCAGAGTCTCATAAATTAGGTACAATTATTCCATTTATCAAGATAATATCAATTTTATTTTTAACCACGTAAGCTGATATTATCCTGATGGTTTGAGACTAACCGCTATAATTTGTTTTAACCCTGATAAATTACGGGTTTTGAACGTATTTTGTCAATTTTCTTAGATTTTTAACGGATGAACTCAGTAAGAAGTATTATCATTATTGGTTTATTGGAGAAATAGTGGAGAATTCATCCATTAAGTTTGACACCACTTATTCCCCTGAAGGAAACTTAAATTACCCGGAGTTTAATAAATAATGGACACAGAGCAACATACAAGATATTAGATTTTCATCTTTATAACCCATTATTCCTCTTAAATCTGCGATTCTGACAACAGAAATATAGGCTATTCCGTAAGAATTTGTGTCGCCCGCATTCTATAATCAACGAATTTTCAGAGTGATTTCATCCTTGAGTAGAATCTTTTCTCTGTATTGACTATTCTTTAATCAAATTATTAAAAATCCCTGCACATATTGTGTTAGTATAATATTATTAGTAGGAAATATAAAAACGGACCGGAGTTTAAAAATATGAGTGAACATAAAAGTTATGGACTTTTAAAAGGGAAAAAAGGAATTATTTTCGGTGCTCTCGATGATCGCAGTATTGCATGGCGAGTAGCTTTAGCCTGTAAACGTGAAGGGGCGGAGTTTGCATTGAGTAATGCCCCCGTCGCCCTTCGATTTGGTCAACTCGATGCTTTGGCTGAACAAACAGGATCTGATATTATCCCTTGTGATGTCTCAAAAGACGATGAAGTCAAAGATCTGATGGAGAAGATTAAAGGAAAATATGGTAAGATTGATTTTATCTTACACTCTATCGGGATGTCCCCTAATATCCGTAAGAAAAAGGCCTATACTGATATTAATTACAAATATTATCATCAGACACTCGAGATATCGGCTATTTCTCTTCATAAAATTCTGCATTTTGCCACTGAAGAAGTGGATGTATTAAATGATGGGGGTAGCGTTATAGCCCTGACTTATATCGGTGCTCACCGGGTTTTCTCAAAATACAGTGATATGAACGACGCTAAAGCCCTGCTCGAAAGTATCGCCCGTAATTATGCCAGCCGTGTTGCGGATCGCGGAATTCGTATTAATACCGTTTCTCAGGCTCCGACACTGACTTCAGCCGGTGCCGGTATTAAAGGATTTGACGGGATGTATACTTTTGCCGATAAAATCGCCCCGATGGGTAACCCGACAGCTGATGAGTGTGCAGATTACTGCGTTACCCTATTCTCCGATCTCACCCGGAAAGTAACAATGCAAAATCTGTTTCACGACGGTGGATTCTCATCGAACGGAGTGAGTGAACAAATGATTTATGATTTGATGGAATTGTACAACCAAAGAAACGAAGAAAAAGAGTAATATTTCGTACGGCTCTGCTCGTGCGTAGCACCGAATAAATATTGTCTGCATGCAAAGAATTATCCTTGGCATCGATCCCGGTTCCCGAACCACGGGCTATTCCATCCTCATCAATGAGAATGGGAAACTGACGGCATTACGTTGTGATGTACTCCGAATGGCCAAGCTCGATAATCACGCGGATCGACTTCAGTATATTTTTGAGCATCTGGGCAATATCGTCCGTTCTTTCCATCCCACTGAATGTGCTATAGAAACACCTGTTTACGGAAAAGACCCCCAGGCTATGCTAAAATTGGGCAGAGCACAAGCGGCCTGTATTCTTGCGGCCACAACCAACGATATACCGGTGATTGAATACTATCCCAAAGCGGTAAAGAAGTCCATAACCGGCAACGGAAACGCCAGCAAAAAGCAAGTGGCCTTTATGCTGCGAAAGATGGTCACGCTTGAGGAAGAAAAACTGCCCAACGATGCCACAGACGCGCTCGCGGTCGCCTGGTGTCATATGGTCAAACAATCGGCCTTCGATTCGGGTATTCCGAAGTCACAAAAAAAGCATCATCAAAACCGTAAAGGCTCTTCGTGGGAAGAATTTGTTAAAAACAATCCGGACCGTGTGCGATAACAATTTGTAATTTGTTGATTGTTTATGGTTGGTGGCTGGCTGTTTGCAGTTATGAAATGATTATAGAATAGTAAGGAATAAAATATGATCGCTTATCTTAATGGTACGCTGATACGGAAAGAACAAAACGAGATAATTGTCGATGTCCATGGTGTGGGCTACCGGGTTGGTGTATCCACCCATACTTTTTCGCAGCTTCCTACCGACGGTTCGGCAATCAAACTCTACACCTATCATCATTTTACCGATTCTGATCAGCGACTGTTTGGCTTTTTGAACACGGGTGAACAAAATTTGTTCGAACTGCTCATTACAGTTAAAAGTGTCGGACCCAAACTGGCATTGACTATGTTGTCGGGTATGAAAGCCGATGAGATCATCGATATTATCATTCGCAAAGACGCCGTAAGTTTATCGCGTATTCCGGGCATCGGGAAAAAGACGGCGGAACGTATCGTCTTGGAATTGAAGGATAAAATCGATACCGCCTCCATCTCCTCAACCGCCGCTTCCTCCAATCAAAACCATTCTGATATCGTCGAAGAAGCAATCGCCGCACTGGTGGCTTTGGGATATCGTAAAAACGATTCAGAGAAGACCGTAATGAAGACCATACGCAACAACGATTCCATCAATTCCGTATCTGATTTAATCCGCGACTCCCTCAAAATCCTTAATAAATAACAATTTCTTAACCTGCCTATCGTTTATTTTATCAGTAATTGTTACGTATATTTGTCCTTTAAGAAAATATAATCAGTTCTTTTTTTTCACTAAATACTCTATTGTGCCTGAAAAATCTATTCTTGTTGTTGATGATGAACAGGACCTTCTCGATCTGATTGAATACAATTTAAAAAAAGAAGGTTATAACGTTTTAAAAGCTGATAATGGCCTCGACGGCATTAATCTGGCAAAGAAAAATCATCCTGATTTAATCTTACTGGATATCATGATGCCGGAAATGGACGGTATCGAAGTCTGTGATGTCCTGAAAAAAGACGATTCTCTTAAAAACACCCCTATCATTTTTCTTACCGCGCGAAGTGATGAGAAGACTGAAATACGCGGTTTAGATATGGGGGCGGATGATTATCTCACCAAACCGATCAGCACTACCAAGTTGATTTCCCGCATAAATGCCGTTCTTCGACGATTTCAGGAAACCGAGAACGCCGGCAACGTTATTGAGGTGCACGATTTAAAAATCGATAAGGAACGATATATCGTTCTTCGAAATAGTGATGAATTTCAGTTACCCAAAAAAGAATTTGAACTGCTCTATTTTCTTGCGAGCAGGCGAGGAAAAGTGCTCGACCGGCAAACACTTCTCAATGAAATATGGGGAAATAATATTTATGTAATCGATCGTACTATCGATGTTCATATCCGCAAAATCCGGGAAAAGATAGGCGATGAATATATCGAGACTGTTAAAGGCGTTGGCTATCGTTTTAAAGAATGAGTATTGATCCACAACCGTATTTAATTTTCCGTTTTGGCAGGAAGACGTCACTCCTGTCTTCTCTGTTCACCTTCCTGCTGGCTTATATCCTGCTCGGACTCACAACCGGCTGGCTCGATGCGATTCCTGTATCCGTCATCATTTTCATTGGCACCTATCTAATCACCTATTATACGATTCGCAGTAAACTCGACAAGCGCCTCAATAAGCTTTATCACATCCTGGATAACATCTCAAATAAGAATTTTGAAGCCAATCCCACGGCATTCATTACCGAACAGGATGAGCTCGATCATATCATGAATCTTTCGGTTTCGACAAGTAAAACGATTGAGGGAGAAATCATGCGGCTCAAACGGATTGAAAACTACCGGAAAGAGTTTATCGGGGATGTATCTCATGAATTGAAAACCCCGATTTTCGCCATTCAGGGCTTTATTGAAACCCTACTCAACGGTGCGCTGGAAGACGAATCCGTGAATCGGGTCTTCCTCAAAAAAGCGATGCGCAATGTAAACCGGCTAATTTTTCTCACGCAGGATCTGATGGAGATCTCCAAACTGGAAACGGGTGATCTTAAATTGTATCTGCGGGATATGAAGCTTAAACCGGTAATCATGGAGATCGTTGAGAATCTGCAATACAAAGCGGATCGTGAAAATGTAGCTCTTTATGTGGACAGCTTTGATGATAATCTTACGATCAAGGGAGACCGGAATCAGCTCCGGCAAATTATCAATAACCTGATCGATAATGCCATAAAATATAATAGAAATGATGGCTCGGTAACCGTTGGGGTTCGTCCGTTTGCGAAAGATCCCGAACGGATTGAAGTGTATGTTAAAGACACCGGTATCGGAATCGACCAAAAAGACATCGATCGCATAACCGAACGTTTCTACCGGGTTGATAAATCCAGATCGCGGGAAAAAGGGGGCACCGGACTTGGATTATCTATTGTGAAACATATGATTGAAGCACATGGCGAACAACTATTTATCAAAAGTGCACCGAAATCGGGAAGTACGTTTAGCTTTACCTTAAAAAAAGCGGATCATTTTTCTGATTAAGGATTTTTTATTACTTTTTCATCCTACTAATAACCATCACAGAAAGTTTATATGACATATGCTGTAATTATGGCCGGCGGAGTGGGAAGTCGTTTTTGGCCAATGAGTAGAAAAAGTAAGCCTAAACAGTTTTTAAAGTTTTTTAACGACCGGTCACTGATTCAAAATACGGTCGACCGGATTAAAAAGCTGATTCCGGTTGAATGCATCATGGTCGTGACCAACGAGCAGTATGTATCTATGGTACAGGAACAAGTTCCTGAAATACCAGCCGAAAACATTATCGGCGAACCGATGGCCAAAAATACGGCACCCTGTATCGCTTTGGCGGCTACCATCATTCATCAAAATGATCCCGATGGAGTGATGGTCGTTCTGCCATCTGACCACCATATCACAGAACCGGACGCGTTTATCGATGTCATCAAATCTGCGGTGGGTAAAGCGGAACGCAATGAAAGTCTCGTAACGATCGGCATCAAACCGCATCGGCCGGAAACCGGATACGGCTATATTCAGTTTGAGGAGTCTGATTCGGTTATCATTAATGATAATCCAGTTCACCGCGTTAAAACGTTTGCTGAAAAACCCGACATGGAAACAGCCATTCAATTTGTAAATTCGGGTGATTTTCTGTGGAATAGCGGGATGTTTATCTGGAAAGCGGAAACCATTCTCCATGAAATGCAGCAGCATCTGCATGAAATCTACGATCAGACCGATAAACTCAGCAATGCCATTGCGGCTAATAGAGACATCAAAAAGGCTATTTATAATTTTTACGACAGTTGCCTATCCATTAGCATCGATTACGGTATCATGGAAAAAGCGGCGACTGTGTATGTCGTTCCTGGTGATTTCGGCTGGAATGACGTGGGCAGCTGGATGGCGGTCTATGAATTGGAAGATAAGGACGATAATGGCAACGTCTCGAAAATAACCCACTCCCGGTTTGTCAACAGCAATAACTGTTACGTCTCATCCGAAAGCAATAAGCTGATTTCCTTAGTTGGATTACAGGGCGTTACCGTAGTGGAAACGGAAGATGCCATCCTCGTCTGTCGTCTTGATGCCGCACAGGATGTAAAGAAGCTTGTGGATTCGCTGGATGAGGATGATTATAAGCAATTTCAATAATATCTGATTTTTTGTGTTGGATGAAAAGACAAAAGCCTGATTGAAAGTTCTATCAGGCTTTCTATTGTTTATTAGCTTTATCCCCTTATTAACGCTTATAAGATCTCTGATTCTGAAAGCGAGTTCGATATGACACCGGTGACTCATTTATAAATCCTGGAAAAACGTATCGGATTGTCATAGTAACGGAAGCAAAGAATTCTCACAACGCTTATAAACCTTTAATTTATCATTTAGCAAAAGAAAGGTTATGTATTTGATATCTCACCCCTTTTTAATTGGTTGCCTCATTCAATAACCCGGATTATTGTGGTTAAACAATCCGATCACATTCAGGATTGAAAAATTAAATACCACTAATTCTCACGTTATTTCGAAACATCCCTGAAAGGGATCAATATGAATAGCCCCGTATGTCATGCGGGGAAGGAAAGGTTATCATAATTTTGGACTTCAAAACGCTTTAATTAAACCCCATTCGGGGTTACGGTAATGAATAATCTGTTTCCCACCCGTTTCACAGGTGGCTATTCCTATTCAAGCCCTTCAGGCTTTTATTTAAAAAAAGCAAAATACCTATAATCGATTTTATCAACACTCCTTATGAGGTTATAGATAATCTGTGAAATCCATTAATCTGCGCGAATCAGTGATTCAGACATTGAAAATAACCACAGGGGCACGGAGTTTTTACACAGAGCATAAGACGTGGACGATACGGATGACGTGAATTCCCCGCGGATATTTTAACCGAAGGGACACAGATATTTTAGGGAATTGTCATACTATCTCAATACGTCGCTCTGTGGAAATGCAACACGGACATCTGTGTCCAGCTTAATTAATGGTCTTTGATTATTATGGTTAGAAAAATCAGTCAATATCTACATAAAGCTGATCGTAGGCGAGTTGAATGTTATCGGGCAGCTTTTGGTTGGTTTCTTCGTGGTTGACGTAGCTGGACATAT
>Ga0102962_1001002_pt1 | contig 11630 bp, 15 predicted proteins | sample SalPonF2_C_D2_MG_FD_84519 | JGI IMG/M metagenome (GOLD analysis project Ga0102962, IMG submission 84519) | Salt pond soil microbial communities from South San Francisco under conditions of wetland restoration - Salt Pond MetaG SF2_C_D2_MG ...
CATCTGATGGATTTGTGGTGTTAATTTCATATAAATCGATTGCTTATTCGATGAATATAAATTTACCTGAACAGCTTTGGCGATATAACCAAGATGGCTGAATATCAATTGATAGGATCCAATTGGAACTTTTTTCATTAGAAATGTTCCATCCGGCTTTGAAGTTGTCCCAAAAGTCGTGTTAGCAAGAAAAATATCCACGTCTTTTAAAGGCTTGCCATTTTCTTTATCTATAACAGTTCCTTTAATAATTCCGGTTTGCTTGATTTGTGCATGTAAAGTCAGAGGCAGGATAAGGCTGATTAACAAGCTTAATAGAATTATGATATGATCATTTTTGTCTGAAATCATATAAGCCAGTATTGAATAAGGATTACTACATCATTTTTTAAAAAATGATGTACGCCATAATTATTAAGAGGGGGAAATAAATGATAAAGCAATGTTTTTGTTCCATTGGAAGTTTCCCCCTTTTTAGTCATAAGCTTTACAAAGGTCTACGATACTTAATACTGCGATGTGTTTCAATAATAAAGCATATTGCATAAATCTCATCCAAAACCATTATAAGCTCATAATAATAATTATTATGAGATATTTTTGAGGATAAAAAGGTGCTTAGTGTATATATTAACAAGAAGATATTTGTATATATTAAATAACTAATTGTTTCAATATAAGATCAATTAAAGGAGGGTCGCCATGTTAGGGAAGTTTGTATTAGGTGTAATGCTCGTTTTTTTTACTGCTATAAACAGTTATGCTCAATCAATTAAAAAAGTTAAAACGGAAGTAACATTTAAGAATCTGGGGAAATATATAACGGTTAATACGACAAGAATAGACGGTGACAAAAAGCGAACAGATAGTGATACCGATTTTAAAGGTAGTGGTTTTGTAAATAATACTATTGCCAAATTATTTTTGAAATCGGGTAGTGAAAGCGAAATTACAGATCTGCCTGATATGAAGATCTTCGAGATGGATCACAAGAAAAAAGAATATCGTGTGATACCTATAACCCCATATCAACCAGAAGATTACACTGTTGATACTACTGCTGTAGGTAATCAGGCAGAACCCGAAGAAAGTCAAACTGCTCAACCTGAAACAAAGAAGGAAGAGAGTGATGTTAAACTTGTTCGAAAAGTATTCAAAGTTGAAGATACAAGTGACAAAAAATCAATTAATGGTTTCAATTGTAATCGATACACCGTTTTATGGGTTACAGTATGGGAAAATGTTAAAACCAAAGAGACTGTTACCGACAGTTTATTGACTAATGTGTGGACGACACCTCTGACCGGTGACATGCAGGATGTTGAAAAAGATGAAATGGCATATAATGATGCCTACATGAAGAAATTAGGTTTTGAGATATCTGATCAACAGAAAGAAATGCTCGGGACACAATGGGTTGCTTTGTTTAATAAAATGAAGCAATCGCAGGATGAAAGTGAACCTGTAGCTACTAATATGCCTGATGAAGTTAAAGAAATGAATAAAATTAAAGGATATCCGGTTGTGATAGACGGTAGTTTCTTCTTTATTGATCCACAAAAGGAAAACGAAGCTAAAAAAGAGAATGAGGTAAAACCTACCACGAATGTAAAAAAACTATTTGGACGTTTTGCCAGAAAAGTCGTTAAGAAGAAGCTGGAGCAACCGAAAGAGACCGGCCCTGATATTCACTTTTATACCGAAGTTCTTCAATTGAAACCGGCCGATTTCGGTGATCAGATATTCGAGGTACCGGCCGGTTATAAAAAGCAATAAATATTCTTAAGGAATTCGATAAACAACAGAATTAATATTCATGCCTGCTCCAACTGAAGCAAAAACGATATTAGACTTCGGTTGAAGATGATGGCCGTCTAATTTCTCTTTGCTAATCAGGTCGAGAAGGGTGGGGATAGTTGCTACCGAACTGTTCCCAAGCCACGATATGGTCATAGGCATGATGTCATCAGGAATATCATTGATATCATAGAGAGAAAAGGTTCGTCTCAGGATGGCTTCATCCATCTTGGCATTCGCTTGATGTATCAAGACTTTATTGATGTCTTTGATAGATAATCCTGCTTTATCAATGCTATCTTTAACCACTTGCGGTACATGGCGAAGAGCATATTGATACAACTTATGACCATCCATCTTAAGATAAATTTCGTCTCCTGTATATTCCGGATTAAACGATTGAGACATCCGGAGCATAAAGGCCTGGTCGACGGAATCGTTTCGAACAGAATGTGTTAGTATACCTACTTCTTCATCACTTTCTAAAGCTTCAACGATTGTTGCTCCGGCACCATCGGAGTAAATCATACAATCACGGTCATGTGGATCCGATATGCGTGACAATGTCTCGGAACCGATTACCATGACCCGTTTGGCATCGCCGGATTTTATATAATAGTTAGCTTGGATCATCCCTTGCAGCCACCCGGGACAGCCGAAAGGCAAATCATATGGAATACAACCCGGATTTTGAATCCCAAGCTTGTGCTTAACCCTTGAGGCCAGCGTAGGAACAAAATCGGAATGTCTGTTTTCAGACGCTATATCACCGAAGTTATGTGCCACTATAATGTAATCGAGAGTTTCTCCATCTATACCAGATGATTTGAGCGCATTCCCGGCAGCAAAATACGCGATATCTGAAGTAACAAGATCATCTGTTACATATCGCCTTTCTGTTATATCCGTAATTTCTTTTAGTTTTTTCGTTATTTCATGATTGGTTTTCGTAAATGAATTTCCATCAGGCTGATAAAACTGATTTTTAAGAAAGTCCGAATTTTTAACCTTTTTTTGGGGAATGTAACTTCCAGTGCCTTTAATAACCGCGTAAACACTTTTACTCATATTTAAGAGGATTTTATTAAGCCTTTTTATTAATAGACCAAAAATTTTGTGAATAATGCAAAATGATCAGTTTAGTGACAATATTAATATGTGAATTTTCTTGTTAGAGTTCTAAAAAAAAAAGCCCGATATAAAAAAAATATCGGGCTTTTATTTAGATTTTAATATGCGATTATTATAAGATACCAATATGGTGTTTCCTGTGATCTTCAGCAATATAAGCGTTAAAAATGGCTAAAAACCAATAAATCAAAGGAAAAAGAGTACTGAGTCCACCGGTTGCCAGGAAAAGTACGGCTCCGACATAAAATACTACGGGAGACAATATCATCCATATGACCCCCTGATAGTAATGCCCCTTATAAATATGTCCTAATCCGGGAAGGATACTTTGTATTGCGGCCACATCATTACGAGCTTTTTTTATAGATTCACTCTCGATTTTTTGCATTTAAATCACCTCCATGTAGAAAGAAAGGTCTCTTGACTATATATAATCATAATAGTCATTTAGACGCAGAAAACATAATAAATATTTAAGGATATGAAAATATACTTATATAGTAATTTATTGAAATATTTGTTCAGTTTGGCAGATTATTAAGATATTGTAAGGCGGATTCTAATATATAATCCCTGGATCCACTTTGATTATAAATGGATTTGGGTAAAGCGATATCGGGCGGTATTCCTTTTCCTTCAAAAACCTCGCCTTCTGGAGTAGATTCAATCCAGGTGGATATTTTATAGGTCCACCCATTTGGTAGTTCTCTGTTTATTGGGTTGGCGGAACCGCCACCGGTCGTATCCCCAATGGTTGTAACATATGGATTAGATTTCATTGCTAAAACAAAACTCTCGGCAGCACTAAAAACGCCCCTATTTGTTAAAAGAGCGATATTACCGGCATAATGTTGCTTCCCCGCGGGACTAACATATCCCTTATATGGTTTGGAAAAATCTGAGTGATCAGGTCCGTTACGGTATCTGATAATACGGAAGAATTTTTTTTCAGATGTAAAGCGTCCGGCAATTTTCAACATATTTTCATCATTGCCGCCCCCGTTATTTCGTATATCAATAATCAATCCCCTGTCTAAGTTGAGGTTCTGAAGTATGTTATCCATTTCAGAAGTCCAGTTGACACCATTAAATGATATGATATAGATATAACCGACAGACGGAGTAAGTTGACCAAATAACATCTTACGGCTTGGGGTAATAGTGTAGTCGCCGTTTAAATAATCACTTTGTATCAAGCTTAGGTCGAATACCTGATTGTAATTTAAGTACCAGCCCTCATAAGCATAAATATCAAATGGGGATTTCAGGATGATATGGCCGTCATGAAGATGCGACAACAGGGAGGCCATTATACCAAATAATTGAGGATCACTGGTCTGTAATGTTACTTTTGGCCGGTAAATGGTATATAGTGAATCCCAATTAATATTCTTATAGATGAAAAATGAATAATGATTGTCAAATTCCTTCCATAATGTGTCAAAATTATAAATGGGTGTATCGGGGTTGTCTTTAGGTATGAAAATATCGGTACATGATATAAATATCATGATAATTAAGATGGGTGCAATGATATGAGCTTTCAGGAATCTCAAATACGTACTCCAAACCGTATCAAAACATTTTGGTATAATGACCTGTTATGGAAGGGTGCTTTGTAACGATAATAAGTAAATAGATATAATATCCTGAGGTTAATAAAACGGGAGAACCGGTATTGATATGAGAACTTCTCTGTTATTTTGAAAAATTGACCGGGAAATTCAAAATAAGTATCTAAATTCCGCCGCAATCCGAAATAAGGAGAGCGAAGGCCTAAATTTAAAATTGTGATATCAAATATATCATGAAAAATATGATTGGAAGAAAGATTATAACGAAAACCTGATGCTATATCTACAAGGGAGACAGAAACATCTATAAAATGTTCGATGTCATCAGGGGTATAATACTGTTTTTGTAAATTTAACATCACATCATGATAGGCACCAATGATAAACATACCTTTGCCGCCTCCAAAAGATGCTATATTTCTGAGGTACCCAATTCGTAAACGTGCATCGAGATCTTTTTGTGTATGATTGTAACCGGATGAAAGGCCGGAATGCAATTTATGGTCACTGAAAAAGCCTTCTATGGTGATGGAATATTTTGGTTTCTCCCGTCGGTAACCTGCAGATACAGGTAATGTGGAACCTGTATATCGCAAAGGTGATATTAAATGATTCCTGTTACCCTGAAGAAGTAATCCACTGCCGAATTCCAACGTATTTCTTGATTGTGCAAACGTGATAACAGGAAAGAATAAAAAAAGTGTTAAATAAATTCCCCCTCGAGATAAATAATTCATCGTATAAATACTAAAGTAAAATAACCCTCAATGAAATAATTACTTATACAATTATAATATAAAATATAAGAGTAGGATTAAATTATTAATTGATAACATAATACTTAAATAATGACTAATAATAGATAAAATAAAAGACTGGGAAAGCGATTCCAGAATACTTGAACAAAGAATGATTAGCAGCCACAAATAATACTATTCGTAGTAGTTACTGTTTATTATGGGGTTGTGGCCTTCCATTCTCATCAACATTAACAAATACAATCTTATCGATAGTAATGATTGTATCATGTGTAAATTTATTGCGTACTTCGCAAGAAACCGTGATGGAGGTCCTGCCAAAATTAACAGTTTCCATTCCAATCTCTATGACATCTCCCTTTTTAGCCGAGTGGACAAAATTGATTTCTGACATATATTTAGTCACAACCCTGGCCTTATCTAATTGGCAACTTACATAAATAGCCGCTTCCTCATCTATCCATTTTAATATGCTGCCGCCAAAGAGGGAGTCATTAGCGTTTAAGTCAACGGGTTTAATCCATTTTCTACTATAAAATTTCATGATTGATTGGTCTTTTTTATATGTTTGTTCATTTACATGTCCTTGAATCGCCTGATCGTTCAGAGAACGTACTACTTTCAGATGAAGGATTTATAAAGACGGAGTCTTAAGGACAAATGATATAACTATTATTGATGTGAGAGATTTGGGGAACCTAACAATTTTTATATACCTGAATATGTTAAACAATCTGCTTAGTTTGTCATTGGTATCGTTGAGTTAAAACAAACGGTCGTTTTATCCGGATATCTTATGCGAGGGGAATGAAATTCAATAAAATCGAATCCTGTTCGTTAAATATATAAATTACTAAATAACTGAATGGTAATTTAGTTGAAAATTTATTATATTTTCGAAAACATTTGAAAGGAATAAATACAACGTACTATGGAACATTTAACAAAAGAAACATTTAAAGAAAAAGTCTTCAATTTTGACGACAACAAGGACTGGAAGTTCGAAGGGGATCTACCTTGCCTTATCGATTTTTATGCAGATTGGTGCCAGCCTTGTAAAATGATCGCTCCAATTCTTGAAGAACTTGCCAAAGAATATGAAGGTAAAATAAATATCTACAAGGTTAATACCGAAGAACAACAGGAATTAGCGGGTATGTTTGGTATTCGCAGCATTCCTTCTATTCTGTTTTGTCCCAAGGAAGGCCAACCACAAATGGCCATGGGTGCCTTACCTAAGAAATCGTTTATCAAAGCTATCGATGATATTCTTTTAGAGAAGCAACCAGAACAGGCTTCTTAAGAGAGCAAGGTAGATAGGCTCCACTCTGACAACTCCGCTTGCATGACAGGTGGAGTTGTTGTATTTGGAGCCTTTCTTATTTACTTCCGCCAACTTAAATTATCAGGCGGATTTAAATATATCATTAGGATAATTCATGTAAGATCTTATAGATAACAGCCCGTTTACTCATCTCAGTGGCTTCATATCCGGCTGTTGCCGCCAAAGCAATACTCAAAAATAGCAGGATAATGACATGAAGGCCCAAACCGATTTGATAATAGTTATAGCCTACCACTATCGAACATAAAAGAGCCAGGATTACACATATAAGGGCGAGAATTTTTCGTGTTCGTAATTTGCTGTCCATATTTTGGATAGCTTTTTCCAGGTAAGGATGATCAATATTCTCAATGAGGTGTTTATTTTCTTCCTTATTGGTAGTTCCCAGCTCATCAATAAGTAATGATTTAATGTTTTCCCGCAAAGATTCCATGACTTTTATTTTAGTTTGTTGACCATTATGCAATTAATATATATGACTATTAAAACGCTAAAATATTGTTATGTAATATAATGTGATCAGTTTAAGGATTGAGCATAGAGCATGGCGTGATGGGTAGTTAATTCATTTCTAACACTACTTATTTGAAATACAAACCGCCGTCAACATTGAACGTTTGACCGGTTATATAACCATTTCGAGTAAGCATTAATGCGAGATTGGCTACTTCTTCGGGTTGACCAAAACGTCCGACGGGTATTACATCCGGGTTGAGGTTAGCTTGTTTTACCATCTCCGTCTCTATGATGGCCGGGGCTATGGCATTGACAGTAATATTTTCTTTAGCCAGGCGCGCAGCATAATACCGGGTTAAGCCAATGATACCGGCTTTTGAAGCAGTGTAGTGTGGACCAATGAGTCCACCGGTAAAAGAGGCTACAGAACTGAGATTGATTATACGTCCCCATTGTTTTTTTCGCATTTGAGGTAAAACCATCTGAGTAACCAGGAAAACCGATTTCAAATTAGTATCAATAACATGATCCCAATCTTTTTCGGTTATGGAATCCATATCCTGTTTAATAGCAATAGCTGCGTTATTAATCAGAATATCGATTCCGTTATATGCATCAATCGATTTTTTAATCAGACGTTTTATATCCTCCGTCTTTGAAACATCCGCCCGGACAACGATAGCAGAACCGTCTTGAGCTTCAATTTCTTCTAACAGTGAGTTGGCAGATTCCCGGCTACGATTATAATTAATAACGACGTTCAGGCCGCTATTAGCCAGTACTTTGGTTATGGCCCTGCCAATACCACGACTGCTCCCTGTGATGAGTGCTGTTTTACCAGTCAGTTCAGATGAAATTGTCTTGCTGTTCATCACTTATCAATTATTTGATTTAGAAGACGGACCCATTTATCAGGTTCATCTACAACAAATTTTTCCGGATTCTTCTTTCCCGTTTCAATTAAAAGCCCATTTGGGATAATGCCCCATTTTTTATTTTCAGAAACCCTGGTAATATCAGTCGTTCTAATTTCCCATTTATCATTTTGAATATTGAGATTATGGGATTGAAAAACGATTCGTTGATTTGTAAAACAAAGGAGTCCACCCACGGCTTCTTTATTCATAAAATGATTGGCGGGTGATTCGAATATAATCTCTTCATTATCATAGGGTTTCAGCAATACCCTTTTTTTAATATTGTTATAAAGAAGGCGTGCCATTAATCGAAGAAAAACTATATAAATAGCTGCTGATAATAATCCGGCAATTATGGCAGATACTGTTCCATTGCTATTAAAAAAGTAGAAAAAAATCGTCATGATTGTAGCAAAAGGAACAGAGGTTATAATGGCTTTCTTCATAGGGTCAGAATTGTTAAAAGATTATTTACTTGATAGTGTTACAAATAATGATCAGACTTTAAAATAATAATTATGATACGGCCTTCATAAAATTGTAAAGTTTAATCTTATCCAGCTTTCCGTTTGTCCGGACGCCGCTGCACACATCTAATCCATAAGGCATTACATAGTCCACTGCTTCCCGTGCGTTTTCCGGGTTTAAACCACCGGCGAGAAAGACGGGTTTATCTACTGATGCAACGATTTCCTTGCTCAAATTCCAATTATGGGTTCGGCCCGTTCCGCCTAATTCCTTGACTTTTAAGTCGGGATTACCAGAATCTAATAATAACATATCTACATGTGGAGCAATAGTTATCGCCCGTTCAACAGAGTTCTCGTTTCTAATATGTATCACCTGTACAAGCTTTACATCCGGTAATTTCTCTTTCAGAACCGGGTAAGCATAGTCCGGCAGGGAATCGACTATTTGCAAGGTTGTAGTACTACAATATCGATGTTGTTGAATTATATCATCAGGATTCACTTTGGATGTCAGCAGGAAAGTCGATATCGATTTGGGAACCTGTGCAGCGATATTCTTTATTAATTTTTCATCAATCACACCCGGTCCACTTGGCATTGCAGATACGAGTCCGATTGCAGAAGCGCCATGATCAATAGCCATTTGTGCTTCGTAAATATTAGCTATACAACAAATCTTAATGTGGATCATTTATCGAAATGATGATATGTCAGTGATGAATCTTAAAAAAAGAAGTCGGAAAAATCCAAGAGCCATGAGTAATAATTAAAAACAACTCAAATTCGCTAATGTTCTAATTTTCAATAATCATATCACAAGCAAAGGGAAGTTCTGTTAAAAACATCCCTTTGTTTACTGTAATAAACTTCTCCGGTATCTTTATGTTATCATAAATTGCGAAAATCGAATACCGGTTTGGGTTTGTTGTCCAGTGCATCTTCAATATGCTCCATAACATCAGGTGTTAGTTGATCGACTACATCCATTGCTTTCATATTCTGATCAACCTGTTCCGGTCTGGAAGCACCGGTAATAACCGTACTGACATTTTTGTTTTTCAGGCACCATGCTATGGCCATTTGTGCCATTGAGGCACCCAGATCGTCGGCGATAGGTTGTAACCTTCTTACCTTTTCAATTTTTTTACGTCCTTCTTCACTTTCAAATCGTTCCCGCAGCCATTCATATTTATCAAGCGATGCCCGGCTGTCTTTCGGTATTCCGTCATTATATTTTCCGGTCAATAAACCGCTGGCCAAAGGACTAAAAATGGTAGTTCCCAAGCCGATTTCATCATACAATCGTGTAAATTCTTTTTCCAGTTTCTCTCTGTGCAGCATGTTATACTGCGATTGTTCCATGGTAGGTGTTATAAGATGTTCGCGGCGGGCAATTTCATAAGCCTGACGAATCTGCTCGGCGCTCCATTCGCTCGTTCCCCAGTACAAAGCCTTTCCCTGATTGATTACATGATCCATGGCTCGTACGGTTTCTTCAATCGGAGTATGTTTATCCGGGCGATGACAGAAAATCAAGTCCACATAATCCAATTGCAAACGTTTCAATGAAGCATTTGTTCCTTCAATAATATGTTTGCGTGACAAACCGCGATCGTTCGGTCCATTGCCACCCCAAAAGATTTTTGTGGACACGACCAGGCCGGATCTTTTCCAGCCGGTTTTTTTTATAATATTCCCCATCATTGTTTCAGCGGTACCTGAAGAATAGGCTTCCGCATTATCAAAAAAGTTGACTCCGGCATCATAAGCTCTTTTCATAGATTCATAAGCAACATCCTCACCAATCTGATCTCCGAATGTGACCCATGCTCCGTATGATAATGCAGATACTTTTAGTCCTGATGATCCTAAAAAACGATATTTCATAATACTTGGGTAATAGTTTTTCGATTACTGTTTATTGACTGTTTATAAAATGAATTGAATGAATATAACGTTCGCTTGTAAGAAATGGAGACTGGAAAAACATATAATTATAATCGAACGAACGGTATATACCGAAAATAATTACTGAGTATAGTAAAATGCACTATATCCAATCCATATCGAAAAATGAGAGGATCTATAATAAATGGTCAGTAGATTTGATTGAACAGTTAAATTTTAGCCAGGCTTCTGTTGTTACCGTATTTGTCATGTAACCAGACAATGGTGAATAAAACACCCGGACTTATTAATACGAAGAGTGGTAATCCTTGTGGCAGGAATCCTGAAAAAATAAAACTGAAGAGGTAAAAAGATAAAATTCCGGCTATAATCAAAAGGCCGCCAACGCCTTCCCGGAATATTGCTATGATAAATCCCAGCCACATTACGGAAAATGAAATTGTTAAAGTCAGTTCATGAGATCCCATGGAAAACGGGTCCACTTTTTGTTCAATAGCGAACGCCAGGATAAAGATGAAGAAGAAGGCCGCGGTTATACGTGCGAGCCAACGGATGATTGTAATTGGTTTTATATTTTGATATTCCATGTGCTACCCCACTTTATCTTTCAATTAATAACCAGCAATTAATTAATCGTTTTCGGAAGCAGAATTTCGGGCAATACGACCTTTAAACGTTGCAGCAACTATTCCAAATAGAATCCCCAAAGGAATAGTCACATACCAATTTATAACGGAAAGACTATGAATCATATAATCCTTCCCGAATATTGATATCAATATAACAGGAACAGCTATTAAAACAATCAGTACAAATACACGTAATAATCTCATTATTATAGTCGAATATTATAAATAAACTTTACCAAGTACAATTAAATATAATAAAATCAGAGTAATAATATTATAAGGCACAAAGGCAATTTACAGTGATCAATGAATATTTCACCCTTAACGAAATAGTATATCGTTAAAGGTGAATCATAACTTATTAAGACCGGTAGAAAGTCACTTTCCCTTTGACAGCGGGTATCAGGCACGACATCTTTGCTAACTGCTAACTGCTAACTGCTAACTGTTAACTGAGATGTTACATCACTTTCTTCTTCAGGATAGCGATTTGTCCGGCGTGGTATAAATTATGTTGAATTAAACCGTGTAACTGTATATAGTGAGTATAATGTTTCCCGGGTACAGCTTCCCCGAGTTTTTCATCCGGAAAATGTATGATTTTTTCTCTTAAAGCCTGATAGGTCCGGTATAGTTCTTCAACCG
>Ga0102962_1001004_pt1 | contig 11618 bp, 10 predicted proteins | sample SalPonF2_C_D2_MG_FD_84519 | JGI IMG/M metagenome (GOLD analysis project Ga0102962, IMG submission 84519) | Salt pond soil microbial communities from South San Francisco under conditions of wetland restoration - Salt Pond MetaG SF2_C_D2_MG ...
ACTCTTATATGTCTCATAAATCTTTTACCTTTAAACAAATAATAAATTATCCCATTTAACCATTATTTATTCTAATGAGTACGCAAGAAACTAAACAGAAGTTATTTGAGGAAACGCAGAAAAAAATTCAATCTCAAGAATTCACTATTGTTGATCAGGACCGGAAACGCCCCTGGGGTGGATTTTTTGTGATTGATGAGGATCAGGCTCAAAAATTCGCCAATACTTATTTCAATGGCATATCCACTGATGATCTCAAAATCGCGGGGAAATTGAGTCCTAAGATTTTAATTGTGGAACCGGGAAAACGTCTCTCATGGCAGTATCATCATCGTCGTGCGGAAATCTGGAGAGTGGTTGAAGGTCCGGTTGGAATCATTAAAAGTGATACGAATGAAGAAGGACCGTTAAAAAGTTATGATCCCGGCGATCAGGTTACCTTGCAGCAAGGGGAACGCCATCGTTTAGTTGGTCTTGATGATTGGGGAGTCGTCGCTGAAATCTGGCAACATACCGATGCGAATGATCCTTCGGATGAAGATGATATTGTTCGCGTTCAGGATGATTTCGGCCGATAATATAGAACGCGGATGACGCGGATTTTCACAGACTTTTTAATATAAATCCTGACTAAGAACTAAGAACTGTCTACTGTAAACTCACTATAGCTAAACTATTAGTAACTACATTCCGTGGTTTTATGCCAGTGTTCCGTGTTCATTTTTTATATTATTTCTGAGGAGATTTTTTTAGCTTTTACAAAAATACTTTATAAATACAGATACTTTTGATATGAAAAAAGCTTTTAGGTTACTGATTCCATTTCTCCTTTTTGCAATAATTCCAGTTATTTCGCATGCACAAGTATTTCCATCACAACAATATGGTCAATTATTCCACAAAGTTGAGATGTCCAAAATATTTAAGGATTCCAAGACTTTTACCGATATGATTGCTCTGCATCCCCCCAAAGAAATCATGAAAAGATATAATGCGGAAAAAGATCAGCCTAATTTTAACCTGAAGAAATTTGTATTTAATAATTTCAAACTCCCTGCAACCAAACAAACTCATTTCAAAAGTCATAAAAGATCCTCCCTGGTAAAACATATCAACAGATTGTGGCCCGTGCTAACGCGTAGTCCGGATTCCATTCATCAATTATCATCACTGATTCCTTTGCCATATCCTTATGTCGTACCCGGCGGACGCTTTCGCGAAATTTATTATTGGGATAGTTATTTCACTATTCTGGGCTTATGGCATTCCCATCAAATCTCTCTAATTGAGGATATGGTCAATAATTTTGCCTACTTGATCAACAGCTATGGATTTATTCCAAATGGTAATCGTACCTATTATCTGACCCGTTCACAACCGCCATTTTTCCCTTTAATGGTTGAGGTTCTTGCTAAGGCCAAACATAATCCACATATCCTGGTAAAATACCTTCCCGAAATGCAGAAAGAGTATGACTTTTGGATGAAAGGTTCGGGGTCACTTGTTCATCCTTTCACAGCAGAACGTAATGTTGTGCGGTTAGATGGGGAAGTGTACCTAAATCGATATTGGGATAGTTCTGATCGTCCACGGCCAGAATCGTTCAGAGAGGATTCTTTATTAGCACGACATTCGAAGCGCAATCCCACCGATCTATATCGAAATCTGAGGGCTGCTGCAGAATCCGGATGGGATTTTAGCAGCCGATGGCTGGCAGACAAGAAAAGCTTGTCTTCAATCGTCACCACTCAAATTGTTCCGGCTGATTTGAATAGTTTGCTTTATCATTATGAAAAAACGCTCTCCAAAGCTTATAAGATGAAGGGTGATAGCAATAAAGCAGCTGAATATGAAAAGAAAGCGGAAAAACGGAAGATTGGTATTCAAAAATATTGCTGGGATCCACAATTACACACGTTCACCGATTATAATTTCAAGAAGGAAAAATCGACGGGCGTGATATCTGCAGCTTGCCTTTATCCCTTGTTCTTTCATATCGCAAACGATGCCGAGGCGAAACAAACGGCGCATATTGTTCGTTTGAGTTTACTTAAGGATGGAGGAATTGTAACGACAACTAATTTCACCGGTCAGCAGTGGGATAAGCCTAACGGATGGGCCCCCTTGCAATGGATCGCCTATAAAGGATTGATGAATTACGGTTTTAAATCCCTCGCTCGTGAAATACGTAAACGATGGATGAATGTCAATCAACGTGTCTTCCACAAAACAGGTAAAATGATGGAGAAATACAACGTCGTGGATCCGTACGTAAAAGCCGGTGGAGGCGAATACGCGTTACAGGATGGTTTTGGCTGGACGAACGGGGTTTACATGCAATTTGAAGCTACGAAGGAGTGAATTTTTAACATGAAGCAGAAGGCATAGAACATAGCGGAACCTGAAAAAGAGTCACCAGTTACAAACTGGCGATATACTAATTTCGAGAATAGAAACTAATGCTTAAAAATTTAAAATATCGCAGGCAAATTATATTCCGGTACATTACTTTTAAACGATGAAAAGGTTCCAAAAATCGCCGGCCTTCAACAGATTTTTTTATATTACGATTTACCATATTCGTAGGGACGTTGCATGCAACGTCCCTACCGTTTTGATACGTTAAATTGTTTTGTCACGATAAATTATGCGGAAACTTCCGCGGCTTTTTGGGCTTTCATTTCTTTTTTGTCCTTGACCAGTTTTACCCCGGCGATAATCGTAATGGCAATGATCACGGCCGTCGCCACGAATGGTAAATAGTGGGCTAAGGCGAATAATGCTCCGCCCCATGCCGGACCCACAACGCGTCCGAATCCGGAAATACTTTGGGAGGTTCCCATAATCTTACCAACCTGATCAGGATCGGCTCGTTGCGAAATCAAACTGTTCATCACCGGCACATTCAAGCTGACACCACAGGCCATCAATCCTAAAAATACCATGAGTAACGTTTTGGTAACGGCAAGACTGAGTAAGCCGAGACCAATAACCATCAACACATTTCCGGTCAGGAAGATTTTCTCTTCATCATATTTTTTGGCAAGGTGCCGTATCAATCCACCCTGTATGAATACGGCGATGATCCCGATATAAAAGAATTGAATCCCAACCTGTTCGGCGGACATATGCAATACTTTATTGGCAAAAAGCGGAAACGCACTATAGATACTCGACTGACCAAAGGACAGCATGAAAACGGAGAGTAATAACCAGACAAAAATACTTTTTTTCCCGAATTGACTTTCTTCGGTAATGGTTTTCCAGAATTTTTTGGTGAAGATACTGTTCCGCTGAATCCGTTTGGTATCTTTTTCCACCGGTTTTTCTTTTTTGGTATCGACCGTTTCGGGTAATTTGAAGATAACCAGCAGAAAACTACAGAATGATAAGAACGCGGCGAAGAAACCCGGCAATTCGTATTTATTCTGCGCGATCAAATGGGCAAGAGACGTAAATCCGGCCAAACTTACCAGATGAGAAAATTCATGACTGATTAATCCGGTGGCCAATGCCGGTCCGACGACAAAACCAATTCCAAATGCGGCGCCGATCATTCCCATTCCTTTCGAACGCTCTTCGGGGGATGTCACATCGGCCACATAAGCCTGTGCAGTGGATATATTTCCACCCATCACCCCAGCAACTAAACGGGATAAAAATAAGACGGTCAGTGATCCAGCGAGACCAAACATGATGTATGCGATGACATCTCCAAAAACGGAGATCAACATAATAGGCCGCCGGCCAATTTTATCGGACAAACCGCCCCAGATCGGGGAAAATATGAGTTGTGCAAAGGAATAAATACTATACAGCAATCCGATGGCAATCGCACCGGCACTGAATTGTTTGGCATAAAATGGTAATAAGGGCAGAACGATTCCAAATCCCAGTAAATCTATCAATACCACTAAAAAGACAGTGGTCAATGCCGATTTTTTCATGATTGTGCTTTCTTATCCTTTCTTAAATACCTGTTAGCTATTTTATGAGCCGCCGCAATGGTTGTGTCCAGCATTTCGTAGGTATGCGCATCTGAAATGAACCATGACTCAAATGTCGACGGAGGAAGATAAATACCTTCTTTGAGCATTTCATGGAAAAACAGTTTGAACTGTTCCGTATCCACCGTTTGTGCTGACTCGAAATCCGTCACATCCTGATTGGTGAAAAAAACGCTCAACATCGATCCAACCCGATTCAAACGATATTCGATATCATAGGCGTCGAACGCTTTTCTGAGTCCGTCTTCCAGATGATAGGATTTCTGTTCCAGCTCGAAATAATGTTTCTTATTCTCCTTCATTTCTGTGAGAAGCGCCAGTCCGGCGTGCATAGCGAGTGGATTTCCGGATAACGTTCCGGCCTGATAAACGGGTCCGACGGGAGCGACCATATCCATAATCTCTGTTTTCCCGCCATAAGCTCCGACCGGTAATCCGGCACCAATGATCTTTCCAAAGGTGACCAAATCCGCCTGAACACCATAAATTTCCTGTGCTCCACCGGGCGACACCCGGAATCCGGTCATCACTTCATCAAAAATGAGAACGGTATCGTAATCATCGCAAAGCTGCCGGAGTCCTTTCAGGAAATTTGATTCCGGCGGGATACAGCCCATATTGCCGGCCACGGGTTCCACAATGACCGCGGCCACTTCTCCTTTATTTTCTTCGAGCAACTGCTGTACACTGCCCAGATCATTATACCGGGCTAATAATGTATCTTTAGCCGTTCCTTCCGTCACACCGGGGCTATTAGGCGTTCCGAGCGTTAACGCTCCACTTCCGGCTTTAATCAAAAAAGAGTCACCATGACCGTGATAGCAGCCTTCGAATTTGATGAACTTATCACGACCGGTATATCCACGGGCAACACGAATAGCACTCATGGTGGCTTCCGTACCCGAATTTACCATTCGGATTTTGTCGATACCAGGCACCATTTTGGTAATCAATTCAGCCAGTTCGATTTCTACTTCGGTGGGAGCTCCGAATGATGTCGATTTATCCGCGGCTTCTTTCACCGCTTTGATCACATCTTCCTGGGCATGACCTAAAATCATCGGTCCCCACGATCCGACAAAATCTATGTATTCTTTACCATCCGCATCGTAGAGTAAGGCGCCTTTCGCCCTTTCGATAAATGGCGGCGTTCCACCGACCGATTTGTAAGCCCTTGCCGGAGAATTAACTCCGCCGGGAATTACTTTTTGTGCTCGTTCAAATAATTTCTGACTCTTTTCTAACATAATTCCGGATAAAACGTTATTTCAATTCTTTAATGACGAATCATCATCAGCCGGTCACTTCATTCAACAGTACAAAAAACCGACACGATGATGATTTATTATCCATTGATTTTCTTTGCGGCTTCTTTGGCGAAATAGGTCGCGATGAGATCGGCTCCTGCTCTTTTGAAACCGATCAGTGATTCCATCATGGCTTCTTCACCGTCAATCCAACCGTTTGTGGCTGCCGCTTTGATCATGGAATATTCGCCGGAAACCTGGTACACCGAAACGGGAACATTGACATCATCTTTAACTGCTTTGAGTACATCCAGATAGGGCATTCCGGGTTTAACCATGACGATATCGGCGCCTTCGTTGACATCCAACCGCGCTTCTTTCACGGCTTCGCGAATATTGGGCGGATTCATTTGATAGGTCTTTTTATCACCAAACCCGGGAGCGGAATCGAGCGCATCGCGGAATGGGCCGTAGAAGCAGGATGCGTATTTGGCGCTGTAAGCCATAATTCCCGTATTGTGCAAATTCGCTTCTTCCAGAATATCACGAATAGCTCCGATGCGTCCATCCATCATATCGGATGGTGCCACAAAATCGGCTCCGGCTTCAGCATGACTCAAGGCCATTCGGGATAAAATTTCAACGGACTGATCGTTTACGATTTCATCATTAAATACAACCCCGTCATGACCATAACTTGAATAGGGATCGAGTGCCACATCGGTCATGATTAGCATTTCGGGAACCGCATCTTTTAATTCACGGATGGTTCGTTGCATCAATCCATCTTTATTCAAGGCTTCGGTGCCTTTATTATCTTTTAGCGCATCGGGCACTTTTGCAAAAATCAGGACACTTTTTACGCCCAGATCGTACAATTCTTTAGCTTCCTTTTTCAGTAAATCGATCGTATATCGATAATAGCCGGGCATAGACTCGATTTCTTCCTTTTGATTGTCACCATCGATCACAAAAACCGGTGCGATAAAATCATCGGGATGAAGTCTGTTTTCAGCTACCATATCACGGATAGCAGCAGAGGAACGCAACCGGCGACCTCTCACATACGGATAGTTTCCAAACTGATTTTTACTCATAATCTACTCACTTTTTAAAAATTCTAAACTAATCGACCCGGATTATTCACAGCTTTTTTAACGTCCTCAAAATTGAAGATCATTTAAATTTACGTAAGCCATTAATATACAATATTATACATGCTATTTTCACTATTAATGTGAATAATTCGGGTTGACCCATTCTCTGGGTTTCTTCAATACTTTCATCAATGCTTCTTCTCTGGAACCTTCTTCAATATCGTAATGATAATCCCAGCGCACACGCGGCGGCAGACTCATCAGGATCGAATCGATGCGTCCGCCCGTTTTCAAACCGAATAATGTTCCGCGATCGTGAATCAAATTAAACTCAACATAACGACCGCGACGGATTTCCTGAAAATAACGCTGTTCTTCCGTGTATTCTAAGTCTTTTCGTTTTTCTAAAATGGGCAAATAACTGTCCAGAAATACCGCACCGACATCCGTCACAAACTTATGCCAATCGTGAATAGAGTGTTTGTCGGTTTCACGCAAATAATCGAAGAAAAGTCCACCAACGCCCCGGGCTTCCTCACGATGGGAGTTATAAAAATATTCGTCGCATTCTTTTTTAAAACGTGGATAAAAAGCCGGATCATGGCGATCACATGCCGCTTTAAGTGTTTTATGGAAATGCACGGCATCTTCTTCCCACAAATAATAAGGTGTTAAATCGGCACCGCCACCAAACCAGGCATCCCGGATGTGTTCTCCTTCAGGATCATCATAAAGCTCAAAATAACGGAAATTGGCATGAACGGTGGGAACCATCGGACTTACGGGATGAATGACGAGCGAAACACCGGTGGCAAAAAACCATCCGTAATCAACGCCAAATCGTTTTTTAATGGTCTCGGGTAATTCACCGTCGACCGTCGAACAATTGACGCCACCTTTTTCAAAAACATCCCCTTTTTCGATCACACGTGTGCGTCCGCCACCACCGCCTTTTCGTTCCCAGTTATCTTCGTGGAAACGGACTTCCGGTTCATACCATTCGAGACCATCACAGATTTTATCCTGCAAATCATATACAAACGTCACAAATTCATCTCTAAGCCTTGGTTCTTCCATCTTAAACCGTCTTTACTTCTTCATATGATTTAACAGCATCCACAAACGCCCGGGCGTGATCAACAGGAACATCGGGCAAAATGCCATGACCCAGATTCACGATATATCGTTGCACACCAAAACGGCGTATCATTTCATGAACTTCCGATTGAATCAGTTTAACGGGAGACAACAAATGACTCGGATCGTAATTTCCCTGCAATGTTATTTCGTTTCCACAGACACTTCGGGCATATTCAGGAGAAGTGGTCCAATCGATACTCAAACCATCCGCACCACATTTTCCCAATTCATCGAATGCGTACCAGCTTCCTTTGGGAAATAAGATGATGGGAACGCCTTTTACCTGATTCACCATTTTCTGCAAATAGGGAAATGAGAATCGCTTAAAATCTTCCGGACCAAGTAAACCCGACCAGGAATCAAAAATCTGCAATGCCTGGGCGCCCGCTTCGACCTGAGCATTCAAATATGCAATCGTGGTTTCGGTAATGATATCCAATAATTTCTTAGCCGCTTCCGGATGTGTAAAACAGAATTTCTTGGCTCCGGAAAATGTTTTGGAACCATGCCCCTCCACGAGGTAACAAAAAATAGTCCACGGTGCACCGGCGAATCCAAGGAGCGGCACCCGTCCGTTAAGCTCATGACGGGTTAACTGAATGGCATCCAGAACATAATGCAGTCGGTCGTGCACATCGGGAATCCTAATTTTTGCTACATCTTCAGCGTTGGTAACCGGATTATGAATGACCGGTCCGACGCCTTGTTCCAAAGTAACTTCAAAATCCAAGGCCTGTGCAATCACCAAAATATCCGAAAACAAAATGGCCGCGTCTGTTCCAATAATGTCAATGGGCTGCAGGGTGATTTCCGCGGCTAGTTCCGGAGTTTCACATCGTTCAAAAAAAGAATATTTGGATCGAAGCTTACGATATTCGGGCAAATATCGTCCGGCCTGACGCATCATCCAAACCGGTGGCCGTGTCACCGTTTCCCCTTTCAGGGCTCGTAATAAGAGATCGTTTTGTAAAGGGGGATATTCAGTTTTCATGCACTCGTGTTAAATGTTCATGAACTTTCTTCAATAACGATTCCGTGGAAGGCTCATCGGAGACAACAATATTTCGAGCACCGGCATAACCTAATGCTTTTGCGGTGGTCGGACCGATAGCGAAATGGGTTATTCCATCTGAAACCGTTCGATTTTCATAAAAAGCTTCGACTGCGCTCGGACTGTAAAATAAGATATTTTTATAATCCAATTTTTGATCGCGTTCAGGATGCGTTACCGTGCGATACACTTCGATTTCGTCCAGTTCAATTCCAGCTTCTTTCAACAAATTCGACAACTCATTACGGCGACGATTTCCACAAAAATGAATCGCTTTGTTGGTCACGCCAAGATCAATAATCAATTTCGCTAATTCTTTAGCACTCTTTTTTTCGGGGATGTACGGTTTATAATCCAATCGCAACAATTCACCGGCCGTTTTTTTCCCAACAGCAAACGTATTGATTTTTGGCTTTTGATAATCGATGTACTTGATCAACTCTTCGAACCCGAGAACACCGTTTTTGCTGGTGAAGATCCAGCTATCCGCTTTTATCGTGCTTATTTGCTCAATTTGTTCGGCCCAGTCGTCGGGAAATTCAAACGATAACATGGGGATGCAAACGACCTCCAGATTTAAAGAATGGGCGTATTCGATATCTTCATTCTTTAACTTCCGGGTTACCAGGATCGTTGCTAATTTTTCACTCATTTCTTTCATCAGGATTATTCACCATGAAAATTTGTTGTGTCCTAAAAATAGATGTCAGATTTATTTTATTTATACTTGTTAATAACAATAGCATGCATATCATTTTCAATATAATTGTGAATAATACAGATTAGAGAGCCCTTTTTTTACTCAATAACTTTATTATTTTATCCGCGCCGCGATTCAACACTTCACTTGCGGCCTGAATGCCCATACCATCGCTATTTTCGACTACCATGGCATCTTCGATATCATAACGCTCGCTGCCGTCGATCATCAAAACACTGGCTTTCAGCTGCACCATTCCATCAACAATTTTGGCATAAGCGGCGACTGGTGCGCTACATCCGGCTTCCATCATATATAAAAAATCCCGCTCAATAGTTGTACAGATACGGGTTTCACGATGATTTAATTGATCTAAAACTGTTTGCAATTCATCATTGTCCTCACGGATCATCACAGCCATGGCACCTTGAGCCGGTGCGGGAATCATCCACTCGAGATACTGATCGATTTTATCATCAAGATTGATACGCTTGAGTCCGGCAGCGGCGAAAATGGCGGCATCCCATTCATTTTCACGAACTTTTCTGAGCCGTGTATTCACATTTCCACGAATATCCGTTATTCGATGATTCGGATAATGGGAGAGCCACTGCGATTTGCGCCGGTTACTGCTCGTAGCGACGACCGCTTCATAATTGGGATCATTCAGAAAATCCGTCCCTTTTCTCGTAACAATGACATCACGGGGATCTTCGCGTTTTAAGACGGCGGCAATTTTTAATCCCTGCGGCAAAATGGTCGGGATGTCCTTAAAAGAATGGACGGCCAAATCGACTCGCCCGTCCAGTAATGCTTCATCAAGTGCCTTGGTGAAAACTCCTTTACCGCCCATTTCTGTTAGCGGCGTATCAAGTTTTTGATCCCCTTCTGTCTTAATATATTGCAGTTCAGCGGGATGATTTAATGATTTTAAACGTTCTGATACAAATTGTGCCTGCCATGTAGCTAATTGACTGTCACGTGTTCCAATTTTCAGGACGTTCTCTTTATTCAAATTCTTTCTCCTTTTTTAGTTTGAACATGGATTCCACCATATTCTGTATTTCTTCCTGATTTTCCTGATTTTCTTTGAGATGATCGATGGAGTGCGCAATAATTTTATTGATAATCCGGCGGGTAACGAGTTCCAATTTGTCGAGAGATTCTTCGGGAAAATGATGTTTATACTTGTCGAATTCTTGCTGACGAATGGTATCGAATTTATTATTTAAAGCAACGATGGTGGGGACGACTTTTTGCTCTTCGAGCCACTGTTTGTAAGCATCAAACTCTTCATTAATGATCTGCCGGGCCTGGGGTACGCTATCTTCGCGCATTTTGTACGTTTCGTTCGTTTCATCGGAAAGCTGATCCATATTGGCAAGCTTTATACCTTTGATCGATTCGACTTCCGGATGAATATTTCTTGGTACGGATAAATCCAGCAAGACCCGTTCATGACCGTTCTTATGTAAATCGAAATGGGATGGATCCAAAACCGGTTGTTCCGCTCCTGTCGCTACAATGATTAAATCCGCCTGACTCACTTCTTCGTTGAGATGATCGAATGTGGAAACATTGAGATCATATTTATCAGCTAAATCTTCGGCGCGATCGTGATTCCGGTTGATCAATGTTAATTTGGAAGCGCCGAGACTGACCAAATTTTTACAGGTAACTTTTCCAATTTTACCGGTTCCAATCAACAGTATATTTTTGTGATGCAGGTCATTCAAATGATTCTTTGCAAACTGAACCGCCGCATAAGCCACACTCGCGGCCCCATATCCCAGATTGGTTTCATGTCGTACGCGCTTATGTGTCCGGAAAACGGATTGCAGGAGCCGGTGCATTTCGCCATCGAGCAAATCATATTCCCTGGCAAGGTTATACGCTTCCTTGACCTGTTTGACGATTTGTAAATCTCCAAGAATTTGCGCATCAAGACCAACGGTAACATCGTATAAATGTCTTGCGGCCTCTTCTCCCCGTTTTATGAACCCATATTTATCGAATTGCTCTTTACTGCCGTTGGAATGAGTTAGTAATAATTGAATTAAAAATGAAGATTCTTCGGAAATAGCATATAACTCAGTACGATTGCAGGTAGACAAAACAATGATATCGCGATAGCCCTGCTCATCGGCATCTTTCAAAATAGCTTTTTTCTGTTGATCGGTGAGGCTAAACTGCTCCCGTACCGGAACAGTGGCGTTCCAGTGGTTAATACCTATAACTACAAAATCTTCCAATTTGGAATGTATCAGCGACATACCTTCAGGGTGAAACTATAGATTTCGATGGTTTCTGTTCAAGTTCCGACTGTTTACCAGCCGGCAGAAGATGACTAAGTTGTTTTTGAACTTCCAGGCTCAA
>Ga0102962_1001005_pt1 | contig 11615 bp, 15 predicted proteins | sample SalPonF2_C_D2_MG_FD_84519 | JGI IMG/M metagenome (GOLD analysis project Ga0102962, IMG submission 84519) | Salt pond soil microbial communities from South San Francisco under conditions of wetland restoration - Salt Pond MetaG SF2_C_D2_MG ...
AATCGGTTGAGAGCTTGCCGCGACTCAAGGACACGATGCGTACAGCCACCCGACGGGTGCTGGTCGAGGGTCAATCATCCAGCGATGTATCGCGGGATATGGGAGTGTCACGCCAGGCGGTCAGTGCCGGGGTGCAGCGGGTTATCGCGAAGCACCTGGAGCTGGAAGGCAAGGCGGGGGGAGAGACCCCGCATGATCTTTTGTGCTTTGCCGTTCCCCGCGAGCACCGCGGCGACGCCATTCGCTTGATTCGGGAGTTCCTGACCGGCCCCGATAGATTCAGGAAGAAAAAGCGTCCCGCGAGGCGTTGACTCCTCGCTCCATGAACTCGTAGTAGGGGGCGAGCGCCCGGTCGAAGCGTTCAGCGAGTAGCAATTCCACGGTGCGTTGCCAGATGCGGCTTGCCTTCTCGCACGGCAGGCACAGGATGCGTGAATCCTCACCCGGCGGGTCAGCTCGCAGGACGGCGTGCTCGATATCGCGCGCCGCAAGATCCGCCTGATGGACGATATCCTGCTCCTCGGGCGTAGGAAGCGTGATCCCCAGGGCTTCGTAGATACAGGCGAGGAGGGTGCCCTCCAGCTCCTTGACCCGCTCGTAGCCGATCCAGTGCTTGACCGGGGTGGGAATGTCATTGGTGAAGGCCTCCGGCGCATCGTGTAGCGCCGCGTGCAGCTGCACCTCGGGCGGGACGAGACTCGCGACCAGCAGCATGTGCTCGGCATCGGAGTAGAAGCGGCGCACCTGGCCATGCCAGCGGCAGATGTGGCCAAGGGCGAGCGCCAGGTTCTCTAGGCGGATCCTGGAGGGGTCCGGCCGGGTCAGATCGAAGGGGCCGGTCAGCAGTTCGGTGACCATGCGCCTGTCGGAAACGATTGAAAGCGATGGGCTCATGCCTGGCGATCCGTGGGCGGGATGCCCGTTTCGTCGCCGGCGGTTAACCCCTCATGCGCCCGTGGTGCTGCCATGGCGAGATCGAGGGCCTTCTCCTGGACCTCACGGTGGATGAGCTCCTCGCCGTGAGCGATGCCGAGCTGGAGGGCGTTGATGAGCGCAGCGGTCTCCGGCGGGCCCGTGAACGGCCCCTCGACGGTGATCGCGACCTTGAAATGACGACGCCACCGGGGAGAGCGTCGGGCGAGCAACCGGAACAGCCCGCGCAGGCTGTCGCGCAGCGGGTGGTGGCGGCGCGAGATCACGGCGTCGCACATCAGGCTCCCCCCGAGCGCGGCGGATCCGGCTTCGCTGTGCATCCGGTGTTTCATCGGTGCGCTCCGCTGGCGGCCTGCAGGACTGGTCCGGCGCCGGACCGCTCGCCGTGGCCGAGCAGCTGCGCGGCGACGTGCCGTGCGCAGGCCTGAAGGCTCTGGTGCATATAGGGGGCGAGCATCAGGTTGACCGGCGCCTGATGGTCCTCGACAAAGGGGTGGTGGTCCCAGTGCGCGAGCCGGTGCTGCTCGGCGATTTCGGCGTAGGGGCGGTGATCGGTGGAATAGGCGCCCACGATCATTCCGCGGGATGCGGCATAGCCCACCTCGAAGGCGGTGCCTGCATCGGGCTCCACGCCGCGGAACGGTGATAGATCCGCAATGAGCGCCTCGCACTCCGAGAGCATGACCAGATTCTCCCGCGCCACCTCGGCGGGATCTGCGCCCGCAGTGGCCCGCCCGGGAGCCAGGACGCACAGGCCGAGGCCTTCCAGAACTCGGGTAACCGCGGCGACGTGGCGCCGGTAGCCCGTCTCGTCCAGAAACACATACGGCCCGGCGAGATAGACGTGGTTCATTCGGCGTTTTCCTTCCTTGGTTGGGACAACCCCACGCTATCCCAGGCAGGGCGGTTGTCAATACTTGCTGCAACCCCCCTTCGTCGAGCCCCGGCGCGGCTGCCAGTGGGCGACTGCCCACCGTGCCGATAAGGCGTAGCGGTGTGCCGGTCACCGCCTCCACGGGCGCTCTCCGCCACCCCTTGCAGTAACCCTTGCCCTCGCGCGAACCGCTGGTAGCGTCGATGGCATGGACCGCGAAAGCCGCTTATGCCGGGCCTTTCGGCCTTATCTCCGCAGCGTGGAGCGAGGGAGGTCATGATTCGCCGCACTGCGCGGCGCCTGAAACCCAAGGGAGGGTACACATGCACGACAACTCGGCTTTTCTCATCTTAGGCGGGCTTTTTGCTCTCGCCTGCCTCATCGCTTCGCTGCTCTACCTGGCGAGCATGTCGAAGTGCCTGGCCGCTGTACCGAAGCCGCGGCGCGTCATGTCGCAGTGGTGGGTGCTGTTGCTGCTCGTCCCCTTCTTATCGCTCATCTGGCAATTCGTTGTCGTGCACGCGGTCTCGAAAAGCCTGATGGCCGAGGCGCGCGAGCGCGGTGTCGTCATCATTTCGCCGAAAGGCCGGTGGTTCGGCTTCGGGTATTCAGCGATCGCCGTGGCGGCGCTCGTGCCGGTGCAGGTGCTGCGTTTGCTGCTCGGTCTCGGTGGGCTGGTGCTGTGGGGCTTCTGGTGGCAGTGGGCGGTCAATCTCAGGAAGGCGGTGGAACAGGCCCCGGGCGGAGAGGGCGCTGACGCCGCGATCGCATGAAGTTTCAGCGGCGGGCGTTCGTGCGCACCGCCGGCTCCGCGCCGTACCCCGGCCGGCCGGAGACCCTTCAAATAGCCGGGCTGGTCAAAGGAAGGTGTATTTGATGATGAAGATGAACACAAAGACACTGGTCGCCGTCGGCCTGGTGGCCTCCATGGGGTTGCTTGCCGGCTGCATGAGCTTCGGCAACTCGCGTCTCGCGAAGGAAACCCCCGCCAAGCTCAAAAAAGAGCTGGTCAAGGGGAAGACCACCGAGGCCCAGGTCCGTAAGCTGCTCGGCGATCCGCAGAACACGAGCTTTCGCGGCAACGGCGATGCGATCTGGACCTATCAGTTCGTGAAGGAGAAGGCCGATGCCGAGGATTTCATCCCGTTCTGGGGATCCGTGCATCAGAGCGGCAGTCATAACATGAAAAGTCTGACGCTTCTGTTCACCCAGAAGGGGGTGCTGAAGAACTACACCTTCTCCAACTCGAAGGGTAGATACCACGCGGGTATCGGTGCTTAGTAGAACACCACATCCTTCGGCCTTGCCCGGGCGCCGCGTGATGAGCGGGGTGCCCGGGTGAGGCTTTCTGATGCCGATTTCCGTCGTCTCGTGGCCAAGCCCGGCGTGCGCGGTGTGCGTACGGGCGCCGGCACCGGGGACGCCAATCCGGCGACTGGCCGGGTCAGCAGCGGGCGAGCGGCCCCCGGGCGCCATGGCGACGGAAAGGCACAGCAACTCCTTTACTTTATTGTCTGCGCCGAACTCGTGAGCCGGCCCCACACCTGCGCCACCCGGGTCGAGACCGAGTACGCGGTCGAGACGGTGCCGGGAAAGCGCCGGGGCCGGTACCGGCTCGACGTGGCCCTCCCGGAATATCGCATTGGCTTGGAACTGGACGGGTTTGCTTTCCACGCCCGCTTCCAGAGCGCGTTCCTGCGCCACACCCTGCGCCAGAACGCAATCGTGCTCGAGGGCTGGCTGCTGCTGCGCTACACTCGCGGCATGCTCAAGCACCCTGAGAGAATCTGCGCCGACCTGATGTGTGCGATCGAGCTTCGCCAGTCGCAGCGTCGGGCGCTTGATGCAGCATGAGGCGAGCCTCGACGGCTATCCCATAGCGAGGCGGCGCCGAATCGGCGAGCGGCTATTCTTCGCGAGCTGCTTTGCCGTCTCCCTCTACCTCATCCTCGGCCACGAGTGGCGCTCCCTGTGGGAGCCTCCCCTGATTGCGCTCGCCTTCTTGTGGATCACATTCTTCTCGCTGTACCTTGCCCACCATCACAGGGCGATGCTGCTCGACGTGACCGGCTTTCGCTGGCCCTCTGGCACGCGGGGACTGTGGCCGACGGTGTTGCCGATGACGGCCTGGGTCGTGAGCATCTGGCTCAGCTTTCGAGGGCATAGCGGGACAGCGGACGAATGGACGATCTGGATAGGTGAAACGCTTGCCATCGCGGTTATCGAGGAACTGCTGTTCCGCGGGCTGGTGTATGGCGGCGCCGAGGCGCTCTCGGGGCGCCCATGGGTGGCGATCGCCGTGAGCAGCGTGATCTTCTCGCTGGTTCACCTAGACCAGATCGGAACCCTTCCGACCGACTTCGTGGCGCTCAATTCGTTCGGGGCGCTTGCCGGCGGGGTGCTATTTGCCGCGATGCGTTACCGGACCGGTTCCTTTGTGACCGCGATCCCGTTTCATGCGCTCTCGGATATCCCCGCGATGATTACGCTCAGCCGCGCGCATGGGGTGCGCCTGTCGATGCCCCCGCACTGGATGGCCCACATGGGCGTGGAGATCCTGGCCATGGCCGCTGCCGGCGCCTGGATCCTCGCTCCCAGACACCCATTTTCCGTGCGCAGGGGCCGGGAAACCCCTGAGAGCTGAATGCCTGGCGCCGCCGGCGGCCGCAACCGCGGCCCAAGGGCGAGAGCTGGCGTTCTGGGCTGCCTTGACCGGCATGGAATGCGGGTTTTAGGCGATGCTATACTGATTTTGCATTGGTCCCTCTGGGCTTTCGAGCCCATGAGGGCAGAAGGACTCCGAGGGGAATTGTTTTCTCTGTAAGGAGTCAAGGGATGAGAAAGGGAATGAGACCATCTCTATCTTTCAAGATGGTCGATTTCCAGGCAGAGGTCCGCAAGCTCGGTACAGCTCTACTGATTGCGGGAACGGTGGGGGCGATTTTCGGCTCTTTTGAGGGGCATGAAATCCCGCTCCACGTCGATGTGATCTCGATGGGGCTGGGGCTTCTCGCATGGGTCGCCGGGCTGGTCAGCCTAAGAAAGAAGGAGGCTCAGTCATGAATTTTTATATTGTGGCCGGAATCCTTTTTGTCGCCATCTGCGGCTTCGCTGCCTGGGGATATGTCCAACAGTGGCATGAACTGAAGAAAGGCGAGGGACAGGAGCATCACGCTCGGTAATTCCTCAGTCAGCCTTGAATACCAAGAACCCCGGCACTGCGCCGGGGTTTTTTGGGGTAATCGGAAACCAATACGCTCAGCCGCGCGCGCAATGCGCCTCTCGCGACGGCCCGCATTTGAGCGGGCGCATGGACGTGGAGATCCCAGGGCACTGAACCGCTGAGGCCGAGCGCAGCTGCAACTGTTGCGCTTTGCCCGTCGCCAAGTAGCCTCGAAAGCAGGTTTGGCGCAGGAACAACCCATGGGGAAGATTCACAACGACGGCGCGGCGCTCGCCGCGCATTACGCAACCATCTTTGCCGCCTACCGCCAGGGTGAGTCCGAGCTTGATCGGGCCCTTGAAGCGGTGTGCCGGGAGCATGTCTCGGCGATCCCCGACACGATGGGCCGGTGCTTTTTGAATTTCGGCACGAGGCGTCACGAGTGCGCCGAGCGGGTGTACGAACAGGCTGCGTCGATGGTGCGCCGGCTCTGCCTCCAGGCCTCGGAGCAGTTCGCGCCTGGTGATGCGCCGCTTACGATCGAGCATGAGGGGTATCTGGCGCGTTTCCTCGGCGACGGGCGCCCCAGCGCAGGGGGGCTGGTCGATTTCGACGCCAACGAGGTGTGGCGGGCGCTGGAGGCGGAGTTCGGGGGCTCGCGCGGCGTTGAGCAGGGCTACCGCGAAGCGGCCGAGCAGCTCATCAGCTCCTTCTGGATCCTCCCCGATACCGAGATCAAGTATCGGGGGAGATTCCCCGTGCTGCGGCTCGGCGTGTACCCAGAGCGGGACTTCCGTGATCCGAAGGTGCGGCGCATCGGCAGTTGCTACCGGCGAGTGAATGCCGTACTGGAGGCGCTGGGGGTTTTCGCCCGCTGGGAGGGGAGGGACGAGGACTTCGTGCTCTCCGGGTGGGGTTGGCACGATCCGGTGTGGAGCCGGCGGACGAGCGGAGTGATGCCCGGGCTCGAATACCGCACCTTCTATGAGCACTTCGATTTTCTGTTCACCCCGGAGCTGTTCGAGCGGTTTCAGGTGTTCATCGGAACCTACGGGGCTGATCTGCTTGCGCAGCGGGCCGCGTGAGGTCGGAGGAAGTGTTGCGCTTTGCCGTCGTTGTCTTAGCGTTGTAGATGCACCAACGAAAGGAGCAACACTGTGAACCAGGTGAAGATTTCAGGCCGCGCCATGGCCTGCCGCTACGCCTCGATGCTTGAGTCCTTGAGCCTCGCGCATGCGAACGCCATGCGCCAAGTCGAGTCCTGCTCGCATAGCGAGAAGCTCGCCGGTGCCCCCCACGGGGCGGTGTTCGATGTGGCGGAGTATGGCGCCTCGCAGAACGCCCAGCTTCGCCGCGTGGCCGTGCGCATGATCGACCGGCTGTGCGAGCGGGCGTACGTCGAGCTTGACCGCTGCCGGAGGGAAGGGACGCGGCCGATCACTGCGATCTACGTCGGCCAGTTTCTCGGGTCAGACCCGGCCTCGGGCGTCCCGGAGATGTTCGACCCGCGCGTGGTGTGGGACGAGCTGGCACGCCGCTATGGCGGCGCCGAGGCGGCGACGGTGGCCGGGTTCGAGAAGGCCGCGAAAGTGCTCTCCGAGGAGTTCGGTCTGAAGGCCGGATCGCTGCTGGAGGGGCCGGGCTACACAGACGTGTTCGGGCTCACCGTGCCGGTCGAGGTCGAGACCCTCCGCGGCGATCAAAAGCGGCTCAAGTTCGACAGCATGGAACGGGTCAACCGGCTTCTGGATGCCCTTAATACCGTCGTGGCATGGAAGCAAGGGGAGCCCCCGCGCGATCCATTCAAGTTGTGGTGCCCCGATCGGGTAGTGGTGAGTCTCAGCGGAGGCGTGAATTACGAGATTGGCCGCTACAAGACCTTCTATGGCCGTTTCGAGTTCACGCTGGAGACGCGCCTCGTCGATGTCTTTCTCTCCGGCTATGCGCCAACGGGCGAGATCGAGGCCGCGTGAGCTGGTACACGCCGGTCGCCAGCGTCGAGGGCAAGGGGGCGGGTTCGCGCCGCCCCCGCTCGCTCGGGGATCTGCACGCGGCGCGGCGCGCCCACCAGGGGCAGTTCTTTACGCCGGAGCCCGTCGCGGAGCTTGCCTGGGCGCTGGTGGCACCGCATATCGCCCGCATGCCCCGGGTGAGCCTGTTCGACAACTCCATCGGCACCGGGCGGCTCCTGCAGTACGCCGATCCGAGCCGCCACAGCCTCTATGGCGTGGACGTGGACGCCGCGGCCGTGGAGGCGCTCTCTGATGCCGCGGCGGCGGCCGGCTTCGTGCGCGAGTTCCTGACCGCCGGTCTCGAGGATATTCGCCCCAATGGCTTCGATGTCGGGCTCATCAACCCGCCGTTCTCGCTCCAGCTGGAGAGCCCGCATCTGGCCCCTTACCCCTGCACGAGCTGGGGGCGGCATGGGCCTCACACGAGCGCCGTAAGCCACGCCTACGCGCTGTGGCAGGCCCTTGATGCCTGCTCGCTGGTTGTGGCCATCCTGCCAGCGTCCTACGGGCGCGATATCCGGCGCGAACCGGCTCTGGCGAAGCGTCTGGCCGCGCTCGTGCGACTGCCCGCCGCGGCTTTCGCGCCGTCCGGCGCCCGGGTGAGCACCGTGATCGCGCTGTTCGACAGCGCCGCGAGGGCGATACCGCCACGCATTGTCGGTGCGCGTGACTATCGCGGCCCTGGCGAGCTTGCCCGGCTATCCGCATCGCTCGATCTTGCCTTCATGCCGCGCGAGGGCCATGGGCGGATCGGCCTTCGCTTCACCGATGCAGAGCGCCCGAGCATCACCCTGCCGGTCACCGGCGAGCGGCGCGTTCGCGTTGCCCATGACGGGCGGCGCATCGTGCTGCGCTTCGACTGCGGACTGACCGAGGCCAAGGTGCGCAACGCGGTGCTCATGGGCCCGGTCGAGCCCATCGAGCGTCACCGCCACCCGACGGGGCTGCGCCACAGGGGCGAGCTCAAGCTCGATGTGGAATCGCATCTTGCGACCGATGACCCGGCCGCCTCGTTCGAGGGGCTGTGCGAGGAGATCCGCGCCGCCGGCGGGGAGCCGGAGGTGGACCCGGGGCTTCGCCGCTACCTCGCCCGGCGCATCCGCGAGAAGGCTCGCGCCGAGACGCCGTTCCAGCGCACCATCCTCGATGCGCTCGGGCCCGATCCGGGCGGCCTGCGTGCGCGGCCGAAGCGTGCGATGCCGCTCGACCCCCGCCGGTTCGGCTCCCCGATCCTGTCCCCTGCGGAAACCTACCCGGTCGAGGTCGGCGGCAGCGCCGAGGCGCGGGAGTTCACTGTGCGCGCAGGCGGGCAGGCCGCGCCCTTCGATGAGGAAGCCTTCACCGATCGCTTCACCCGCCTGACACCGGAAGCCGCGGCGAGCGCCGGTATCTGGCGGCGGATATTCCCCGGCAAGGCCGGGGCGTTCCCCGCGCTCGCCGAGTCCTGGCGGGCGCGGGCGCGGGCCATGGGGCTCGACAAGTGGCTGAGCTGGGGCTACCAGTTCGATGACCTGATCGAGCTGGCCGTGAATCCGCGTGGGGGCGTCGTCGCCTGGGAGCCGGCGATGGGGAAATTTCGTCTCGCGCTGTCGCTGGCGATGCTCCACGGGGGCAAGCACAACCTGATCGTGGTCGAGGCCGGGCTCATCGGCGAGGGCGAGATCGAGCTCAAGAAACTTGGGGTGGATCCGGCGCTCTACCAGTTCCTTGAGCGGCCCGAGCAGCTCGATTCGCTGCGGCGGGTGAACATCATCTCCTACGAGCGCCTGCGCCGGCCGGTCCCTGGGGGATCGGCGCGCCAGACGTGGGCCCGCAAGCTGCGTCGCCGACTCTCGACGGTGGTCTGCGACGAGGCCGACCACCTCTCGCACCTGGACACTGCACAGACGCGCGCGCTCTGGATGCTCTCGCCGAAGTGGCGCTATGCGCTCGCGGGCGAGCCGATCGCGAATTATCCCCGCGACCTGTTGCCGCTCATCGCCTGGGCGATCGGCGACGGCACGGCTGTGCAGCCCTACGGCTACCGTCACCCCTACATCGAACAGGCGCTTACCAAGAGCGCGGCCTATGCCACGCGCGGCGTTGATACTTTCCGCGATCGGTTCGTGACGCTGCAGTGGGTAACCAACGCCTTCGCCGAGCGCCTGACCGACGGGGCCAAGCGCGAGGTGCCGAAGATCAAGAACCTCGCGGCGTTTCGCGAGTTCCACGCCCCGCACCTGCTGCGGCGGGTCACCGCGGAGCCGGATTGTGCCCCGCACCTGCCCATGCCGAAATGGCGTTGCATCACGCGGCGCATCCGCTGGGATCGGGCGCATCTGGCCCACTACCTGACCGTCGCCGAGGAGTACCGGCGCTGGTTCGAGGCCGAGCGCCAGGCGGCCGAGGAAGCCGGGCGCAACCTCAATATGGTCGCGGTCCTCGCCCGTATCGGTGCGGTGATCGCGGCGGCCAACCATCCCTTCGAGCCCGCGAAGCGGTGCCCGGCGTACACGCGCGAGACCACGAAGGAGACCGCCGCGCTCGAGCGTCTCGAATGGCTCGCCGCGCACGGGCACAAGACCATCCTCTACGCCCACTCCCCGGCGCTTCTGGAGCGTCTCGGGCGCAAGCTCGCCGAGCGAGGCATCGAGGCGGTGACCTTCCACGGGCGCAAGCCGGTCAAGGCGCGGATGCGTGAGCTTGATCGGCGGTTCCGCTTCGGGCCGGCGCCTGTGCTGCTCGCAAGCCTCGGGGTCTCACAGAAGGGGCTCAACATCCCGCAGGCGAACCGGGTGGTCTTCTTCAACGGCTCCTGGTCGGCGAAGGAAATCAGCCAGGCTATGAAGCGGGTGCTGCGCGCCCAGCAGAAGCGCCGCGTGCTGTTCGAGTTCCTGGAGCTGGAGGGCTCGATAGACGAATACCAGGCCCAGATGGTCGCCTTCAAGGCTGATGCGGCCTCCTCGGGCGTGGACTGGCAGGACTCGGCGTACAGCGACTGCGACTTCAAGCACCTGGACACGATCCTCGGGGAGTTCTGCGAGGATCTCGCGGAGCTTTCCGGGGTGGAGCGGGGCGAGCTGCGCGAGGCGCTCGTTGCATGAGTAGATTGCGTGTTGCACGAGATATCGGGAAGGTCTGGGAGGGAATATCTATGCCGGTTTACGGATGGGTGTCGATGTCGAGGCAAGAACATCCTGTTCGCTTTGACTCGGCTCTTGAGCGGGATTTTTATGTGCTGCTCGATTTTCAGCAAACCGTCGCGCTTGTCGAGGAGAAGCCGGTAAAGATTCCTTATGCGCGCCCCGGCGGTTCACTATCCCATTACACCCCTTGCGCCCTGGTTCGCTACGAGGACCGGGCGCAGCGCCGGGCGATGCTGTGCGAAATCAAGTCTCGTCAGCAGTTGCATCGGGATTGGTCGAGGTTGAGGCCAAAATTCAAGGCGGCTGTTCATCTCTGTCGCCAGGAAGGATGGATCTTCAAGATCTACACCGAACGGGAGATATGCACCGAATACCTCGCTAATGTGAAGTTCCTCCGCCCGCTACGATTCATGGCTGTTGACGAGTTAAAGAAGGCTAGAATCGCCCGTTTCTTGAACGATCGTGGTGAGGCCACCTTACGAGATGTGCTGATGTGCTTTTGTCCGCAAATGTATGAACGCGGCGCTTGGTTGTCGCTGATCTGGCATCTGATCGCTACCGGTTGTATTGAAGCTGATTTGTCCAGGAGGCTCGGGTATTCGAGCGTGTTGCGATGGCGTTAGAGCCCCAGAGGGGCGCGAAAGGGTTGCGCCGGGCCATTCTGCACTTCTCGACAGCACGCTCATACAGAAGGGAGAAGATCGATGGATGGAAGTCACCAGGTCGCGATCGTGGAGTTGAACTCCGGGGCCGACATCGCCGTGTTCCTTGACGGGCGCTACGTCCTGGACGCGGCTCTCGGCGCCGGCGACTCGGAAGTGCCCGTGCGCACCACGGCGCGCTCGCTTGCCCAGATCCACGGCTGCGAGATCGAGACGGTTCGCTGGGCGCCTGAAGGCGAGGAGTGGATGTGGAACGAGGTCCGGGACTTCCTGGTGGCCTCCGGCACGCTCAAGCGTCGGTCGCCGGGATCGTGAGCGCGGCAGTGGCCGAGCAGCTCGATCTGCTCGGCGCGGCGGCGCCAGCGCGAGCCGCGGGCCCCGGTGGGCCGCCCACGATCGAGGTGCCGGCCGCGCGGCTGCATCGCGACACCGGGGATATCGCCAAAGCAATGTGCGGTGCCGACATCATCAAAGGCAAGGCGAAGGTGGTGATGCTCGACGGTCGCCCGGTGGTGCCGACCGGCGGCTGGTACGCCGGGGGCGGCGAGGGAGTCCCGTGCTACGCCACCAAGATCTACGCCTGCGAGGCCATCGCGGAGGCTGACTGGACCGGCGACATCTTCACCTATTCGCAGAAGGCAGCGATGAACATGGATGACGAGCGCCGCGGGCGATTCTATGAGGGTGTTCGCGTCAAAACACGTCGCGGTGTGTTCGTGCTCGGTGCGAAGCTGCACATCACCGCGAAGCGATAGGGTGCGGTAAGGATTGCATAGCCTTGCCGCTCTGGTACTTTTCAGTTGCCGGGTTCGTCCCGGTCCATTTCTGGTTTTACACAAGGAAGCA
>Ga0102962_1001006_pt1 | contig 11610 bp, 8 predicted proteins | sample SalPonF2_C_D2_MG_FD_84519 | JGI IMG/M metagenome (GOLD analysis project Ga0102962, IMG submission 84519) | Salt pond soil microbial communities from South San Francisco under conditions of wetland restoration - Salt Pond MetaG SF2_C_D2_MG ...
AAGGCGGCCTGCATCCGCACATGCCATTCCGGTGGGATCTCTCGGGCGGTCGCGAATACCTGGGGATCGATCGGCTCTCCCCGCTGTCGCTTTTGCCGAACCAGGGGATGGACTTCCTTCAGGACCGTGCCCAGCACGTGCCGCTCGTAATCGAAAGCGAAAACCGGTTCGATGCCGCTCGAAACGCCGGCGATCAAACTCAGGGTTCCGGTGGGGGCGATGGTGTTCACGGTGGCGTTGCGCATCGGCGCCCCGCCCCCCCGTTCACGGGGGCTGCCGGGAAACCGCGGATAGGGGCCGCGCTCACGCGCCAGCGCCTCGGAAACCGCCACTGATTCCTGGCGGATAAAGGACATGATTTCCTTCGCCACCTCGAGCGCCGCCACCGACCCGTAGGGGATTCCCTGCAGAATCAGCAGATCGGCAAATCCCATCACGCCCAGACCGATTTTCCGATTTCCCCGGGTGATCTCGGCGATGGCCGGCAGGGGATAGCAGTTCACCTCGACCACATCATCGAGAAAACGCACTGCCCAGCGGATCGCCTCGGAAAGGCGGTGGTAGTCGATTCGCCCCTTCGAATCCGCCAGCTGGACCAGATTCAGAGACCCCAGATTGCAGGATTCATACGGCAGCAGGGGCTGTTCCCCGCAAGGGTTGGTGGCCTAGATCTCCCCGAGGTGCGCGGCCGGATGCGAGGCGTTGACCCGATCGATGAACACAATGCCGGGCTCACCGTTCTTCCAGGCCTGCTCGGCGATCGTTTCCAGGACCTCTGCCGCCCGCAGGTGCTTACGCTCTTCGCCGCTGCGGGGGTTGATCAGCGGATACGTCTCCCCTGCAGCGGCGGCCGCCATAAACCGGTCGGTGACGGCCACTGAAATATTGAAATTCGCGAGCTCCCCTTCCTTCTCCTTGGCCACGAGAAAAGCGAGAATATCTGGATGGTCCACCCGCAGAATTCCCATATTGGCGCCCCGCCGCGTCCCTCCCTGCTTGACGGCTTCGGTGGCGGCGTTAAAGGCCCGCATGAACGACACGGGCCCCGAGGAGATGCCCATGGTGCTTCGAACCCGGTCGCCGGCGGGTCGCAGGCGGGAGAAGGAGAATCCGGTTCCGCCACCGCTCTGGTGGATGAGGGCAGCGTCACGCAAGGTATTGAAAATCTCGGGAAGGGAATCTCCGACCGGCAGCACGAAACAGGCAGACAACTGCCCCAGATCGGTGCCGGCGTTCATCAGGGTCGGCGAATTGGGCAGGAAGGACAGTGAGGCCATCATCTCGAAAAAACGCTGCTCGGCCTCCTGCGCCCCCTGTCGCCCGGTAAACCTTTTCTCCCCCGCCGCCACCGCCGCCGCCACCCGTTGAAACATCTCTCCGGGCGACTCGATCGCGCGGCCCGCTTCATCCTTTCGCAGGTACCGGGCCTGGAGCGTCGTCAAGGCATTGTCGGTCAACTCGATGCGCATCGTCACCCCCACGGCAAAAGGGCTTACGCCATCAGCATAACAAAACCGCCCGGATTGAAAACGGGCGGTCGATAAAAATCTCGTAGAGCTGTCCACGTGGAGGGGAAAACGAGGGGCTGGTCACCCCTCACCCATCAGACCACCCGAATAATAAACTCCGGACAGGCGGCGGCACAATAGCCGCACAGGATGCACTGATCCTGCGTCAAATGGACCTTGCCGTTTGACACGTTCAGGGCATGATTGGTACAAGCGGGGACACAGGCGCCGCAGCCTTTGCAAAAACGATCCATGATCCGCAGGCGCCGGCGGCGACTTTCAAGCACTTTCCAGGTGGCTTCCTCCGGTTCCCGGCCGGAAAAGAGGTCGAGGTTGGCGTCGATTTCTCCTAGCGACAGCATCCCCACCGCAACCCCGTCGATTCCCTCGAGGCCGAGAACGTAGGTGAGGCTGGAGCGGGCCCGGGCAATGAGGTTGCCGCCGGCGAGGGCCTTCATGGCATAAAGGCCTTTCCCCGACCGGGACGCTTCGGTAATAGCTTCGGCCATTTCCATCGCCGACCCGTCGAGAATGCCCATGCCGGTCTGATTGATCAGCGGATGGAGAACCTCGATCTCGGGGTGGGCGGCGGCTTTGCGAATCGCCGAGATATAGTGAGAGGAGAGTCCGACATGAGCGATCTTCCCCTCCTCCTTAAGACGCAGAAGTTCCTCCAGAACGGCGGCCCTCTCGACGAAGGGATCGGCGACCCGCGCCGCATGGATGTGAACGATGTCCAGACGCTCACGTCCCAGTTCACGCAGAGCCTTTTCAATGTGGGCACGGGCCAGGGCGGGGTCGGAAGTATGCGTTTTGGTGGCGAGGTAGACTTCCCCCCGATATCCCTCGAGGGCAACCCGCAGATGGGGATAATTTTCGTACATCTCGGCCGTATCGAGCAGATTCACGCCCCGCTCGAGGGCGTACCGAATCAACCGCCCTCCTTCCTCGGGTGAGAGAGCCGCCTGGAGCGGCCCGACCGGCAGGGTACCGAAAACCAGAGGATGAATTTTCATGCCCGTACTTCCCAAGGTGACCTTTTTCATGCTATCCTCCCTCAATTTTATCGTCGATTCTTAGCAGATCCCCCTTTCGGGAGCAAGCAATTTCCTTCTAGGCTGCTATAATTATTGAAAATTTCAGGAGCTACCCATGGCCAAAAATTTCAAGGACAAAGTCAGGGAACAGTTCGGACGCGCGGCCGAAAGCTATGTGCGGGACGGGGGTTTTGCCGGAGGAGAGGATCTGTCCGAAGCGCTTCGCCTGTTGAAGCCGACCCACGAGGACAACCTTCTGGACGTGGCCTGTGGAGGCGGGCACACCGCCCTCTTCTTTGCGCCGCACGTGCGCAGCGTGGTGGCCTCGGATCTGACCATGCAGATGTTGAAACGGGCGCAGGAATATATCAGCGAAGAAGGGGGCGTTGACAACGTAACCTTCCGGGAAGCGGACGCCGAAGACCTTCCCTTTCCAGCCGGCTCCTTTACCCTTCTGACCTGCCGCATCGCCTCCCACCATTTTCCCGAAGTCCCGCGAGCCCTCCAGGAATTCCATCGGGTGTTGCGCCGGGGAGGTCGGATGGTGATCATCGATACCCTCCTCCCGGAGGATCCGGAAACGGCCGAGTTTTATCAGACGATGGAAAAAATGCGCGACCCAAGCCATGTCCAGGCGTTTCGCAAAAAGGAATGGGTGCGGATGATCGAGGAAGCGGATTTCATTCTCCAGGCGACAAAGATTTTCCCCAAAACTCATGATTTTCAGGAATGGGCCCGGCGCGCCGGCCTGAATCGGGAAGGCATCCAGCGTCTGAACAATTTTTTGGTTTCGGCCCCTCCCAAAATCCAGGACCATTTTCAAATTGAGATTTTTGCCGGCGAGGTGGAAAGCTATACGGACCAGAAGCTGCTGATCTGCGCCAGCCGCCCGGAGAAAAAGCAACCGTAACCCGAAGAGGTCCAGAGCCAAAAGGCCGAGAAGATTGTCTGCGGGGCGGCATACCGGCCAGGATAAAAAAGCGGGGGTGCCGATGGGCACCCCCGCTTTTTTGCCAAGCTCTGCAAGATGGGCAGCTTACTTGATGCCGGCCACGGCTTCCAGCATGTCGGTAGTGACCGATTTGGGACGCTCGATGGCGTAGCCCAGGGCGCGGTCCCAGGTAATGTTGGCAAGCACGCCGATGGCGCGGCCGACACCGAAGAGAACGGTGTAGAAGTCGTACTCGGTGAGACCGTAGTACCACTGGATGACACCGGACTGGGCGTCGACGTTCGGCCAGGGGTTCTTGGCCTTGCCATGTTCCATGAGCACATCGGGGGCGACTTCGTAGATCATGCTGATCAGCTGGAACAGCGGATAATCCTTGAGCCCCTCGGTCTTGAGGCAGAACTCGCGCTGCGAGGTGTAACGGGGGTCGGTCTTGCGCAGAACGGCATGACCGTAGCCGGGGATGACCTGACCGCTGTTGAGGGTGTCCCAGAGGGCCTGCTTGAGTTCATCCTTGGTCGGAACCTTGCCACCCAGTTTGGCCATGAAGTTCTGCGTCCAGGAAAGCACTTCCTGGTTGGCCAGACCGTGCAGCGGGCCGGCGAGGCCGTTGATACCGGCGGAGAGGCTGTAGTAGGCGTCGGAAAGCGCCGAAGCGACCAGATGGGTGGCGTGGGCCGAGACGTTCCCCGACTCGTGATCGGAGTGGAGAATGAAGTACATCCGGGCCACGTCGTCGTAGGGAGCATCGATCCCCATCATTTTGGCGAAGTCGCCGCCGAAGTCGAGGCTGGAGTCGGAGGCGATGGGGGTGTCGCCCTTGTACTTCATGCGGTAGATGTAGGCGGCGATGACGGGAAGCTTGGCCAGCAGGTTGCAGGAATCTTCATACATTTCTTCCCAGCAGGTCATCTTGTTGAACTTGCCGGAGGCGTAATTCTTGGCGAAGATCGACTCGCGCTGCATGGCGAGAATTCCGGCCGAGAACATGGTCATCGGATGGGTGTCGCGCGGCATGGTGCGCAGCAGATCGTAAACATATTGGGGAACCTGGCGGCGGGTTTTGAAATCCTCCACCACCTCCAGAGTCTGCTCCATGGTCGGCACTTCGCCGGTGAGCAGCATGTACCAGAAGCCCTCGACGAAAGGATATTCGGAGCCCGGGACTTTGGGAAGAGCGGCAAAGGTTTCGGGAATGGTCTTGCCGCGGAACCGGATGCCCTCCATGGGATCCAGATAGGAGATATCGGTCACCAGGCTCTTGATGCCGCGAGCCCCGCCGATTGTCTGGGCAATGGTGACGTCACCCACTTTCGCATCGCCGAACTCCTTGACCAGGCGGGTGGTGCGCGGACGGTGCTCTTGGATCTTCTTAGCCAATGTCTCCTTCAATGTCGCCATACTCTCTCTCCTTTGGTGAAATAGGATATAGCGGGCCCATTGGCCCACCCAACAAAAACCGCCCCTCTTGCATCGCAACAGCAGAATGGACCAACGCCCGGCGATCCGACCGCAATGTTCCAGGCGGGGAGCCATTCTGAAAGAAAGCTGATAACACTCCAGAGGCCCGCCGGAACGGGCGATCGACCTTGTCTGGTTACATTTTCCAAATATTGTTCTAACAACTCAATTGGGGAATGTCAAGCGCATTCTGTATACTGTATCCGAACTCGCGCCCGTTGTCCACTCACACGTTTTTCCCCTTGCATTCCCGTGGGCCCCCGTTTAGAATGCATAAAATTTGTGCAGAATTGGTCTTATGCAGATATCTCGCCTTCACTTGAAAACCACCGTCCTGCTCGCCCCTATGGCCGGCATTACCGACCTTCCCTACCGCCGGATCATGAAACGATTCGGCGCAGGCCTGGTCTTTACCGAAATGGTGAGCGCCAATGGTTTGATCCGTGCGGGAAAACGGACCAGGGAACTGCTGCGTTCCCTGCCGGAAGAGCGCCCTCTGGGCATCCAGCTGTTCGGCGACGATCCCGACGTGCTGGCCGAAGCGGCCGGCCTGGTTCAGGAGGACGGCGATCTTCTCGACCTGAATCTGGGCTGTCCCGTGCACAAAGTGGTGCGCTCCGGAGCCGGCAGCGCCCTCATGCGCGATCCCGGGCGCGTCGGGCGCATCGTCGCTGCTGTCCGCCGGGTCACTGAGCTGCCCTTGACGATCAAACTCCGATCCGGTTGGGACGCCGAATCGGTGAACTTTCTCGAAATCGCCCGCATCGCCGTGGCCGAAGGCGCCGACGCTGTGACACTTCACCCCCGCACCCGCAGCCAGGGCTTCGGCGGCCGCGCCGCCTGGGATCAGATCCGCCGGCTGAAGGAGGCCCTGCCGGTTCCGGTGATCGGCAGCGGGGACATCGTCACCGCCGCCGACGCCATGGACATGGCCGAGCAGAGCGGCTGCGACGCCGTGATGGTCGGCCGCGGTTGTTACGGCAACCCCTGGCTGATCCGAGACATTCTTTCTCTGCAAAAGGGACGGCGGCCGACGCCGACGCCCCCCGCGGAGCGCCTGGAAGTGGCTGAAACACACCTCTCGCTCTTCATCGAGAGCTTCGGAGAGGCCAAGGCGGTGTTCGACATGCGCAAACACCTGTGCTGGTATGCCCGGGGGTTGCCCCAAGCCGCCGTCTTTCGCGCCCGGGTCAATACTCTGAAAACGGTGGCGGAGATGCGGGAAGAAATGGCCGCTTTCTTCTCTTCCTGCGCCGAACGCGAGGAACTGGCATCATGAAGGGAGGGGGGCGCGCCACCGACGATCAACTCTATGTCCGTGTGCTCGAGAATGTCGAGGAAGCGGTGGTCGCCATCGATCGGCGGGGAGAGATCGTCCTGGTCAATCCCGCCGCTCAGGCCTGCATCGGCGTCTCGGAACGGCAGAGCCTGGGGAGGCACTTCGAGGAGCTGTTCTCCGGGCAGGAAGGGCTGCTTTATCCCATCCGGACGGCGGTGCGCGACGGCCGCTCCATCTCCGACCACGAACATATCCTGTTGCGCCGACTTTCCGGCCCTCCCCTGCCGATCAGCGTTTCCGTCTCCCCCATTTACTCCGATTCGGGGGAACAGGACGGCGTTGTTCTCATTATCCGCGACCAGTCGCGGGTACGGGAGCTGGAGGAGGCGGTGCGGCGCGCCGATCGTCTCTCCATGCTCGGAACCCTGGCGGCGGGCCTCGCCCATGAGATCAAAAATCCCCTGGGGGGCATCAAGGGAGCAGCGCAACTGTTGGCCATGGAGTTGCCCGAACAAAGTCCCTTAAGGGAATATACCGGTGTGATGATCCGCGAAGTCGAACGGGTCAACACGATTATCGAGGAGCTCATGGATCTGGCCCGCCCCCGGGCACCGCAATGGTCCGAGGTCAACCTGGCCAAGGTACTGGGAGACATCGTCCTTTTTCAAAAGGAAGCCCACCGGGGGAAGGATATCGCTTTTCTGCTCACACTCGATCCCAGTATTCCGCCGATCCAGGGGGATGAGAATCTCCTTACCCGGCTTTTCCTGAACCTGATCAAAAACGCTGCCGAGGCGATCGACACAAAGGGGCACGTGGAAATCATCACCAAGGTGGCTTCCGAGTTCCATTACAACAAACCGGGGAGCCGCCCCGTCCCGCTGATTCAAGTGGATGTCCGGGACAACGGCCGGGGGATCGTCGCCGCCGACCTGGAGCGGATTTTCACCCCTTTCTACACGACCAAGAACCGGGGTAGCGGGCTGGGACTGGCTACCTGTCAGAAGATCATCAACACCCACGGGGGGATTCTAAAGGTGGAGAGCCCCCCTGGAGAAGGAACGGTTTTCCGGGTGTCGCTGCCGTTTCTGCAAAATGGCTCCCCCCGATCCGAAGAGGGCGAATAGGGCTCCGCCAACCCTTGGCTACAACGACATCCCCCCCAACCACGACGCGAAAGGCACAGCGTACCATGTCCATTCGACGCATTCTGGTCGCCGACGATGAAGAGAGCATCCGCTGGGTCCTGTCCAAAGCCCTGAGCAAAAAGGGATACAGGGTCGACCTGGCCACCGACGGTTCCGAAGCCCTGGCCCTGTTCCGTCGGAACGCCTACGATATGGCCATCCTGGACATCAAGATGCCGGGAATTACAGGTCTCGATCTCCTCGATCGGTTTCACGAAGAGAAGGCCGGGGTACTGGTGGTCATCATGACCGCCGAGTCGTCGATGAAAAACGCCGTCGAGGCGATGAAGCGCGGGGCCTACGACTACATCACCAAGCCCTTCGATCTCGACGCCCTCGACGCCATCCTCCTCAAGGCGCAAAAGTCGGCACAGGTCACCGACGAGGTTCACCGGCTCAAAGCCGAGATCAAGGACCATTACAAGCTCGATAGCACCATCATCGGTTCCAGCCGGCCGATGCAGGAGGTCTACAAGGTGCTCGGCCGGGTGGCGCCGTCCGACGTGACCGTTCTCGTAACCGGCGAAAGCGGCACCGGCAAAGAGCTGGTGGCGCGGGCCATCCATTTCAACAGCCCCCGGCTGGGTAAGCCGTTTCTGGCCCTGAACTGTGCCGCGATCCCCAGGGAGCTGCTCGAGAGTGAGCTGTTCGGTTTCGAAAAGGGAGCCTTCACCGGGGCGACCGAGCGCAAAATCGGCAAATTCGAGCAGGCCGAAGGCGGAACGCTTTTTCTGGACGAAATCGGCGACATGCCCCTCGAGCTGCAGGCCAAGCTCCTGCGGGTCCTGCAGGAAAAGGAGATCACCCGCACGGGCGGTTCGACGGCGATTCCGGTGGACGTTCGCATCGTCGCGGCAACCAACCAGGAGCTGGAAGAAAAGGTGCGCGGGAAGGAATTCCGCAACGACCTCTACTATCGCCTGAACGTTCTTCCCATCAGTATCCCTGCGTTGCGGGAACGCCGCGAGGACCTCCCTCTGCTGGTGGAATTCTTCATCCAGCAGGCCAGAGAAGAGCTGGCGGTCCCCACCCAGGGCTGTACCGAGGAGGCGATGGCGCTGTTGAAAAACTACTCCTGGCCGGGGAACGTGAGGGAGCTGGAGAACACCATCCAGCGGGCCGCCCTGCTCTCCCCGGACACGCTGCTCACCCCGGCCGACTTTCCCTCACTGACAACCGGCGGCGCTTCGGCGGAGAACGATTCCCTGGAAGCGCTCATCGCCAAGAAACTCCGGAGTTCTCTGGCTCAGATGGAGGTCCGCGAGCTGGACAACCTCTACGAAATGGTTCTGCACCAGATGGAGCGCCCGCTGATCAATATCGTCATGGAAAAAACCCGGGCCAATCAGGTTCGGGCAGCAGAAATTCTCGGCATCAACCGCAATACCTTACGCAAGAAAATTCAGACCCTGGGGATAGAGGTAAAAAAAGAGCAATAACTAACCAATAGACCGTTTTGCATCGAAACTTCAGGTCATCTTTGCCGCCATATCCCTCTGAAACGATTTTCGCAACGACTCCTGGCTCCGACCGACCGGTGATTGGCGATGCCATTTTTACGCGACGCGTCCATCAAGCAGAAAATGACCACGGTCATCATGGTGATAACCAGTGCCGTGCTGTTTCTCACCGCCGGCACCTTCATTCTTACCGAGGTCGCCTCCTTTCGCCAGACGATGATCAACAAAATGATTTCGCTGGCCGAAATCGTCGGCTCCAATACCCGGACCGACCTGATTTTTCATGATTCCTACGCCGCCGAGGAGACCTTGACCTCGCTGCGCGACGAACCCCATATCAGGGGGGCCTACATCTTTCGAGAAGACGACACCCCCTTTGCCCAATATCTCAACCGCGCCCCCGGCAGCCATACAGAAATCCCTCTTCCCACCCGGGCCCAGCTCCATTCGGCCGCGCGGTCCGAGAAACCGACCCCTATCTTTACCGCCCACTCGCTGGCCGTTTTTTCCCCGATTTTTTTAAACGGTGAGCGCATCGGCACCGTATATCTGCAGTCCGATCTGGGGGAACTGAACGACTGGTTGCTCCGCTTCGCCCTGGGGGCCCTGCTGATCCTTGGGATTTCCCTCGTTTTCGCCTTCATCCTCTCATCCCGATTCCAGCGACTGATTTCCATGCCCATTCTGCATCTCGTCGACACCATGGAGACCGTTTCGGCAAAGAAGGATTTTTCACTCCGGGCGGAGAAGATCACCGGCGACGAAATCGGCATCCTCATCGACCGCTTCAACGACATGCTGGCCCAGATCGAGATCCGCGATCAGCGTCTGGAACGACACCAGCGCCAATTGCAGGATACGGTCGCTCAGCGCACCCTCGAATTGCGCTCCGCGAATTGCAAATTGCAGGGAACCGTCACGCAACTCGACCGGGCCAAGGCTGAAGCGGAGGCGGCGACCGAGGCCAAGTCACGGTTTCTAGCCAACATGAGTCATGAAATCCGCACCCCGATGATCGGCGTCCTCGGCATGACCGAGCTTCTCCTCCGCTCCAAACTCTCCGATGAACAGCAGGATATGGCGTCCACCATCCATCACTCGGGAGAAGCCCTGCTGGCCATCCTGAACGACATCCTCGATTTTTCCAAGATCGAGGCGGGAAAACTGAAACTGGAGCGGGTGACCTTCGACCTCTACCAGACCATCGAGGACGCCCTCGATCTGCTGGCCGAACGGGCCCATGCCAAAACCCTGGAGCTGGTTTTTCATCCCGACTCCGCCGTTTCCCCATCGGTTGTCGCAGATCCCGTTCGACTGCGCCAGATCATCCTGAACCTGGTGGGCAACGCGATCAAATTCACCGAGCGAGGCGAGATCGTCCTTCGCCTCGCCCAGATCGAAGCGGGGGAGGAGACGAGCCTGTTGCGGTTTGAAATCAGGGATACCGGCGTCGGCATCAGCCCGGAGAAACAGGCCGAAATCTTCGAATCCTTTTCCCAGGCGGACGATTCAACCGCCCGGCATTTCGGCGGCACCGGTCTCGGCCTGGCCATCGTCAAGGACCTGGTCGAAAAAATGGGTGGGCGGATCGGGGTGGAGAGCACCCCTGGGGAAGGCGCCACCTTCCGGTTCACGGTGCGCCTGGAAACGCCGCCCCGGATGGCCCCCTCTCCGGAGCCTGCCATGGGCGAATTCGCCGGCCACAAGGCGCTGATCGTCGAAGACAACCACAGCGCGGCCGGGGCGCTGGTCGAACAGCTTTCCGCTATGGGCTTCGAGGCGGCGGTCTGCACCGAGGGCGCCGAAGCCCTGGAGACCCTGCAGCGGGAAAATGCCTCGGGAGGGCCTTTTCATCTCGCCCTGCTCGATATGACCATGAACGGTCTCGGCGGGCTGGAGCTGGCCGCCGCCATCCATCGGGACCCGGCATTGCGGACCCGCATCCTTCTGCTTGGCCCCCGGGATGGCTGTGGGACGGCCCGGGAAAGGATGCAGGCCGGGGTAACGGACGTTCTGTTCAAGCCGCTGCGGGTGACGCGTCTGTCGCAAAAAGTGCTTCAGGCGCTTCGCTCCGCCGGGCCCGCAAGAACGGCTCTCCCTCCTTTTTCCGGACAGGCCCGGGACCCTTCGACGAAGCGCCTGGGAGGACGAATTCTCCTGGCCGAGGACAATGTCACCACCCAACGGCTTATCCGGCTGATCCTGGAAAATCTCGGCTGCAAGGTGACCACGGTCGCCAATGGCGTGGACGCACTGAATGCCTTGCAACGCGAATCCTTCGATGTGGTCCTGATGGACTGTCAGATGCCGAAGATGGACGGCTTCCAGGCGGCGCGCAATATCCGCCGGGAAGGCTTCTCCCTACCGGTTGTGGCATTGACCGCCAATGTCGGAAAAGAAGATATCGAACGCTGTCTGACCGCTCAAATGAACGATTACCTGGCCAAGCCCTTCAAGCAAAAAACGCTGGTGGCGATGGTTGCCAGGTGGCTGCCGGCGCCATCCGGCCAGAATGATCGCAAGGGGGAGGAATGCACCTCGGCCGCCCCCTGAAAATCCTGATCGCCCTCTCCCTTGGTCTTTACGCCCTGGCGGTCGGATGGCTGATCCACGCCATTGTCTCGTCGGAGCGGCCTTCCCCCGCATTGGCCGTTAAAACCGCCACACTTTCCCGGCAGGAGGGGCAAGGGGGTCTTCGGCTCACCCTGCAAGGCCGGGGATTCGATACC
>Ga0102962_1001008_pt1 | contig 11575 bp, 10 predicted proteins | sample SalPonF2_C_D2_MG_FD_84519 | JGI IMG/M metagenome (GOLD analysis project Ga0102962, IMG submission 84519) | Salt pond soil microbial communities from South San Francisco under conditions of wetland restoration - Salt Pond MetaG SF2_C_D2_MG ...
ACATAATTATTTGGTGGTTGATAATACCTATTACCCCGGAAATTATACTATTGAGATATATGATTTGATGGGAACACTGATTCTTTGTAAAAGAGTAAATGGAAAGACACGTATTTATCTTGATGATTTAAATGCTGGTATTTATGTATGCAAATTATATGTTAATGGAGAAACTGTTATAAAAAAAGTTATAATTCAATAACACCTTATCCCTTATCCTTCACCACGAGCTGAATAGTGGTTTTACTCTTTTGTTCCAGCACCAAATCTTTGTTAACCATTACGCGCTCAACGGTTTTTTCGTCATAGTAACGGATTGTGACCAGTTCAAGACTATTCTCTGAGGTAACTGCAAAATGATCCCTGAGTTCATTGATTACCCCGGGAATCCTTGTCTGGTCATTATTTACACAGGCCATAAATCCGATGGCTGAATTTTGCATCAGGTTGATTTTCAGGTTGTGATTTGCAAAGCAGCTGAAGATGGTCTTGAGATTTTCTTCAGCAATAAAGGAAAAATCATGTGGATATACCTGTATCAGTACCTGGTCCATCTTGAAAATGAAAGATGGAATGAGTTTTTCATATTTTTCATTCCCGATAAGCGTGCCGGGTTCTGCCGGATGCAGAAATGACATGACATGCAGGGCGATATTTTTATGCTGCAGGGGCTGAATAGTTTTCGGGTGAATCACGCTGGCTCCATAATAAGCCAGTTCAATTGCATCCATATAAGACAGCCTTGGCAGCAGTTCGGTGTTGTCAAACCATTTGGGATCGGCATTCAGTACACCCGGTACATCTTTCCAGATCACAATCTTTTCTGCTTCCAGTATGTGACCAAGAATGGCAGCAGTATAATCTGATCCTTCACGACCCAGTGTGGTAGTGAGGTTGTTTATGTTGGATGCAATAAATCCCTGGGTCAGTCTGACATGAATATTGTTAAATGTGAAGTTTTCCCTGATAAGGCGGGTCGATAACTCCCAGTCAACTTTCCCTTCCCTGTATGTATCATCTGTTTTCAGGGATTTTCTGATGTCTGTCCATTCAGTTTTTATTCCTGATTCATTCAGATAGCCCGCTATGATAATTGTGGAAAAGATCTCACCATAAGAAACGATCTGGTCATAATCAAAGTCAAAATTAAGTGAAGGAGTATTGTTCAGCTTTTCTTCCAGCCTGGCAAAATATTTTTCGAGTTCATGAAAGACCGGGTGGGTAGAGTCATCGAAAAGTTCAGTAGCCACTTCAAAATGGAAGCGGCGCAGTTCATTATAAGCCATAAAGAGTTCCGCATGACAGTTAAAGAAATAACCTGCAATGCGTTCCAGGGCATTGGTAGTTTTGGCCATTGCGGATACTACGATCACCAGTTTCTCATCGTGGTAAGATTTAACTATTTCTGCCAGATTTTTTACTCCGGCTGCATCTTTAACTGATGCCCCTCCAAACTTGAAAATCAACATTACTTTGTCCGTTTTTTGAGTGATGAATTTAATAATGTCCGTAAAATTATAAACTTTTTCCGTTGAACCTTGTAATCTATACAGGTGTATGACAAATACAGTTGTAAAACATTATATATTCATTTTCAACAACATATTTAACTGGTTTTTTTAATACCTGTAAGTCTTAATTTTGGATGTCTGAATCTTCGGATATTTTTCTTATCCGGTAAAAAACTGAAAATATGAAAAAGAAAGAGTACAGGGCCCAAACCCTGAATGAATTTATAACTCAGCAGCAGACAGCATTTCCTTATGCAAAAGGAGATCTGTCAAGATTGCTTAATCACATTGGTGTTGCTGCCAAACTGGTCAACCGGGAAGTAAATAAAGCAGGTTTAGTGGATATACTAGGCGAGGCGGGTACAACCAATGTACAGGGTGAAGATGTGAAGAAGCTGGATATTTTTGCCAATGAGCAGTTCATAAGTATTCTTGGTTCAAGTGTTGAGGTTTGCGGTATCGCTTCTGAAGAAGATCAGGAGATAGTTACTTTTGATAACCAGTTGTCACGGGACGGTAAATATGTTGTTTGTATGGATCCGCTGGACGGCTCTTCAAACATTGATGTAAATGTCTCAATAGGTACTATTTTTTCTGTTTACCGGCGCATTTCCCCTATGGGGACGCTGCCTGTGGAGAATGATTTCCTGCAGCGGGGAACCAACCAGGTAGCTGCAGGGTATGTAGTGTATGGTTCGTCTACCATGCTGGTGTATACCACCGGACTTGGAGTCACCGGATTTACCCTTGATCCTTCCATTGGTGAATTCTGCCTGTCACATTATAAAATTGAAACTCCTGAAAAGGGAAAAATTTATTCTATCAACGAAGGAAATTATATTCGTTTTGAAAAAGGAGTGAAAAAGTATATCAAGTACTGCCAGGAAGAGGATGAAAATAATGGCAGACCTTATACTTCAAGGTATATTGGTTCGCTGGTGGCCGACTTTCACCGGAACCTGATGAAAGGGGGTATATATATTTATCCGCCTACCTCAGAGCATCCCAGGGGGAAGCTGAGGTTGCTTTATGAATGTAATCCGATTGCCTTTCTTGCTGAACAGGCAGGTGGGAAAGCAACTGATGGCTATGGGAACAGGATTCTCGAGATGAGGCCGGAGAGTATTCACCAACGTATTTCATTTGTTACCGGTTCTCCTGGTATGGTAGATGATCTGGAAGGTTTCATCAGGAAATACAACGGTGAGGAAGAAAAGTCGAAGAAGAAGGAAAAGGCTGGGGAATAGTTGCGTACGTTAAAAATGTAAGGGAGGACGTTGTAAAATAGTTGCACGCATTATAAATGCGCGCGAGTGCAGCTGTGCACCATTAAAATTTGTGTGAATGCGAGATGAGGCATGCGCACGCGTTACAAACGCGCGCGAGTGCAGACACTAGTTAATAAGCCCTTTGGTCTTTCCCTTCAATAAAGTTAATAAATGAGGTGTTTACCACTTTGTTGCCTCCCGGTGTGGGGTAGTTGCCGGTAAAGTACCAGTCACCCGTGTCATTTGGGCAGGCCTTATGCAGATTATCAACAGTCTGGTAAACAATTTTCACCTCTGCATTAACTGAACTGCTTTTGAGCAATTCTCCAATCTTGTCGGATACCTCCTCATCTGTGAAAGGAGCATAGATCTCTTTCACATAATTAACTATTTCTTCTTTTGGGCTGTCCTGTTGGGCTTTGGATCTTTTATATACTTCGTTGATGATATTTTCTTTTCCTTTGTCCTTCAACAGGGCAATTGCAGCTCTGAAGGCTACAAAATCATTCAGCTTGGCCATGTCAATCCCGTAACAATCCGGATAACGTATTTGTGGTGAAGAAGAAACAACAATTATTTTTTTCGGTCCAAGCCGGTCAAGAATTTTTAAAATACTCTGCTTCAGTGTTGTACCCCGTACAATTGAATCATCAATAATTACCAGGTTATCCCGACCATTTTGTAACGTACCATAAGTGACATCATACACGTGTCCTACCAGGTCGTTCCGGCCTTTGTCCTGTGAGATGAAAGTACGCAGTTTAATATCCTTTATGGCTATTTTTTCGATCCTGGGTTTCCGGTTCATGATCCTCAGGAAGTCGCCTTCAGCAATGTTACGGCCAATTGAAGTGAGCTGTTTTACTTTTTCCTGCATCATGTGCTCCTCAATCCCGTTCATCATTCCGTAAAAAGCGGTCTCAGCTGTATTGGGGATGAATGAAAAGACAGTGTTATCCAGATCATTGTCAACAGCTTTCAATATGGCAGGTGTAAGCAACCGGCCAAGCATTTTCCTTTCGCGATAAATATCTTTATCACTACCGCGGGAGAAATAGATCCTTTCAAAGGAACAGGATCTTTTTTCCTGTGGCTCCCTCACCTGTTCGAGAGAGACGGACCCATTACGTTTGATGATGAAAGCATGTCCGGGCTTCAGTTCATGGATATCAGCTGCATCTACGTTCATCACGGTTTGTATAACCGGTCGTTCAGAGGCTACTACTGCAATCTCGTCGTCATGGTAATGATATGACGGTCGGATTCCCCATGGATCGCGCATCACAAAAGCATCTCCCTGACCAATCAGGCCGGCAATGGCATAGCCACCATCCCATTTTTTACTGGATTCACGTAAAATACTTGCAACATCCAGGTGTTCGGCAATCTGGGCAGAGATGTCCCGGTTTGAATATCCTTGTGATTTAAAGTAATTAAATTTTTTCTGGTTTTCATTATCCAGAAAATGTCCCACGTTTTCGAGAACAGTTACGGTATCTGAATAATCTTTTGGGTGCTGGCCAAGTTCGATGAGGATATTAAACAATTCATCGACATTGGTAAGGTTAAAATTCCCGGCAAGCACGAGATTCCTGGATTTCCAGTTATTTTGCCTCATTACCGGGTGTACATTGTCAATGTTGTTACGGCCGAAAGTGCCATATCGCAGGTGCCCCAGGTATAATTCACTGGCAAAGGGCAGGTTTTTTCTTGCCCAGGAGACATCATTCAGCAAAGCCGGATTTTTCTTCTCAATTTTCCGGAAATTACTGTAGATTTTCTTGAATACATGATTGATGGATGAGGCCTCTACTGAACGCTGCCGGTTGATATATTTATTACCTGCTTCCAGGTCAAACTTCAGCCCAACAACACCTGCTCCATCCTGGCCGCGGTTATGCTGTTTCTCCATCAGGAGATAAAGCTTCTGTAAACCGTACATCCAGGTACCGTATTTTAGCTGATAGTACTCCAGGGGTTTCAGGAGACGGATGAGTGCGATCCCGCATTCATGTTTAATCTGGTCACTCATTATTTATTTGCTGAAAATATTTGTTATTTTTTCTTTTGTTATTATTACCGGAGATAATACCGGGAAGAACAGTCTCGTATAACAGAAAATATTTGTTGCCTGCAACTGGCAGAATACCATTGTCTTCATAAAAAAAGGACTGGCTTTCTGTAAGTGCAATATGCGAGCATTTATCTGACATCGGTTCTGATCTGGTCATTAATTATAAAGGCGTAAGGAAATTCCTGTACAATTCTTTTATAAGCTTTTATAGCTTGACTTTTTGTTCGGAAATCGCCAACATAAATTTTAAAATTCGGACTGTCATAGATTAAGTAACTATTGATATCAGGAAAATCTTTCATAAACCTTGATTTTTCCTGCAAGGCATTTTGTCTGGCACTCTGTCCTGAATTAGAAAAGATCCTGATCCGGTACCCGGGGACTCCCTGTTCTTTCTTCCTTTGTTCAATATGTTTATAAACCAGCAGGTTTATTCGTTCATCCTGATGAATAGTTACTTTCCCCTGTGGGAAATGATCTTCCTGTAACTGCCGGATAAAATCTGTATAATTCTGATAAACCGGGGTCTGTCCAAATGTAATGCCGACAGGAGCAATCAATAGAATAAAACTAACGAGTAATCTGGTTATTTGTACCATATTTATTTTCGTTTGTGCTGGCAAAATTACTCAAAATTTCCAGTTATACTGATGTATCTTTCTGTAAAATTTATTTACGTTTACAAATGACAACTATTAATTTATGATTTTCTTCATTTGCCCGGCCTTAAAGGATGTGAAGTAAATAAATTTGCTCCTGTCTGCTGTAATGCTTTCGGCAGGCAGGCCTTTAGAGCCGGGTAAAACAAAATGAATTTCATTACTTTAATCACTTGTTCGGAAATCAACCAAACAGGCATTTATCAATTAATCAGTTTAATAACCAAAGTAAAGAGGTGATTATTGTTTTGTAATTGTTAAAGTATCATAAAATCCATCATACCCGGTGTTATTCTAAAAAAATGGTATTTTTGTTCTGGTAAAAATCACTAAACATATGGATGTAAGCATTAAAAGCCACAACGGAATTACAGAAGGGAACGTTGAATTGCCGGCTTCCAAAAGCATAAGCAACAGGGTGCTTATTATCAGAGCTTTATGTGAGAATCATTTTGAAATAAAAAATCTTTCCGGAAGTGATGATACCAATATATTGCTTAATACGCTTAATGCAGGAGATACTACAATAAATATTGGACATGCAGGAACAGCTATGCGTTTTTTAACAGCATACCTTTCTGTTACTCCGGGGACCTGGCAACTAACCGGTTCTGAAAGGATGAAAAATCGTCCCGTTGCTAAACTTGTTGATGCACTCCGGAAAATGGGAGCTGATATTGAATACCTTAATAAAGAAGGTTATCCGCCTCTCTCAATAAAAGGTAAACAGCTTGATTGTGATACAGTAACCATCGACGGAAGTGTCAGCAGTCAATATATTAGTGCCTTAATGATGATTGCACCGGTGTTGCCAAATGGATTGACAATTCACCTGGAAAACCAGGTTATTTCTTCATCTTATATCCGGATGACACTGGCTCTGATGAAACATTTCGGTGCCGATGGTTATTTTAGCGGGGATGAGATCAGAATTGAGAAAGGAAGGTACCGTCCGGCTCCGTATACTGTTGAAGCTGACTGGAGTGCTGCCTCCTACTGGTATGAAGCAGCCTTTTTGTCCAACGCATCAAACATATTTATCAAAGGTCTCAAACAGGAAAGTTTACAGGGGGATGCTGTTATTTCACAATTGTTTGGCAAACTGGGTGTGCATTCTGAGTTTACCGATCAGGGCGTTTTCATCCGGAGAAAATCATCCGGTGTGGAAAAACTGGATTACAATTTCATCGATTGTCCGGATATGGTTCAGACATTTGCTGTAGCCCTCAGCCTGAAAGGGTTGCCATTTCGGTTTTCCGGAACCCAGAGCTTACGAATTAAGGAAACCGACAGAATTGCTGCATTAGGGGATGAGCTTGATAAATTTGGTGTTAATCTGAATTATGCTCCTGAAGGAATTCTGAGTTATTCTGGTGGAAAGGAGGCTAACGATACATCGGATATTATTATTGATACCTATCAGGACCACAGAATGGCAATGTCGTTTGCCTCTGCTGCCCTTATTACCGGAAAGCTTATCGTAAGAGATAGTAATGTTGTGAATAAATCTTACCCGGGATTTTGGGAAAACCTAAAAAATATCGGTTTAATTGTTGAAATAATAACCTGAATAGAATGAAGATATTTTCAAAATTTCTGCCTTTTATAATTTTTTTTCTCTTCTCATCTTCTGCAATTGCCCAGGAAGTTTACAAACAGGGATTCATTGTAACCAATAATGGGATTAAACAAGAAGGGCTCATCGACAATATGGGAATTTATAAGAATACTATTTTCTGCCGTTTTAAGTCATCCACTGTAAGTGAACCGGTTATTTATAAACCTGGTGAGATACATTCTTATGGTTTTGATGCGGGAGGTCTTTACATAAGTAAATATTATAAAAATTTTCCCGGGGATGATCATACACTTTTTCTTGAGTGTATTGTGAAAGGAAAACTGAGTTTATATCACCGCCTGGGAATATATGTTCACAACCAGAGTGAATCGGAATTTCGTGACTATTTCTACCTGGGAAATGATTCGCTCGGATTAATCACCCTGGCATACAAGCATGAATACAGAGGCAATCAGCTGATTGAACACGAAGTATACAAAGCCCAGCTAAGAGCTTTACTCAGTAACGATCCTGTGGCATATGCAATGATTGACAATACTTCTTATAACCGGAATGATCTTTATAATATCATTGTTACCTATAATAAAGATACAGCACCAGATCAGCTTACCTATACACTGCGTAAAAAACCTAAAGAGAAATTAGCTGAAAAAGTATTTATTAAAGCCGGGCTTAGCGGTGGGAGCAATATGACTTTTATGCATTTTAGTCTGCCTGTTGATGCAAGATTCTTTCAACATTCATCATTGACATCGTTTAAGTCATTTTCTTTAGGGCTGGTTTTTGATATCTGGCTGAGGCAACGAATGGCACGAAATTTTACATTTAAGACAGGAGCTCTTCTCCACTACATGCAATTTAATCCTGAATATAGTCTGTATAATATGAACTATACCGGGAATGCTGAATTTGTCATGCTGGATATACCTGTTATGTTTAATTATACTTATTTGAAGAGTAAGTTACAGCCTTTCCTTTCAGTTGGATTAAATTATGGACTGAATATAAACAGTGGATTGAAGGAGATTAATAAGAGCTTATACAGTAATTTTAATCCATTTGAGTATGTTATCGTAAATGAAAAACAATATCCCAATACAGGTATTAAAGGGATTATTTCAACAGGTATAAAATATCCTTTTAATAAGAAGCATGCAATAAGTCTTGAACTTAGGTATATAAGGTATTCCTCTGTGTATGATGTATACTATGACGTAAATTATCATCCGGCCGACGGGGATCCATTTTTAGTTAACAGGGATATCATTACCGGAAACATGCAGGCTGTTAGTGGAATATTTACCTTTTGGTTCTAACGGACCTTGTTACGTTTATTCGAAAAGAATTCTCTGAGTAATGCGGCACATTCATTCTCAAGGATGCCTGTTAAAATGTCTGTTTTGGGGTGTAAAATATCTCTGCTTGTGTTGGTAAATCCTTTTTTGTCATCGTCAGCTCCGTATACCAGTTTTCCCAGCTGTGTCCAGTAAGCTGCACCGGCACACATGGTGCAGGGTTCCAATGTGACATAGAGCGTGCATTCATTTAGATATTTACCTCCAATTGCTTCAGAAGCAGCCGTAAAAGCCTGCATTTCTGCATGGGCAGTAACATCGCTAAGTGTTTCGGTTAAATTATGGGCCCTTGCTATAATTTGTCTGTTAGCTACTATTACCGCTCCTACAGGTATTTCTCCTTTCCTGAAAGCATGCTGCGCCTCTTTCAGTGCCTCATTCATAAAATATTCATCTGAAAACAACTCGTAATTCATGTTCCGTTTATTTTTTAACTAACAATCTAATTTGTTATTTGGTTCCTGCAACCCTAAATTCATATTTTCTTTTTATTTTCGCAAAGATTTAAATATTTGGCGACTATTAATCATTAAATCAAAAAAACATTATGTACAGAACACATACCTGTGGCGAATTAAACCTTCAGTCTGTTGATCTCCAGGTTACACTCAGCGGATGGGTACAACGTTCCAGAGACCTGGGAGGTATGACCTTTGTTGACCTGCGGGACAGATATGGCATTACCCAACTGGTTTTTAATATGGAAACTAATGCTGACCTCTGCCAGCGGGCGCGTAAGCTTGGGCGTGAATTTGTAATACAGGTTACTGGCAAAGTTGCTGAAAGGAGTAATAAGAATCTGAAAATTCCCACAGGTAAAATTGAAATACTGGTTGAAGAACTCAACATCTTAAATAAATCTGAGGTGCCTCCTTTTACTATTGAGGAAGAATCGGATGGCGGAGATGAATTACGAATGAAATATCGCTACATGGATCTCAGGCGTGCCCCTGTCCGCAATAATTTGATTCTCAGACATAAAATGGCCCAGGAAACAAGAAAGTATCTTGATTTGCAAGACTTTATGGAGGTGGAAACGCCTGTATTGATCAAATCGACTCCTGAAGGAGCCCGCGACTTTGTTGTGCCTTCAAGGATGAATCCCGGCCAGTTTTATGCATTACCTCAGTCGCCGCAAACATTTAAGCAGTTGTTAATGGTGGCCGGTTTTGATAAATATTTTCAGATTGTCAAATGTTTCCGCGATGAGGACCTGCGGGCCGACAGACAGCCTGAATTTACCCAGATCGATTGTGAGATGTCATTTGTAGAAGTGGATGATGTACTGACAACGTTTGAAGGATTGGCTAAACATCTTTTCAAAACAATTAAAGGAATAGAAATTGAAGGCAGTTTCCGGAGAATGCCTTATCAGGAAGCCATTGAAAATTATGGTACTGATAAACCTGATCTGCGGTTTGATATGAAGATCAATGAAATTACATCCGGGGTGCAGGGTAAGAATTTCAAAGTTTTTGATTCTGTGGAATATGTTGGAGCTATCGTCGCTCCGGGTTGTGCCGGTTATTCCAGGAAGGAACTGGATGGCCTTACAGCTTATGTTCAAAGACCGCAGATAGGTGCCAAAGGTCTTGTTTATGTAAAATATAATGACGACGGTTCTGTTAAATCTTCCGTTGATAAATTTTATAATGAAGAAGATTTCACTGTCTGGGCCAAAAAGACCGGAGCAAAAAAAGGTGACCTCTTACTGATCCTGGCCGGAGACAAGAATAAAACCCTGAATGCACTTAATGAGCTGCGACTGGAGATGGGCAATCGCCTTGGTTTACGCGACGGCAATAAATTTGAACCGCTTTGGGTTGTCGACTTTCCTTTGCTGGAATGGGATGAGGAAACACAACGATTTTACGCGATGCACCATCCGTTTACCTCTCCTTATCCTGAAGATTTGTCTTATTTTGAAACTGATCCAGGTAAAGTAAGGGCAAAAGCATATGATTTGGTTATTAACGGAGTGGAGATCGGTGGAGGTTCCATAAGAATTCATGATAACCAGCTTCAGCAAACCATGTTCAAAGCATTGGGGATGACAAGAGAGGAGGCAGACGAAAAGTTTGGTTTTCTTTTGAATGCATTTAAATACGGTGCACCTCCGCATGGTGGTATTGCTTTTGGTTTTGACAGATGGGTCTCCCTGTTTGCCGGCATCGAGTCGATCAGAGATGTGATTGCATTTCCGAAGAACAATGCAGGACGGGACGTAATGATTGATTCCCCGTCTCAAATCTCGGAAGAGCAACTGAAAGAACTTCAACTAATTATAAAGAAGCATTAAAAACAATATAATTTTTTTGAGAAGCCGGATTTTTCTATATGTCCGGCTTTTTTCATTCAACCTGATATTCCGTTTCAGTTGTTCCTACAAGTCCATTCTCCGATGTTCCCTGTACAATTACGTTAAATTTGTTTCTGGCATCTGATGTAAAAAAACTGAAAGTTGCTTTTCCTTCACTGTCAGTAAGAATTTCCGGATTCCAGTAAACTGTTGGTCTCATATCCGGGTTTGTCCCGGATGGTGTTGAATTATTATATTTAGGGACATAAAACTCACGGGGTTTATAGTAACCCAGCATTTCAAAATCCAGCACACCCTTTTTCATAAACTGCCCCCGTTTGGTATATACCGCGATCACTCCATTTGCTCCCCTGCTTCCGTAGATGGAGGCACTCGCTCCTTTGAGTACTTCAATTCGTTCGACATCTTCAGGCGAAATAGTGCGAAAAGCACCCATGTTTGAAGGTACTCCGTCTATTAAGATTAGTGGATCGCTACTCAGGTAAAAACTGTTAATCCCCCTGATAACAATACTGTTGCCGGTAACCACAACTCCCGGGATACGGCCCTGAATTACCTGTAAAAGGTTGGAATATCCGGGAGGAATATCTTTCATGTAAAGCACATTATCAGGGTGCCCATAAATTTTTGACAGGTCATTTCTTTCTGCATTTTCCTTGTCAATCATTTGTTGCCGTGCCTGTTCTATTTCTTCTTTGTTAGCTTCTCTGTATGACCAGCCTTCTCCTTTACTGATTACACTAATGTTTTCTGTTAAATGTGAAATGTCGGCAAGTTCCGGTGACTGATTAACTGCAAGCTCGATAACC
>Ga0102962_1001009_pt1 | contig 11573 bp, 9 predicted proteins | sample SalPonF2_C_D2_MG_FD_84519 | JGI IMG/M metagenome (GOLD analysis project Ga0102962, IMG submission 84519) | Salt pond soil microbial communities from South San Francisco under conditions of wetland restoration - Salt Pond MetaG SF2_C_D2_MG ...
ACTCATAATTTACACCAATAAATGGTTAATTAACCTTACAATGGAACCTAAAGGGTTCTTTTTCAAATTCTTTCCCCGGGGAAGATGTAGACTGTCCCGATGGATTTCGAGAGTCAGGGTTCGTGATCATAGGCTTGTACGTTCCGTTGATTACATTTATGGCGATACTACGGAAGGGGCTTGCCACACTCCGCTCCCCAAAATTTTTTGAGGAGATTACGTTTGCAGGGACAGTTTGGATGTTTTTATTTGTTGTTGACAGTTGGTCGTCAGTGAGTTGACGTCCATCGTGTTTCTTAAAAAATGGGTGAAAATCCGTCCAACCTTCATAAACCGTGTTCCACCTATCGAAGTCCGCCGCGTACGCCTTTACAGATACGGCTGACGGCGTCGTGGCTATGCAAACTTTCCATATGAACACAGCGTACGAGAAAATCTTTTATAGCGTCCGTTTCATTCAGTTTGTCATATAACAATCGGGCGGCATCTTCTACAAATTTTTGATAGGCGCCGTTCATCTCGGCAAAAGCCTGCTCGTCTTCCCTCTTCACCATAACCTGCGTTTCGGTTACCAACGCTTCTCTGGCAAGTTCGATTAAATCTTCCACATAAATATTATCACCCAACTCAACCGTGATATATGCTTCACTGCGCTGACTATGAGGAATAGCCGCTATATCACGTGTTTCCCTGGCATGTTCCGCCAATTCAAATGAACAAGGGCAGGCACTGCTGTATTCAAACGTCAGGTGCATGAACTTACGGATATTACCCTTCTCATCGGCCTGTCCTTCAATGGCCACGTTATAATATTGATAACCTTCCAATCCCGAACGTAAACTATCCACGATCAACGGGTAATTAAAACTGAGCATGACATAACTCGACTGGCTGTCCAAATCCTTACGGTACACTTTCAAAATGTAATCGAGTACATCGAGATCGATAACCTCATCTTTAAACTTATAAAATGAGCGCATCAAACGGCTCATGTTGATACCTTTTTTATCTACTTCAAGACTGACATACGCATCTACGGATGTCTCAAGGGAAATACTTTCGCCCGATCTCTTTTTAAAGCTGAGGGGTAAACGGAAATTTGAAATCCCAACTTGTTGAATAGGGACATTCGCTCCCTCTATCAAACCTGAAGGGCCGTTCTGAACATCAGGCAAACTGGCCTTATATTCAGGAGTAACCGTAAATGTTGGATCATAATATCGCTTCAGATTATTTGTTGTAATCATACTCATAATTTGTAATGAAATTTAGAAAAACCTTATCTACCCGATGCGTTTACAAAAACGATTCTTTTATTTATTAAATAATAAAAATGCATCAAATATATATCTAAGTTCTTGTCTTTCTCCTCATTAGTCCGCTAAAACAGATAACATTACTTAAGTATATTATATTTTTCAACTAAAGACTTATCTATCATCTACTGGAATCATACTGATTTAAATAATTCTGATAAGCAGACTTTATGTAACCCGGTAAACTATTTGTTCAGATTGATAACACGTTTATTATTCATGAGGTTCCCGAAAATTGTAATACTCATTCCGTAATTAAAAACATTAAATCCCAGGATTTTATTATATATGTAACCAAATAGCAATATACTAATTATTTCATGTTATTAGGATTCTTAGAATACTCGACCTTTTATCACATAGAAAGAGGCCTGCTTTCAAAAGCAGGCCTCTAAAGAGAATTATAATATTCTGATTACCCGGTAAACGTTCAAATCATCAACATACCAGGTATCTCATAAAAGTTACTTTTCAGGATTCTTCCTTCTTATTATCGGATTGTTTCATCTCTCCATTGGTATCATCCTTATTCGGCTTAGTACTATTATCCACGATTTTATCCTGATCCGATGAATTGGACTTCTCTGATTCTTCCTCATTTTTATCGGAAGTATTTTCTTTTTCCTCATCTTTCCTGGATTTTTTAACCGTTTTTTTCGTATCAGCCGAACCATTCCTTAGACTTTTCAGATCTTTCGCTTCGCTTAGGCTAATAGGATAATTACCATGTGGGCGCTCACCCAATAAAGTAATCAGATCATGTGCATCGAGAATCTCTTTCTTGAGTAATGTTTGAGCCATTTCCTCAAGTTTGTCTTTATATTTATTGAGCATCTCTTTCGTACGGATATGACATTCATCCACAATTTTACGAACAGCGGCATCAATTTTTTCAGATGTTTGCTCCGAATACTTCTTATTAAAGCCAAAACTACCATCCGGATTCTGTGAATCCTGGTACGACAGGTACCCAATCTCGTCACTCATACCATAAACGGCAACCATCGCAAACGACATATTGGTAACACGTTCAAGGTCGTTTTGTGCACCGGTGGATATACGGCCAAATATGATTTCTTCAGCTACACGACCGCCAAGTAAAGCACAAATTTTATCAATCAATTCCTCTTTAGTCATAAGGAAACGATCTTCAAGTGGTGTCTGCAACGTATATCCGAGTGCCGCCAGTCCTCTGGGAACAATACTTACCTTCAGAACCGGGTCGGTATGCTCGAGGAACCAGCTTACAATAGCATGCCCTGATTCATGATAAGCCACTATACGGCGTTCTTCCTGGCTAATGAGCTTGTTCTTCTTCTCAAGCCCGGCAACAACCCGTTCAATGGCATCCTGAAAATCGACCATTTCAACTTTATCTTTATTTCGACGAGCTGCCAGCAGGGCCGCTTCATTACATAAATTAGCCAATTCAGCACCAGCAAATCCCGGTGTTTGCGATGCCAGCAAATTCAAGTCAACATTATCCGACATCTTGATCTTTTTAGTGTGTACAGCAAGTACAGCCACACGACCTTTAAGGTCAGGTTTGTCGATGAGAATCTGTCTGTCAAAACGTCCCGGGCGCATAAGAGCGGAGTCGAGCACATCAGGGCGGTTAGTAGCAGCCATGATTATTACCCCTTTTTCCGTGTTAAAACCATCCATTTCGGACAGTAACTGGTTCAGGGTATTTTCACGTTCATCATTGGATCCCATCATCATACCCTTACCCCGACTACGACCGATAGCATCGATCTCATCGATAAAAATGATACAGGGTGCTTTTTCCTTGGCTTGTTTGAACAAGTCACGTACACGAGCTGCACCGACTCCAACAAACATTTCCACAAAATCGGAACCACTTAAACTGAAAAACGGGACATCCGCTTCTCCGGCTGTGGCCTTAGCCAAAAGTGTCTTACCGGTACCCGGAGGCCCGACTAAGAGAACTCCTTTAGGAATATTACCGCCAAGTTTGGTAAACTTCTTCGGAGTTTTTAAAAATTCCACTACCTCCTCGACCTCTTCTTTAGCTTCTTCGAGGCCGGCTACATCTTTAAAACTGACTTTATTCTCAGTCTGTTTATCGTAGAGTGAAGCCTTGTTTTTACCAATATTCAAGACCTGTTGGCCGGGATTCATCCGTTTGAATATAAATATCCAGAAAGCAATGGCCAGACCTATCGGTATCAGCCATGTTAGTATCCCACTGAACCAGTCATCTTCAACTTTGGCATCATAGGAGACATTGTACTTATCCAGAATCGGCCGAATGTCATCGCCCTTTATCATTGTAGTGGTAAAATTGCGGCTGGTCTTCGAACTCTGCATTTGCCAAACCGTCTGTTCCGGTTTCGCTGTTTTGACCAAACCTTTATTTACCGCTTCCTGGCTATAGGTTCCTACAATGTGGATATTATTTTTAATTACAACATTTTCAACATATCCCTTCTTAACATAATTAAGGAATTTACTGTATTCTATTCGGTTGGGATTACCCGGTGATATAAAATAAAATTGAATCGCCAGAAGAATTAGTAATAGAATGACATAAATCCAAATAGGGAAACGGGGATTCTTATTCCCTTTAATACTGTTGCGAATATTTTTTTTATTATTATTGTTATTTACTGGCATTGAATCTCTTTACTTACTTAATTTCTGTCTGCCACCTTAAGTGGTTTATTCCTTGTATTTACAAAAATTCCATTTATTAAAAGCAGATAACTGCCTCTTACGTTTTTACTCTGTCATTAAATGATTTCCGTTTATGACAACTCACAAGTAGAAAAAACGTTTAATTACTATATTTATTTGATTTAGTGTATCGAAAATTTCATAAACAAATAATTTACGGTATAAGTTACGAAAATTACACCGTAACTTGAGGAAGTTTCCGGATTCAGTTTAATTAATAGTTATTTTCCATTGTTATTTGCATCAAATGTCCAAACATCACCCGAAGCTGTTTGCATAACGATACCATCCTCATTTGTCCGGACTTTTCCAATCACCGCAAAATCTTTGAATACTTTGGATAATTTATCAACGTCCTCCTGGGGCAGAGTAAATAGCATCTCATAATCTTCGCCCCCATGTAATGCATAATTGTCTACATCCTCCTGCATTTCATCAGCTACTTTTCGTGTATCGAGTGAAACAGGTATAGCCGCTTCATATAAATGAACGCCGGCATTTGAAGCCTGTGTAATATTTTTCAGATCATTTATAAGTCCCTGGCTGATATCAGTCATGGATGAAGGTATTATATCATGCTCTTCAAACAAATCAATAAGATTGCGGCGAGCTATAGGCACCAACTGTCGTTTTACAACATACTCATAATTACTTAAATCCGGTTCAAATTCTTTTTTACCGCTATCCAACCAGAACTTTTTCTCACGAAGCAAGATTTTCAAACCCGCCAGGGCTCCCCCGAGGTCGCCACTTACACAAATCGCATCATCCTGCCGTGCCCCGGAACGGTACACAATCCGCTCTATTTCGCCGGAGCCGTACACACTTACATTCAGGGCCATTACATTCCGACTTGCCGTTATATCACCGCCTATAAGTTGTGTTTTATTATCCAGACAAGCGGCATTGATCCCTTTGTACAGCTCTTTTATCATTTCCACAGAAATGCGATTTGGAATGGCGAGGCCTATCATTATTCCTGTCGGATGTGCATTCATTGCATAAATATCACTTACCGCAGCCGTGACAATTTTGTAACCCAAATGGTGAAAAGGTGTGTATGCAAGGTCGAAATCGACCCCTTCAATATAGGTTTCCGTGGAAAGCAGGCTAGCCTTATAATCACTTTCCTTAATCACAGCGGCATCATCACCAATACCTTTGAGAACTTCCTTTCTCGTAAATATTCCGCTGTTCTCTATCTCTTTGATTAGTCCGTTTCTTCCAATCGATTCTATCGTTGAAAATTTTTCTTCTGACATATCAGGCTTAATTAATTAAGAAGCAGTGCATTCACCCACTGCCTGTAATTTTAAAAAAAAGGGCATGTACACTGAGTGTATATGCCCTGTATTAACTCAAATTGGAGTTTTTTTACCGAAAAACCATGAACTGTTATATCTGCCCTTTTGGATAAGGCTTAGTAGAATAATTAATTCTTAGAGTACCGGCTTTACGTAACTCCTGTTTAACATCGGTAACGACGCCCATTTCGGCATTTTTATCAACACGGAGGGAAACGACTAATTTTGGTTGAGCCATCAATTTATCATACATAATTTGTCTGATGTTAGACTTATCATTGATAATGGCATCATCTATTTGAATAGCCGTGTTTCCCACTTTATTGCCCTTTAATTTTTCCGGGCCGATGAAGATATAACTGACCAATCGCTTTTGCTCAATTTTCTGGATATTTTTAGCATGAACAAAATCGATTTTCACCTTAAGAGTTACCTCCCTTAATACCGTTGTCACCATAAAGAATATCAGAAGAATAAAAACGATATCCGGCATTGAAGCGGTCGGTATCTCCTGGCTTGTGTTCGCTTTCCGTTTTTTAAACGCTGGCATAATATCACCTTATTTAATTTTAACTTGCACCTTTATCAGGTTCTGCTTCAGATATTTTCTCGGGGAAATACTTTTTGATAACTTTTTGTTTACTGCTGGGCAGTTTATCAAAAGGTTGTCCATATTGCTGACGTGCACGTTGATTACGTAATTCAGCATAAGCCCCCTTCACCTTATCCAATACATGAATGTAAATTCTATAAGGCGTTTTACGGTCCGTCTTCAGAGAAATAACAGCTTTATCAGGTGATTCGGAAAGATGTGGATCTTTACCGAAGTTATCGATAAAGTTAACAGCTTTCTGCTGGATTTCGTTAACGGAAGCCGGCTTATCATTGACAAGTATATTTCCCTGTTGATTCACCAATATCTTCAGCATATTACGCTGTTTAATTGGAGGCGGTTTCTGGTTAGGTTTTGGTGGTGGTGGTAACACCAGGCCAATACCTGTATCGATATCAATCGTTGTAGTAACCAGAAAGAAAATGAGCAGAAGGAACGCAATATCCGCCAGCGATGCGGAGGGTATTTCCGGTTCTTCTTTTGTCCTTTTTTCTAGAAACATAAAATCTGAACTAAGAGATTATAAATATATTTAGAACTTAAATGTGCTTCTCAGGCCGATTCCAAGAATCAGCAGTGCTGTGATCAGAACCATTACCAACATAGTAATAATACCAGCCTGAGTACCTTCCTGTGTAATTGCATATGATAGTGCAAAAACAACGAATGGGAAAAGTATGGTCAGGATTTTACGTATTCCATATTTACCACCAATGATATTCTTGGATCCAAATATAAACATTAAAACCAGTCCTATACCAAGCATCACCAAGGCAAAACCGAGACTAAATGGCACCATAATTGATTAACCCTTTCTTTTACTTCTTTTTAAGGTATTTACTTCTTTATTATTCAATTATTCTTCGCTTGTTTGAGGTATATTCAAATCTTTACCTTGTGAAAGCAATGCCATTGAATCGATAAGAACCGTTGAGCTTTCTTCCATCTCAATTACGAGACGGTCAATTTTCGATACACAGTAGTTATAACCTACCTGAAGAACGATAGCAGCCATCAGACCACCTACCGTGGTTAACAAAGCTACTTTAATACCACCAGCTACCAAACTCGGGGAAATGTCACCTGCCTGTTCAATAGCATCAAATGCCTGAACCATACCAACAACCGTTCCGAGGAATCCGAACATAGGTGCCAGTGAAATAAAGAGTGATAACCATACCAAACCTCTTTCAAGGAAACTCATTTCAATAGAACCGTAGGTCTGGATAGCTTTTTCTGCGGCTTCAATACCTTCGTCTGCACGTAACAGACCTGCTTGAAATACAGATGCTACAGGACCACGAGTCTGTGAGCACAGTTCTTCAGCAGCTTTAAAACCGCCATCTTGAAGGGCTTCTTTTACATCAACAATAAATTTACGTGTATTGACGTCAGCCATATTCAGGGTGATAAGACGTTCCAGAAAGATGGCCATACCGATAACGAAACATATCAATACCGGCCACATAAATGGCCCTCCTTCGTTGAACTGTTTAACGAGTGCATTAAATATTCCTTGATTTGCACCAGCTTGGTAAAGGAAGACAACAAAAGACATGGTCATAGATTACTCCAATTGTTACGTTTAGTGATTAAAATCTTATTTAAGCTGCAAAATGATAGATCATTTTGTAATAAATGTCAAAGTGTGAAGAAAGAAGTTACCATAATTTTTTTTAATATGTAGAGCCAAATTCGTAAAAAATAACATGATCCCATGTAAAATATTTAAACTCTATTAATTCTTTTTACACATAATACAGCCTACACACGTTTCACGTTTTAAAATACAGCCCTCACAACAAAGCGCAAGGATTGAACAGGTGAACGTGCCTTAACAGTACGACCATCATACGATAAACTCGCTCTTATCAACTCACTGACCTTATATTCGGCCTGTAAATTCCATAACCACGAGTTACCTACTCCGGCTCCGTCTGTCAATTCAAACGTTCCCAAACCGCTTGATATTCCCTTTAAATGATTATTTCTTCTTTTCAACAGCAAATATAACTGCATTTTATTGCCAAAATAGAAACGGCTTTCAGATGTAATGTTAAAAGCTGTTAAGTGGGCGGGAATAACCGGATAATTATCTTTCCTGCTAATTATTCCCAGTTCGACAGAGGTATTGACACTCCGGTTAATACGAATATTTAGCTTTGGTTTCCATTCACGACTAATAATGGAGAAATCGCGACTTGGTAAATTTTTGCTAAAACTGTTATGATTTGTTAAAAGCACTTCGTTCTCAAACGTATAATTATCCTGTAAACGATACCGGAAGTAGATCTTATAATCCCAGTTATTTTCTTTCGAAATACCTATGGCTTCTTTGTTTTGGCTCAGATTCCTCGAAACAGTAAACTTGAGATCGTACCGGGCTAAATCCGGAAACAAATGCAATTGCTGCCGCCAATAAATTCTACTCTGAATTGTGGTAGAATCGTTTCTAAATGTATTTAGGCGTAGCAGATATACATTCTGAAGACGATTTGTCGTACTTGTCTCACTGATATCAATAAGTGAATTAAGCTCTAAGTTATTAATTATTTGTGAAAATAGCTCATTTTTATTTTCTCTACTACGCTTGAAAAGATTGGCCGGCTTTATAGTATTACGAAAACGTGTTTTCAAATCAATCACAGGATACAGATTATCGGATGGCACATATTGTTTTATATATGTCCCTTCATTGGGATTTTGCTCGGGAAAGAATTCATCTATTTGTTGTATCCCGTCATTATTTAAATCTTTCCATACATATTGACCGATATCCGGGCCGACTTTTATATATGTTTCCTGCAACAACGCTTTCCTTTCCGTACTTACATCATAATATATTTGCCCGTCAATAAACCGGTGCAACGGACTATAATTGGTCACAGAACGAACAAAAACACCTTTACTATCCTGCAAATTATTATTCACTTCAAAATATTTTGTATAATTCTTATGACGGAATGCCACTTCATTCCTGGTGTTAAATGCCTCTGTGGGATTGAAAGAAAAACCATATCTTTGTGTCAGTGCACTGGCCTGCCTTTGAAACCGATCGTTCACAATCCGGTTATCTTTGCGATATGAATAGTCTGCATTTATTGAAAACTTTTGTCCCGCCTGATACGTTAATCCCGGCTTTAAATCTATATATTGTAATGAATTGGCTAATAATGTATCTGAAATAAGGCTGCCAACACTACCCGGCCGTTGTCTTCTCGTTTCCTGTTCCAAACCAAATGCCGGTTTTAGGGTCCCGGACAAGAACTTAATATCATAACTGGCATTTCCATGCTGTCGAATCCATTTTCCTTTTTGATCAGTATATCCATCTGAGCTGGCAATCCGTTCGATATAATAATCTACCTGGGGTAATCTCTGTTCATGACTCTCTAAGGAAAAATCCTGCCGATCACCGGAAAATTGATTACGATTTATATGGCCATAGTTCAGATTTAAATTCGTAGCTTCCGACAGAGACCATTCTGATGCTATTTCCGTCACTCTTTCATTGGAAGGTCGGTTATCCGTTATATTCCATTTACGATCATATTCAACAGGCCGGGTGCGGTCAAAAAAAGCGAACCTTCGTCCCGTGTAACGTTGTTTTACATTGAGAGAAAAGACACCAACATCCGTTTTGGTCGATTTGAGACGACTTCCTACCTCATAAGCGTTATCAAAATTATTATTGTCACCAATACTGGAAAACCTGTTTTTATCCAGGCTGCTTCCCGACCATTCACCATAAATACTTACATGATTTGTCGGATGATAATTTGAACGGACAGATACGATCTTATGATCGATAGGAGGTGTTAGCGTTCTAAGCGTGTCATATTCGCCGGATCCCCTCCCAACCCATTTGTATACGATACCGTTCAATTTTCTACCGACCCTTTGGTATGATCCATTCCCCGAACCGATTAGGCTAAAATGTACCCGGTACACATTACCGGCATTAGCCGGTTGATTCTCATATATCTTATGGATCGATCCATTGATCACCGTATCTTTACGTGTATATAAAATATATTGGCTCTGATTACTATATTTTACCGAATCAACACCGCTTACCACCGCTTTTGATGAATCGTCCCCCGCTTTTCTCAGAATATTGATTTCTTTATCCGATAGAGATAGTTGAGCATTCAGATTATCACTGTCGGCTTCCCTCATAAAGGAGGTACCGATACTTAATTTACCGCCCAATAATGTATTATCCTGTGCTTCGGCAGCAATCAATGTCCGATTGAAATTTTGATCCAGATATTGATATTCAACGGTAATTCGTGATTCCGATGTTATAATTATATGATTGGTAAACGTTATTTCGCCCAAACTATAATCAATCGTATAATCATTTTCCTCACCTCTTTTCAGGAGCACCCCGTCAAGGTAGACTTTCTCCGTACCCGCCAGAACGATAATAAAGGGCTCATTATTAGCTCCCGTCAAACGATAAGGGCCCTGTACTCCATCTTTACCGATGAATTTCATTATTCTGAACTTCCCGCGTTCTACTGAAGCAGCAGCTTTATAGGTACCATAAGATGAGTTCGTCTCAAAATTCACACCTTGTAATCGTCTGTTAATACGTACAAAGGCGCTGCTATCCATCTGAACATCAATATCCCCTAATTGCAGGGCGCTTTTATCACTTTTAAACTGTATAAATACCTTATCGAATTGCTTCAGGTTTTGTGTACTTCCATCCGGTTGTATCGGTGTATTCTGATCGGTGAGTGTAGCAAGCACCGAAATGTCATTGGTAATCTGTCCATTCAAATCGAGGCGCAAACCACTTTCCAGTGATAAATCCTGGTTACTGCCAATAGTTATACCGCGGGTGAGGCTGCCGCTTTTTTGTATCTGCGCATTGCCAAATAAATCCTGACTGGTGTAGGCACTCCGAATAATCTTTTGACCGGCCTGAGTCGAATCGTTAGCAAGGCTGTCCGCTTTCGTTGGCCTATAGGGTTCAATTTCACGTTTATAATATTGCCGTTTCAGGCTGAAGGGCAGGATGCGATATCTAATAGTCACTTCACGAACAGGCAATGATAAACCTGTATCCTTCTTTAATCCCCACTGTCCGCTCTGTCTGTTGAAATGCCAATAACGATCAGGCAATAAAGAATCTGCGACTGTAACCTTAAGCGATTTTTCTACTGTCCAGTAACTTAAAAAATAAGTTGTGTCTGCTGTGACATTCTGAAACTTTTTTTGAATACCAAGAGTCGTTTGTCCCCACGACAGGCGTGGATAGACAATACTGAGCAGCATGATAATAAGTGACAAATGGTACTTCAATATTCGGCTCTCGGATTAGGCCATTGTGTTTTAAACTGTTCGCAACAAATTGCTTAATCTGAGATATTAAACCAAATTTACCGTAAATGAAAGATGATACCTGATAGAACGCGCCTGCCTATCGACAAGGATGACATTGAAGAAACGGCTTATCGCAGATTTTTAAAAATTGACGACGGACGGCGCGTTTCGAGAGATAAGATGTAAGTGAAGAGTGAAAAGTGAAAAGTGAAAAGTGAAAAGTGAAAAGTGATGACTCGTCCTGAATAAGGGGGATCGTTGTGTCCCTACCGGGCATAATGGGCACCCGGACACTCTGTGACCTGTCAC
>Ga0102962_1001010_pt1 | contig 11562 bp, 10 predicted proteins | sample SalPonF2_C_D2_MG_FD_84519 | JGI IMG/M metagenome (GOLD analysis project Ga0102962, IMG submission 84519) | Salt pond soil microbial communities from South San Francisco under conditions of wetland restoration - Salt Pond MetaG SF2_C_D2_MG ...
ATCCCCGAGAAAAAAACCGGCCACGAACAGCGCCACCACGACCGCCGGTACGATCCAGGGGAGGAACCGGGTCATCGCCGATTTGGGCGGGATCTGGGAGATCTCTTCAATCTCTTCGGGGGAAATTTCTTCCAAAAGATGGCGCGAAATCCCGGGAAGGTGCGCCGCTCCGACCACCGCCACCACCTTGGGGCCGGGGGCCTTGCGAATGTGATGGGCCATGTAAATGTCCCGTTCGTCCACCAGGATCGTTTTGACCGACGGAAGCACGGAGGACATCTCCTCCAACATGGCGGAGAGGGTATCGGTTTGACGGAGCCGGGCCAGTTCGGCTTCGTCGAGTTCCTGTTTTTCAAACATGCTGGCGATCAGTGTCGAGACCAGGTTGAGTTTTTTCCAGAGTCCCGTCTTGCGCCAGGCCCGCAACAGGGTGGTGCGGATGTTGCGGTCCACCAGGTTGACCGCTATCCCTCTCTGTTCCGCGGAATCGGCGGCAGCTGCAAGCTCCGCCCCAGGTTTGACCCCCGTTTGCAGCCCCATTCGTTTCTGAAAGGAGGCAAGGGCCAGATTGGCCAGCAGAAACGGACCCTGCCCTTTGCGAATAGCCTGAAAAATATTGAGAGACTCCCACCCTTGCTGGTTTCTGAGGGCGTTATACCGCTGTTCGTCAAGTTCCACGCAGACGGTATCGGGAGCCTCGCTCTCAACGATCGTGCGCACCATATCGACAGAGTTCTGAGAGATATGGGCGGTTCCCACCAGGATGATCTCTTTCCCTTCGACAAAAAGTCGTTGAGTCTCCGAAGAGGTCTGGTCGTTCATTCGGTCCTTCCTGCTTCCCTCTATATGTTGCCGAGTCGCCGAAAAAACCGGCTTTTCGGGCGGATAAATACAGCCTGAACGGGGGCCTCTTCTGAAGCGCCCCTGAATTTACGGACCTGAAAATATAACATACTTTCCCCGGACGATGGGAACTATTTAGTCTCCTCCTGGAAAGAGGCCTTTCGCAGGGGTGGCGGGAGTCTGTCGGCGTTCCCGCGAAGCAGGCTATTCTCGCCTTCGCCGCAAGGGCAGGATCGGTGATATACTATAGACAAAAGGCTAAAAAACCCGAGGCGCTTAAGGAGTGATCTTTCGACGTTTGGGGGTTTTTCGGGAAAGGGGCGGGAGAGAGTCCCGAGATTTTTCCCGGGAAAGGAGACGGAAAATGAAAAAGGAACGATTCGATTTTGTTTGTCTGGACACGGAAGCCGGAATCGATGCTTTTGTGAAAAATCCCGATACCAGTGAAGAAGGGACGGTAAAGAGCTGCTCGACGGACCAACTGATCGTTAAAACCAGCGAGGGAAAAGAGCGTTGCTGGAATTTCAATCAGGTCGAAGAACTGAGTCGGTCCACTGAGGAGTGGCCCTATCGCTAAGCTGGGGTGAGTGAAGACAGGAAAAGGCACCGTTTTGCGGTGCCTTTTTTATGGTTGGCTCTCCACGCCTGCCGTGGATCATGGGGCCTCACAGCGAGTCCCTATAAAGTGGGTTCACTTGTAAGCGCATTAGGCGTCCCACTGCAGAGGTGGGCAGGCTCACAGCGCCCCTGAAGCGATCCCGATGTAACATTATTCCGCCTGGGCATACAGATCTCACTTGCAGGGCAGAGAGCTCAATTTGGGTTCAGTATAGGGGATGGAAAGGGCCGTTGCAAGGAGAAAAAACATCAATTTTTCAAATGGTTTTATCCGCAAACACCCAGCATATTGATCTTTTCCCATTGAACTTCGCAGGAGAGCGAGCAACAGAACCGGTCTCTGCCGTTGAGGCGGCGGCGAATCATTCTGTATTTTTTGACCTTTCGTCCGCAAACGGCGCAGGGGATCTCTTCCATAGGGAAAAACTCTCCGATCGAACAATTTTTTTGAACCGTGATGTGCAAAAATTAACATAACGAAGGGTTTTCGCAAGCTGGCAAGGAGGCAAAATAGTGCCTAAATAATGACCATTCCCCCCCCGAGGATTGAAAAAAACAGGCACTGCGCTCTTTGGTCTGCTTTGGCGAGGACGGATATTTCGCCCCTCTCCGAGGTGTTCCCAACCGGCTTTTGCCTCCGGCTGTCGGCCGGATCTCTTGTTGCGTCATGGCCGGATCGTCCCGGACATCCTTTCAAAGAACCTGAATTAACACCTCTTTTCGAGGAAAATTGTTCCAGCTGCGGAACCGTTCGGATACACAGCGTGGCGCCTTCATGGAGGAAAACCCATCGTAGGCACACATACTGGCATGTGTTATGCCCTGAAGATTTGTACCTGCGTCGTGATGGGAATGAAGCGGAGGGCTTCCGGCGGTTTAGAGCCCGAAGAGCGGGTGGGGGATTCCGGGAAATTTAAGATATGCCGGGAGGCGTGTCGCAGAGAGATTGAGAGAAACTGAAATGACGCCAGAGTCGGACAGTCAGCAGGGAAAGCTGCTCAACGCACTTATCGATATCGGCCAGGAACTGACTTCCACCATCCACCTGGAAGAGTTGCTGGATCGGATTCTGAGGATTTCCCGCGAAGTTTTCCGTTTCGAGAACGCCATCATCCGGTTGTTGGATTCCGAAGAACAGACTCTTGTGACGGTCGCCTCCTACGGGTATGCGGAAGATGTGGTGCGCCCGGTGATTCGGGTCGGCCAGGGGGTGATGGGCAAGGTGGCCCAAACGGGCCGTTCGGTGCTGGTGAGCGATGTCGCCGCCTTGCCCGATTATGTTGCCGGGATTCATGACGCCCGCAGCGAACTGGCTGTCCCTATGGTTGCCCGGGAGAAGGTCGTGGGGGTGTTCAATGTCGAGAGTCCTCGTCCCAATGCCTTTCGGCAAGAGGATATCGCCCCGCTTATGACGATGGCCGGTCAGGCCGCCATTGCCATCGAAAATGCCCGGCTCTATGAAAACCTGTCGGCGATGTCCGCCCGATGCCAGAAACTTCACCAGTTCAACAGCAGAATCCTGCAGAGCGCCAATCTGGGCATTTATACCGTGAACGAACAGATGGAAATCACCTCCTGGAATCGGAAAATGGAGGAACTGAGTGGAGCGAGCGAAGAGGAAGCGGTGGGCAGGAATCTCTTCGAGTTGTTCCCCGCCCTCAAGAGAGAAGGCTTTGCCGAGACGATCCGGCGGGTTTTGCAGAAGGGCACCCTCGAAAAGATGCGCCTTGCCCACCAAAACCTGATAGGAGAACGACGCTTTCAAAAACGGCGCGTGACTCCCTTGAAAGACGGTGACCGGATTTCCGGGGCGGTGGTGATCGTCGAAGACATCACCGAATTCAAGGCTCTGCTGGAAAGGACGATTCAGTCCGAAAAACTCGTGGAAGTGGGTAGACTCTCGGCCGGCATCGCCCACGAAGTCAACAACCCGCTGGCGGTCATCTCTTATGGCGCCCAGTTGCTTCAGCGGGAGGAATCCCTGCCGACCTTCCAGAGGGAGTTGGTGGATCGGATCGAAAGCGAAGTGGAGCGGCTCAAAACCTTGACGGGAGGCCTTTTATCCTTTTCACGCGCGCGGGAAACCGTTAAGCGGAAAACGAAGATCGATGACGTTCTCAGAGACGTTTTGCGTCTGGTGCGGTTTGAATTGACTCGTCATGCCATTACCCTGCGCGAGTCCTACGGAGATCCCCCAGCGGTGCGGGGGGACCCCAACAAACTCAAACAGGTCTTTATCAATCTGATTATGAATGCCTCGCACGCCATGAAAGAAGGAGGGACTCTTTCGGTGTCCACCGCAAACGCGGAGGGCGGGGGGGGCGAAGTGGTCATTACCGATACCGGTCCCGGAATCCCCGAAGCCGTCCGAAAACAGATTTTCGACCCGTTTTTTACCACCAAAAAGGACGGGGAGGGAACGGGGCTCGGACTGTATATCTGCAAGAACATCATCGATGAACATGAAGGGCGGATCGTGTTGACAACCGCCCTGGGAGCGGGAACCGCCTTCCGCATCATTCTTCCTGCGGCATAAATGTCCAGAGCCTTCCGCGAGGTGCTGAAAAAATGTGCAATTTTGATGGCGACCGGTTTCGATGAGCCGGGAAAAGTAGGAGAAATACAATTGGCACAACCTGTGCTGAGAAGAGGGGGAAGATAACACAAGTACCAGGTGAAATCGATCGAACCACGACGTTGGTTATAAACCAAATCCGGCAATCCCGTCGGCAGGGACAAAGATGTCCCGCTGTCAGACGGCGAATCGGGCAATGGCGCCCCCCTTCATCCAATGAAGGGCGGGCGCCTTTTTTTATTTTCACTCCCTGGAAAGGAGAAGCGAAGGTATGAGAAAGATCGAATGCATCATCAAGCCGTTCAAACTCGACGACGTAAAGGGGGTCCTCACCGATCTGGGGATCACCGGCATGACGGTCAGCGAAGTGCGCGGTTTCGGCCGACAGAAGGGACACACCGAACTTTATCGGGGGGCGGAATACCAGATCGATTTCATTCCCAAAGTGAAAATCGAGCTGGTGGTTCCCGCCGAACAGGCGGCCGAAGTGGTGGCGGCCGTCCAGAAAGAGGCGTGTACCGGAAGGATCGGCGACGGAAAAATCTTTGTTTCCCCGGTAGAGCAGTCGGTAAGGATCCGGACCGGCGAGAGCGGTCCGGATTCCCTGTGAATAAAATCAACACAAAAGTCGTCAAGGAGGCAACAACAATGAAAAGATATCTTCCCTTTTTGATTATCGCTCTGCTGCTGGGGCTGCCGGCCATGGGGCTGGCGGCCGATGCACCTCTGACCGCGAACGCCGTTCAGAGCCATGTGAACTTTGTCTGGACGCTGGTCGCGGCATTCCTGGTTTTTATCATGCAGGCCGGTTTCGCCATGGTCGAATCCGGATTTACCCGGGCCAAGAACGCCTGCAATATCATGATGAAGAATATGATGGATTTCTGTGTCGGGGCTCTCGCCTACTGGGCGGTCGGTTTCGGCCTGATGTTCGGCATCGGGACGGGCTTTTTCGGCCACAGCGATTTCTTCCTCAGCGGAGCCGTGGGCGACGGTGCCGCCTGGAATTATGCCTTCTGGATGTTCCAGGTCGTCTTCGCCGCCACCACCGCCACCATCATTTCCGGGGCGGTGGCCGAGCGCACCAAGTTCAGCGCCTACATCGTCTACTCGGTGCTGGTTTCTCTGGTCCTCTATCCGGTCTTCGGCCACTGGGCCTGGGGCAACCTCTTCCACGGCGATGCGGCTGCGGGCTGGTTGGCCAATCTCGGCTTCATCGATTTTGCCGGCTCCACCGTGGTGCACTCCATGGGCGGCTGGCTTTCCCTGGCCGGCGCCATCGTCGTGGGTCCGCGCATCGGTAAATTCGGCAAGGACGGCAAGGTCAAGCCGATCCCCGGCCACAATATCCCCCTGGCATCCCTCGGGGTGTTTCTTCTGTTTTTCGGCTGGTTCGGATTCAATCCCGGTTCCACCACCGCCGGTATTCCCCAGATCGCGGAAATTGCCGTTACCACCTGCCTCGCCGGCGCCGCCGGTGCCTGCTCGGCGATGTTCTACACCTGGCTGCGCTATAAAAAGCCCGATGTCGGCATGACCCTCAATGGGCTGCTGGCCGGCCTGGTGGCGATCACTGCCGGCTGTGCCAATGTCACCCCCCTCTCCGCCGTGATTATCGGGCTTGTGGCTGGCGTCGTGGTGGTTCTTTCGGTTCTCTTCTTCGATAAGATCCATATCGACGATCCGGTGGGCGCCATATCGGTACACGGCGTGTGCGGCGCCTGGGGCACCCTGGCGGCCGGTCTGTTCGATGTCGCCGGTTTTTCCCTCCATACCGTCGGTGTCCAGCTTCTCGGTATCGGCGCCTGTTTCGCCTGGGCCTTTGGCAGCGGCATGGTCGTTTTCAAGCTCATCGATCTGACCATCGGCATGCGGGTCTCCGAAGAGGAAGAACTGGCCGGTCTCGATTTCTCCGAACACGGGGCTTCGGCCTATCCGGACTTCCAGACCGTCCATCTGGGAAGCATCTTCACTCCGGGCGGCAGCGGTGGCGGCGCCGGCAAAACCGCCCTGGCCAAGGAAACGACAACCCGGCCGGTCACCCAGCCCTGAATATCGATCGTTGAAACTTTAAAATAATCGCGGTTGTTGTAATCTTAATTCCCATGAGATAGGGGGCCGGCCGGGGCTGTCCCGGCGGCCGGTACCCCCCCTTGATACCCTGAAGGAGAAAAAGGATGAGGACGAAGATGAAAAAGTGGAGTGTTGTACTGGTCGCTGTTCTGATGGTTACTGTCTCCATGGCGCCTGCTGCCAGCGCTGCCATTTCGGTCAGCGGCGATGCCTACGCCGGATATTTCAGCAAGTATTTGTGGCGCGGTGAAAATCTGAGCGGTGGGACGCCGGTCGTTCAGGCGGGAATGGATCTCAGCGCCCATGGGTTTACCCTGAGCTATTGGAGCAACTGGCAGACCAAGGACGACGTGATTCTCGGCACCCCGACGGATTCGGGAGAATTGACCGAAACGGATGTCACTCTTGATTATTCTTTCGACATCAACAAGCTGGTGTCCGCCAGTGTCGGCAATATTTATTACAGCCTGGAAGGAACAGATACCAGCGAAATTTACGCCGGCGCGACCTTCAATACGCTGCTCTCTCCGGCCGTGAAGATTTACTGGGATTACGACCAGGCCAAAGAAAACGGCTATTTCATTACGGCCTCGGTCGGCCATTCGTTCGCCTTGACAAAAAAATTGGGCCTGAATCTCGGCGCTCTGGTCAGCTACAACGGGGCCAGCGACTTTTCGGTCGGCAGCTACCACAACTGGCACAATTATGAGCTGAGCGCCAGCGTGGATTATGCGATCACCGACCAGCTTTCCCTGAGCCCCAGCTTTGTCTATTCCGCGCCCATCAGCGCTGCCGCTAAGGACAACATCGACACGGAGACGATGGCCGGTTTGAACCTGGCTTTCTCGTTCTAAAGGTTCAGGCGGGAGAGCCCGCAATTTACCTTTTCGACACCCCATGATCGGCAAAAGGACCGGCATTCCCTACAAGGGGAAGGCCGGTCCTTTTGCCTTCTCATTTCTGTCCAGTGCCCCCGGCGCAAATGGCGTGAAGAAAGCGGCGGGAGGGGGAGGCGTGGAACCTCCTTCCTGAAGGCGCTCGACAATAGATTGGAAAACGCTTACGGGTATGGTACTTTTGCTGTGAAGGGCAAGAATCGACGGCCCGCGGTCGGGCGTTCGGGAGAAGAGGCTGCCCGAGGTAAAATTCATTTGAGGGAGGAGCCCGACACAGTGAGCGATCATGTGAGATACAGCTCTTCAGGACATTTTCCCCGCGGATTTCTCTATCCTTTTCGCGCGGGACTTTTTATCGCCAGACACCCTCGGCTGCTGAAATTCGTCCTGATTCCATTTTTGATCAATGTAGTTGTTTTTTCCACGGCACTTTTTTTCGGCCTGGATTTTTTCAACCACACCGCCATCCATTACATCCCCCAGGGACAGGCGTGGTACTGGGCGCTGCTCTATTATTTTTTCTGGATGGCTGCCCTGATCGTTACCGCGGTCCTGGTTTTTTTCTCTTTTACGGTGGTCGGGAACCTGATCGCTTCGCCCTTCAACGACGTGCTCTCCGAGCGCACCGAAGAGCTTCTCGGCACCTCCCGGGAACGGGAACGCTTCTCGCTTAAAGCTTTCGGGCGCGCGACGTGGCGAACGCTGGTCGAAGAGGGCAAGAAAATGGCTTTCTTCATCTTCGGGATGGCTCTGTTGGTCCTGCTCAATCTGCTTCCCGGCTTCGGCACCATTTTATACGCCTGTCTCTCGATCCTTTTCACCCTGTTTTTCCTGGCGGTGGAATATACCGGCTTTGTGTTCAGCCGCAAAGGTCGCTCCTTTAAGGAACAACGGCGCTTTATTTTCTCCAGGAAAATCTTGATGCTGGGATTCAGCACCGGGGTGCTGGCCCTGCTGGCCATTCCCTTCCTGCAGTTTTTCTGTATCCCCGTGGCGGTGGTCGGTGCCACCCAATTGTGGTTCGATGAGGAAGAGAATGGCCCCCGCTCAGGGGACGCTGCCGGGGAAGCCGGAAATATACCATAGCGGCCCGGGGGATGGCTCCCCGGCTTCGGAGTAGAATCCATGAGAGAAATCGCTTTTCTCGCCGCCCGCGAGGGGGGACGAGTGTTGCTGCAGAAATTCGGGGGAGTCCTGACGGTGGCTCACAAAGGGGCGGTCGATCTGGTGACCGATGCCGACCATGCTTCCGAAGAGGCGATCGTCTCCGTCATTCGCGGAACGTTCCCGCGCCACGACATCCTGGCCGAAGAGAATAGCTACGGGCGCTGCGACTCGATCTATCGGTGGATCATCGACCCTTTGGATGGAACCACCAATTTTGCCCACGGCTTTCCCGTCTTCACCGTCTCCATCGCCCTGGAAGTGGCCGGGGAGGTGACGCTGGGAGTTGTCTACAATCCTTTCCATCAGGAGCTGTTTTACGCCGAAAAGGGGAAGGGCGCCTATCTGAACAGCATCCAACTGCGCGCTTCCAGCGTCGCCCGTCTGGATGAAGCGTTGCTCGCCACGGGTTTTCCCTACGATCGAAAGACGAGTCCGGCCAACAACTACGATCACTTTCTTCATTTTCAGCAAGCGGCACAGGCCTGCCGACGCGCCGGCGCCGCCAGCCTCGATCTCGTCTATGTAGCCGCCGGGCGTCTGGACGGGTATTGGGAGATGAAGCTCAAGCCCTGGGATGTGGCCGCCGGCGGATTGATCGTCGCGGAGGCCGGCGGCATGGTGACCGATTTTGCGGGAGGGCCTTTTGATATCTACGGGAAGGAAGTCCTGGCCAGCAATGGGGTGATTCACGAGGAGGTTGTGGCGGTTCTGAAGACGGGAAACCGGCCCTGAGGGAAATCGAAAATTTTCCGAGACAATGTTTGCCTGAAGCGCCCCTTCCTGTGCTATACTGCATCTAAAGGTTTTACAGCCCGTCGGCCGCCGTTGCGCCAGGGGGTTCTGCGGCGAGGCGGGCGTTAGCTGCCGTAAGGAGGTAACATGGCCGAGCTGAACCACCGAGAGCTGACAAAAGTCGCTGGATCCGGTCTGGGAAGAAACCTCGAACGATTGGATCGGGACCTGGATATCATGGAAAGGCATGCCGGAGAGCTGGCCGATATTGAAGATGATGTTCAGGATGCGATGAAAAGGTGGGATCGCGAATATAAGGACGCCCGTCTCCATAGCGTACCGAAACCGAAAAAACATATACGCTGAAAAAAATCACGGATTCTCAATTATGAAAAAGCCCCTCCTGTCCGGAGGGGCTTTTTTTCGGTAAAACCTCAGCCTTCACATCCCTTTTGCTCAGTGGGTCTCCTCATGTTCCCCTTCAGTGGTAGATTCAGTCTTGATCGCCTCGATTTCTTGCTCCAGGGTCTCTGCCGCCTGCTTGAGGCTGTCCAGTCTCTGAAGGAGCTGCTGAACCTGGTCCGTGGCCAGAATGTCTCCCTCGCCGGCCCCACGGCTGTCATCGATCACCTTTCCCAGGTCCGCATACGCCATGGATATTTTTTTGTGCAAAGCCCCGAGATCGATCTTTTTTTGAACGATGCGTTTGTACTGGCCCGCCTTGAAGGTGGCAGAGTGGAACGTTTTGCGGGTAACGTCCAGCCATTTGTCGGAAGGCCCCTTGGGGGGCTCTTTTCCCTCTCCCGGTTCGCTCATCGAATCCTCCCCTGAATGAAAAGTTCAACCCGGCCGGCACTATGCCAGCTTTTCGTCAGTGCCTCAGACGGAACTCCGGTTAAATTGTGATAACGTTTAAAATCTAACCATTTCCTGGGTTGACGTCAAGGATTGTTTGCGAGGGAGACAGGTTTATTCGAACTTGCTAATTTCACCGGTTTCGTTTACTCTACGGCCGAGAATGCGTTGTGAAAATCTCTAATTCTAATGCCCGGCACCGGGCCGTGCTGGGGGGAGAAGAATCGATGACGGCAGAAGCGGGGAAAACCAAATTTCAGATCGACCTCAGACGCTTTCTTCGCGAAAGAAATGAGGACCGGGATCTGACGAGACTGATCTGTGAAATCGCGGAGGCCTCCAAATATATCATCAACTCCATCCGCACCGGCGATCTCGGCGTGGCCGGCACGTCGAATCTCTACGGGGAGGAACAGTTGGCGCTCGATGTTCTGTCGGACCGGATCCTGCGCAAGCGGTTGCTCCATTCGGGGGTGGTGGCCAATATCGCCTCGGAGGAGAGCAATGACATCATTTCCATCTCGCCGGAGGGAAAATATTCCGTTGCCTACGATCCCCTGGACGGCTCTTCCCTGGTCGATGTCAACCTGGCCGTGGGGACCATCGTTTCGATTCATGACGGCGGCAACATTCTGCAACCCGGGCGCAAGCAGGTGGCGGCTTTGTACATCCTTTACGGGCCGAGGACGACCCTGGTCCTGAGTACGGGCAAAGGAGTCCACGAATTCGCCATGAACCAGCTGATGGAATACACCCTGGTGCAGGAGAACATTACCGTTGCGCCCGAAGGGAGTATCTACGCGCCGGGAGGACAGCGCAATCTGTATACTCCCGGTACGGAAAGCTTCGTTCGCCATCTCGAGGAGCGCGGGGCAAAACTTCGCTACAGCGGCGGCTTCGTTCCCGATATTAATCAGATATTGATCAAGGGAAAAGGGGTATTTCTGTATCCCCACCTGCAGGGCAAGCCGCAGGGCAAGCTGCGCCTGCTGTTCGAATTGAATCCGATGGCCTTTCTGATGGAGCAGGCAGGTGGCGCCGCCTCTAACGGCAAGGAGAGGATTCTCGATCTCACTCCGGAGCATATCGATGATCGGGCGCCGATTTTCATCGGCAGCAAAGATGAGGTAGCCAGGGCGGAAGAATTCATCGCCACTCAAGGCTGATGGCGTCGCAAAAAGTTCGCCCTACGGCGTTACGGCGTTTTTTCAGAACCTCAAGCTACCTGATGCATGCCTTCGCCCCTGAAAAAACACCAGGCCTTGCAGGACGAAATTTTTGCTTGGCCATCCAGTGAGTTTTGGCGAGTGCGTCATTTTTGAACGACAAAAAAAGAGCCCGGGGTTTTCCCCGGGCTCTTTCGCATTCATAGAGCATCCAACACTTACTTGATGAGAGATTTCACCTTTTCGTAGCCGAGGCTGTATGCTTTTTTGTTCAGGTCCTTGAAGGCTTCGGGCACTTTGGCCAGAACGGCCTTTTCTCCCGATTCTCTGGCGACGACGTCGGTCAGGGCGATCATGGCGCCAAGGGCCACGACGTTGGCGACGATTTCCCGACCGACCTCTTCTTTGGCGGTGCGGATAATAGGGAATTTGTAGATCCTGAAATCCCCCTTCGGCTCATTTTTGACGAAATCGGAGTCGAGCAGGAGCAACCCGCCGGGCTTGATGCCGTTGGCGTATTTGTCGGCGGCTTCCTGGGTCATCGCCAGGCAGGCGTCGACGGTGGTCGCCTTGGGGTAATCGATGGGGCCGTCGGCGATGATGACCTCCGACTTGGACGCGCCTCCCCGGGCCTCGG
>Ga0102962_1001011_pt1 | contig 11561 bp, 6 predicted proteins | sample SalPonF2_C_D2_MG_FD_84519 | JGI IMG/M metagenome (GOLD analysis project Ga0102962, IMG submission 84519) | Salt pond soil microbial communities from South San Francisco under conditions of wetland restoration - Salt Pond MetaG SF2_C_D2_MG ...
ACAGCAATTGAGCAAGGCTTCATCCTAGCCGATGCGGCATTATCCCCCGAACCGGCGTGGTTCGATCCGGCCTATTGGCAGTCTGCCGGCGAAGGCAGGTCTCTGGGACGTGGCCGCGGGACCGCCTTCAGTGCGGGGCCACAGGGGCAATGGGTGCTGCGGCATTTTCACCGCGGAGGCTTGCCCGCACGCCTGATAAGAGACCGTTACGTATGGATGGGTCAGGCGCGGAGCCGGCCCGTGCATGAATTCAGAGTCCTGGCGGATCTGGTTACTGCGGGAGCACCGGTACCCCGCCCGGTTGCGGCGCAGGTACGCCGGTCCGGCCGGTTTTACCGTGGCGACATTCTGGTCGAGCGTGTGCGGGATGCCGAAACACTCGCCTCGATCGCGAGGGGGCTGGATGAGTCGCGCTGGGCCGAGGTGGGGCATGCCATCCGCCGTTTCCATGAGGCCGGCGGATGGCATGCTGATCTGAATGCGAACAATATCCTGGTTACGCCGGATCGCGTGGTCATCATTGACCTCGACCGTGGGCGAAGTGGTTGCCGCAACCGCCGCAAGCAGCGTGCGAACCTCGATCGGTTGCTGCGTTCATTGCGCAAGCTCGGGCTGATGCCCGCCGCCGAAGCCGGCTGGCGGGCATTGCTTGAAGGCTACGGCTAGAAATCAGAGGGCCGCGGCTTCCTTTCTCTGCCCGGAGCCGATGTATTTATCGATAAAGGCAAGTATCTCCTTCCAGGCCTTTATACGGTGGACGGGTTTGTAAAACCCGTGTCCTTCGTTTTCTTCGAAGAGCGTTTTCAGCGGTGTGCCATGTTTCTTGATGGCCGAGACCATTTCCTTGTAACCGCCAACGGGCGCACGCTGGTCGCGTCCACCCTGCAACAGGAATACAGGGATCTTGAGTCTGTCCGCATGGAAAGCCGGCGAGAACGCCTTGAGCTGTTTTTTGTTGTGACCCAGGACAGTCTTCTGATATAGGCGGCCGCCCGCACTGCGGGCCGTATCGCTGTCGCGTGACTCCCACAGCGCCAGGTCATAGAGTCCGTCGTATCCAATGGCGCATTGGTACAAGCCGGGGAAGCGCTCTGCGCTCATGAGCGAGGCGTACCCGCCATAGCTGGCGCCGAAAATGCATACGCGATGCGGGTTTGCGAAGCCCTGCTTGATGGCCCACTTCACCCCGTCTGCGAGGTCATTCTGCATGGTGCTGCCCCAGTGGCGAAAACCCGCTCCCATGAATTTCATGCCGTAGCCCCCCGAGCCCCTGAAATTGAGCGAAAGAACGGCGTAACCGTGATTGGCGAGGATTTGCTCGGCAATCGAGTCGAAGTCATTCGGGTCGAATCCCCAATCCGTGCGTATGCCGTGCGGTCCGCCGTGTACGTAGACCACCATCGGCAGGTTCTTGGCTTTCATTCCGCGCGGCACAGTAAGGTAGCCGTGTATGGTCAGTCCATCGCGGCTTTTGAATTTGATGGGATGCGTCGGTGAAATATCGCTCGACTTCAGCCATGGGGTTTGTTTGAAAAGCGGCGTCAGTTGGGGTTTCGGATTGCTTGAGTAAAGATAATAAGTGCCGCCGGAATTGTCTCCCCACGTATATACGATGGCTGCGTTGCCCGTCCTGGTCGAATTTTTTATATTCACCTGCTTGTTCGGAAACATGTGCTCGAGTTCGGCAAGCAGTTGTATTTTTGGCGCTTTGGTATTCAGGGCAAGGGTTTCGGGTTTCCCGGGTTCGATGTAAACGCCAACGATGGATTTGCGGTCAAATGACCGAATTACGCCTCCGATATCAACCTTGGGGTTGTTGTAAAGCAGCTTTTTTCGGCCCGTCTTGAAGTTGTAGGTATACAGCCCCATGGTTTGCGCAGAATTGTCGGCCCAGGTTTCGTAATACATGCCCTTGTTGTCGGGGGTGAACATTACGGGGCCACCCGGCATGAGCGAGGCGTCGGCCATACGGTTGTGGGTGAAAATCCCGGAGATGTTTTTCCAGTCCAGTTTGCCGGGCGGCCGATAGAAAAACTCAGGCTTGCCCGACATTCCGTTGTTGCCTGCGGCAAGCCGGACTTTCCCATTGTGATCCGCCACTAAGCGGCCATGATGTACCGGGCTACGTGCGACGCTGTGTGTACTTCCGGTATAGACGTCGAGCCAGTTCGCCCCGGTCGTGGTCTGAACGATGATTGCTCTTTTGTTCTCGGGCAATAACGAGAGCAGGCCCAGGAAATAGTGACCGCTCGAATAGCCCATGAGGTTTTTTTGCTGTCCGCCATTTACATTGATGGCAAAGAGTTTCCCGGTTCTGCCGGGACGGTTGAATCCGCCTCTCTTGCCGGCCGTAGCCGCAGCAATACGCTTGTCATTGACCCAGAAGATGTTTGCAAAAGTCTGGTAGTTCGAGAGGCCGTAATGGGCAACGATCCTCGGGTGGCCCTTTATCAATGAGTCAGTCGAAATAATCGCAAGTTGATAGCTGTAAATATGGTTTTGTTCGGCGGTCGCTACGGCCAGGTACTTCCCGTTGGGGGAAATGGTTACATGCCCGAAGGCCGGGTATCGAATCCAGTCCTTGATCGGAATATTCTGTTGAGCCATGCAGGCTGGCGACAGAAACGACGCGGATAAAAAGATTGCAAGAACAGAAAGATGCCTCATTAAATCCTCCCTGGTGTAGTTATGGGGCAGGATGATATCCCAACGTAATTCAAATCCCAAGCGGTATGCTTGAAAATCTGCTGTTGCCCGTGTTGGTGTGCGGTTCCGGCCGGATAATCCCCGGGTGCCGGAACGCAAACCACCGTCTGGCCCCGAACCCGGCCGGTCCCGCACTGTCTGCGTTGCTATGGGGAAGGGGAGCCCGTGGATTCATGGGTGGAGGGAGCTTTCCCGTGTGCAGTGCCAATATAATTGTTGAGGAAAGCGAGGATGTCATGCCAGGCTTTCTCGCGATGTGACAACTTGTAGAATCCATGTCCTTCGTTGCGCTCGTAGACGGTTTCCAACGGGGTGCCCCGTTTCTTGATGGCCTTGATCATTTCGTCATACCCCTTGGCCGGGGCGATTTCGTCGCGTCCCCCATGTATCAGAAGAACCGGTGCCTTTAGGTTGCTCGTGTTGTAGATCGGGGAAAAAGCCTTCAGGGTTTTCCTGTTGCTTCCCAGAACGGTGTTTTCATAAAAACGTCCGCCCGCATACCGGGATATGACGCTCGCCCGTGATTTGATGAGCGGCAAGTCGTAGACGCCCGAATAACCCACAGCGCATCGATACACTTTCGGGAACAATTCGGCGCTCATCAGTGCCGCGTATCCGCCGTAGCTTGCACCTACTATGCAAATGCGGTGAGGATTCGCGATGCCCTTTTTAATGGCCCATGCGGCGGCGTCCGCCAGGTCGTCCTGCATTGTGTTGCCCCAGTGAAGGAAGCCTGCGTTTTCGAACCTGGCGCCGTAGCCGCCGGAGCCCCGGTAGTTGGGAGCGAGTACGGCATAGCCATGATTCGCCAGGATTTGAGTTGCCACGGAGTCGAAGTCCAATGCATCGAATCCCCATGCGTATCTCACCCCGTAGGGTCCGCCATGGACATAGATGACAAGCGGGAGATCTTTTTTCGGCCCGTGTTCCGGCAACGTGAGGTATCCGTGTATGGTCAGGCCGTCGCGGCTTTTATAGGAGATCGGGCGTTGCGACGACAGGTCCCCGGCCTTTATCCATGGCGTGGAGAGAAACAGCATTGTCAGCGATGGTTTGGGCCTGCTCGAGTACAGGTAATAGGCCGCTGGCTGGTCGTCGCTCCAGGTCTTGAGGATGGCCATGTCCCCATCCCGCGTCCAGCTTGTGAACTCGATCTGCCTTTTGGGGAAGTCCTGTGTGAGAGCGGCCAGAAGCCTTATCTTCGCAGAATGGCTGTTGAGCACCAGGGTGTCGGTTTTACCCGGCATGATTCGCAGGCCAACCAGGGATTTCCGGTCGAAGGACTTTATGTACGGAGTCTTGCTGGCGGGCCCGGCGTAACCGATATCCACATTGGGGCTTGAATATAAAATCTTTTTTTCGCCGGTCGCAGGTTCAATCCTGTAGAGGCCGTAGGTGAGGTGGCGATTATTCGCGATGTCGGGAAAATAAAAAATCTTGTCATGGGGGCCGAACATGATCGGCGGAGTTGGACTTATTTCATTGACGGCCCCCCACTTGTTTTTCTGGGTGTAGACGAGTGAGGAGATGTTTTTCCACTTCATGGAATGCAGGGGCCTGTATTTCATTACAGGTTTCCCGGTCAGCTGGTTGGAGCCCCATTCAAGGCGTACCTTGCCATCATGATCGGCCAGCATGCCCCCTTGATAGGGGTTTGAGGCCACCTCGAAAAAGCGGTCATTGACTGTGTCGATGAGGTAGGCATTGACTTCATTGGAGTTTGTCGGAATTCCTTTGACAAGAATGCTGTTGGTCTTTTTCCATACGTGGGAAAGCAATCCATCGAAGAAAACCAGTTGGTCGGTGCCGCCAGTTCTCGATCCCACGTGGCCGCCGCTGCCAATGCCCATGAGCACTTTTTCTCCGGAGCCATCCGCATTCATCGCGAACAGGCTCCCATCCAGATACGGGCGGTTGAATCCGCCGTGATAGTGAGCGGTTGCGATCGCCAGCCGATGATCGTTTATCCAGAAAACAGGCCCGAATATTTTACGTTGCCCAAGTTTGAACCGGGCCGTCGCGGCGACTTTCCCAGACAGCACCGATGCGGTTTTAAGGACCACCAGTTCGTAGCGTTGGGGTTTGTGGGGCTGCGCCGTCACGACAGCCAGGTAGGTGCCGCGGGGTGAAATGGTGGCGCTCTTGTATTCCGGGAATCGGAGGAATTTTTTGATCGGCAATGCACGAGCTGCGCTGGCCGCGCTGATCAGAAGAATGGAAGCGATGCACGCGCTGGCGAGCTTACGCATTGTAGTCTCCCTGTGTTTTTAATTGGAAAGTCGAAAGCTAGCTTAAAGTTGCTGGCGAATCAAGTTGAAAGTATTCGCAAGATTCAACTTTGCTTGAGGGCATACAGTGCGTCACGGCGTGCTGCGATAAGGGTTCCGGGCGGCGCGTATCGGTCTACGTAACGAACGATACCTTGCGATATGGCCTTTGCAATTTGCGTTCTGAAACGTCTCGAGGCCAATTGTTTTTCTTCGTGGCGGTTTGAAATAAATGCAGTCTCGACAAGAATCGATGGAATGTCGGGAGATTTCAGCACGACAAAGGCCGCGCGTTCAACAGTGTCGCTGTGCAAGGGCACGACATCGTTGATTTGTCCCATGACATCGCGTGCCAGGAACATGCTGCGGGCGATACTGCCGCGTTGTGCGAGCTTGAGTATCGTGTCACGTACCACGGGTTGCTCGTCAGCGAGAGTGATGCCCGCGACCTTGTCGGAAGAGTTCTCGCTTTCCGCGAGAATGCGTGCCGCCACACTGGACGCCCCATGTTCCGACAATGCATAGACCGTGGATCCCATGGGCGAATGGTAGGGCGACGAGTCAGCATGGATGGAAACGAACAGGTCGGCGTGGTGTTCGTGAGCGATGCGGCGCCTTTCCGCCAGTCCTACGTAGTAGTCGCCGGTGCGGGTCAGCACGGGCTTGATGCCTTTGATCTTTGACAGGCGTTTGTAGAGCTTGCGCGCGATTCTCAGGGTGACGTTCTTTTCCTCGAGTCCTGCGGGGCCGATAGCGCCCGAGTCGCGCCCGCCATGCCCCGGGTCGATTGCGATTACCACGTCGCGCAGATGCATGGGTTGGGCCTTGTTCGCCGTGATAACCGGTTGGGCAGCGGAGCTACCGGCTTGTTTGGCGGTGTCGGATCCGTTGTTGCGACTGAGTTCGAGAATCAATTGTTTTTTGCCGCGCCTTGCCGTGCGGCGCATGAAAGTGCGCGGGGTGGCTTTCGCGCGCAGATCGAAAACGAGCCGCTCGCCGTTACCGTCGAAACGCGGTGCATAACGGATACTGGCAACAAGATCGTTGCCCCGGGCATTGGGTTTCAGGTTGTCGGACAGCTGCGCATTGAGCAGGTCCAGCACCACGCGCGCGGGATGATTGAGCGTAAATACACGGTAATCAAGGCCGGCCGGTACATCCAGGATAGCCTGCGCGCCCCGGCTGTCCTGAACCAGCCGGAACTGGCTGACCTCGGCCGCCCTGGCCTGCTGCGGGCCCGATGCAAGCCAGATCGCCGTGACGGTCAGCGCGAGCATGCACAGGACATGGCCGGCATGTAAACGGCTGTTTGCAGGCGTTTTCACCCATCCGCTCCTACCCCTTTGTCCGAATCATGGCGCAAAAGCGCCTGAAAATCAAGAGAAAGTTCCCATTTTTTAGATATATAGAGCGCTTAATTGATTTTATATATAAGAATTCGCTTTCAAGTTATTACGGCGTCGGGCTAAGCCTTCACCGGGCGCGTGAAATCCTTGAAGCGGTCATGAATCCAGAGGTATTGCTCCGGTGCTTCGCGGACACCTTCTTCCAGAGCGGCGTTGACGCGGCCGGCGTCGGCCACGTCGTCACCGGAAGGGAAATTGTCCAGGGGAGGCAGGATCTTGAGACGGTAACGGCCATTGGCGAGACGCTTGACGAAAAAGGGGATCACGGCGGCACCGGTGCTTTTCGCGATGCGCGAAGTGGCGGTATTCGATGGCGCGGGATTCCCGAAAAACGGTGCGGTAACCCCGCCCCTGCGTATATAGGCCTGATCCGGTGCATACCAGAGGGTGGCCTTGCGGCGCAGGCTGAGCAGCATCTTGCGGACGTCATCCCGCTCTATGACGCCGTCGCTGCGTGCCCTGCGGCGGCTGCGCATCAGGTAGTTGGTGACCGGGTTCTTGTCGGGCCGGTAGACGGCCAGGACCGGGTGTTGCATGGCCAGCAGGCGGCCGCCGATCTCGAGTGTGGTGAAGTGCCCGGTGAGCATGATGACGCCGCGTCCGGCCTCTTTGGCCTTCTGCAGGTGTTCCATGCCTTCGGTCTCTACCCGCGAGCGGAGCCGCCAGTCGGGTGCCCACCAGCACAGTGCGGTCTCGACGAGGCCGATGCCCAGCGCCTCGAAATGCTCGCGCAGCAGTTGTTCGCGCTCGGCTGGACTGCGTTCCGGGAAACAACGCGCCAGGTTGATCTCGGCAATGATGCGGCGGCGATAGGCCAGGCGATACGCCACCCGTCCGATCAGGCGGCCGCAAGCGAATTGCAGGCGCCAGGGCAAATAAGGCAGGACGGTGAAGGGGATCACCATCAGCCAGGTTGGCCAGTATCGCGGCGCGAGCAGGGAGAGTGGCGGCATGAAGGGTCAGGGATGAACGCCGGGGTATTTTACTAGCCCGGGTGGTGCCGCGGGCGCGATAGTGCGGCACACACAGTAAACTAGGCGGCAATTGCGACCCGGATTGTGCCGATCATGCCAATCAGCGTTCCTGAATTCGACGGCCGCCGCATCCTTGTCGTGGGCGATGTGATGCTGGACCGTTACTGGACCGGCGCTACGGAACGGGTTTCGCCCGAGGCGCCAGTGCCGGTCGTGCATGTCGGCGCTCACGAGGAACGCCCCGGCGGTGCGGCGAACGTTGCCATGAATCTGGCTACGCTGGGCGCCGACGTTGATTTGCTGGGCCTGGTGGGCGCCGACGCGGAAGCCGGCCGCCTAGCCGACATGCTGAGCGCGGCCGGGATCGGCAACGCGCTGATTCCGCGCGATGGTGTGCCCACGGTTACCAAGCTTCGCGTGCTGTCACGGCACCAGCAGTTGTTGCGGCTAGATTTCGAGAACGGTTTCGACGAGAATGCCGCGGCCGTCCTGGGCGAACGTTTCGAATCCCTGCTGAACGGGACCGATCTGGTCATAGCCTCGGATTACGCGAAGGGCGCATTGACCGACATGCCGCGACTGACCGCCGCTGCCTCGCGCGCCGGGGTTCCCCTGCTGGTCGATCCCAAGGGGCGGGATTTCAAGCGCTACCGGGGAGCCTGGGCGTTGACCCCGAACCGGGCTGAATTCGAGGCGGTCGTCGGCCGATGCAGGAACGACGTCGAACTGGTGGAGCGCGCCGAAAACCTGCGTGCCGAACTGGGCCTGCATGCGCTTCTGATAACCCGCAGCGAAGAGGGCATGAGCCTGATAGCCGAAGGCCAGGCACCGGTGCATTTGCCGACCCAGGCGCAGGAAGTGGCCGACGTCACGGGCGCGGGCGATACGGTCATTGCGACATTCGGTGCCGCGCTGGCCGCCGGGAACGCCCCCGCGGAAGCCGCGGCGCTGGCGAACGTGGCTGCGGGCATTGTGGTCGCGCGCCTGGGCGCGGCCAGCGTGCGGCCGATCGAGCTCAAGCTGGCACTGCATGCGCACGGCCGCGGGCCGGTCGACGAAGCGGTGCTATCGAGTCTCGTCGAGCACGCCCGCGAACGCGGCGAGCGTATTGTGATGACCAATGGCTGCTTCGACATCCTGCATGCCGGGCACGTGCGTTACCTTGCCGAGGCTCGTGCCCTGGGCGACCGGCTGATCGTGGCCGTGAACGACGACGAATCGGTGCGTCAGCTGAAGGGGCCGTCCCGGCCCATCGTTCCCCTCGAGGACCGTATGTCGGTGCTCGCCGCGCTGGCCGACGTGGACTGGGTGGTACCGTTTTCCGAAGACACGCCGGCACGGCTGATTGGTGCAGTCCTGCCCGACGTCCTCGTGAAGGGTGGTGACTATGAGCCGGACGCGATTGCCGGCAGCGAGGCGGTCCGGCGCGCCGGTGGTGAAGTATGTGTGTTGCCGCTGCTGGAGGGACGCTCCACCTCGTCGCTGATCCAGCGGATTCACGACAAACGGTGACGCTGCCGCGTCTTCTCTACACCGCGGCGCTGCGCCTGGGCAGCCCGTTTATCATGCTCCATCTTGCCCGCCGTTCCCGGCGTCAGGCTGGAACCCGGGACGATTGGCGCGCGCGCTGCGGCCAGGTGCCCGGGGATGAGCGTTCCCCCATTTGGCTGCACGGCGCCTCTGCCGGCGAGATACAGTCCCTGGCGCCCCTGGCCGCGGCGTTGCAGCATGATTACCCCCTGCGCATGAGTGCTTTTACCGTGACCGGCCGCAGGCGGGCGGCGACCCTGTTGCCGCGTGTCACCGTGGACCTCTCGCCCCTGGATCTGCCCGGTGCCTGGCGGCGCTATCTGTCGCGCGTGCAGCCGCGACTGGCCGTCATTGCGGAGACTGAACTCTGGCCCAATCTCCTCGCCGTTACGCGTAAACGTCAATTGCCCGTTTGGCTGGTCAGCGCGCGCATGAGTGCGGCGACGGAGCGCCGCCTGCGGCGTTTCCCCGCCACGGCGCGCGAGCTGATGATGTCTTTGCAAGGGGTTCTGGCGCAAAGCGAGGCCGACCTCGAGCGTTTCGTGCGTCTGGGTTTGCCGGCGGAGCGGGGCCGGGTGGCGGGCAGCCTGAAGCAGGCCCTCCTTGTCCCGGAAAGTACGCGCGAGCGTGGCGAACGCATGCGCAAGCGATGCCTGCCCGCCCGGCCGGTATGGGTTGCGGGCTCTGTTCGCAGCGGCGAGGAAAATGCGGTTGCGGAAGCGGTGTCGGTCGTGCACGAGCGGCATCCCGAAGCGACCGGGATCATTGTTCCCCGTCACCCCGAGACCGCCGAGAGTTTCCGGGGCGCCCTGACGCTCGCGGGCGTTAAGGCGCTGCCGGCAGAGGTGTTGGACGGCGAGGCGCCCATTCCGCCGGGCGCGACCGTTGTCGTCGATCGTGTTGGCGTGCTGCTGGAGTTGTATGCGGCCGCCGACGCGGCTTTCGTCGGCGGGACCCTGTCCCCGATTGGCGGCCACAACGTGTTGGAACCGGCCATGCAGGGGTGTCCCGTGTTGGTTGGCCACAGTCTGGACAACATACGGCGCGACGTTGATCGCTTGAAGGCTGCCGGAGCGCTGACCCTCGTACGCAATGGGGCTGCGCTGGGGGAAGAGCTTGCGCTGTTGTTTGACGATGCCGAGAGGAGGACGGGTATGGGGCGCGCCGGCAAGGCTGTGGCGTCCGACGATACCGCTCTGAAGGCAACACTCGAGGCGCTGCGTGCCGCGCTGGAAAAAAAGAAGCCGGGCCGGTAATACCGGCCCGGCTCTCTTGTCGGATATTCTTGCTCAGTCTCCGCTGGTCGTGGCAGCCGGCATGGCCGCGGTCGTTCCCGGTTCCGGCGCCTTGCTGCCGGCCGGTGCCAGCCAGCCATTCAAACGCCGGATGTCTTTCTGGCCCAGCGTGCCAGCGGCCTGCTCGAGTTGCAGTACCGCGAGCATGTAGTTGTAGCGCGCACTGTAATAGGCTTTTTGCGAATCAATCAAGGTCTTGCGCGCCGTCAGGACGTCCAGCGTGGTGCGGGTGCCGACCTTGAGTCCGGCTTCCGTGGCTTGCAGGGACACGCGGGAAGCCTCGACGCTCTGCCGGTTGGCCTTGACGCTGGCAATGCCCGACAGTACCGCGAGATAGGCGTTGCGGACCTGCTTTTCCACGCTGCGGCGCTGCGAGATTTCATTGGCCATGGCCGCATCGGCCTTGTACTGGTACTGCTTGACGTTCGCGCGGGTCGCCCCGCCGCTGAAGATGTTCCAACTCAGTTGCAAGCCGATCTGCGTGTCGGAGCTATTGCTGCTGCTCGGAAGCGTACCGCTGGAATTCACGGTCTGGTGCCCGGTGGAGTTGGAACGCGTGTTCTGCAGCACCAGGTTGAGCGACGGCAGATAGCCGCCTTCCTGCTGGGAAACTTGCGATTGGGCCACATTCTGGGCCTGTTGTGCGGCCGCCAATGCGGGGTTGTTCTGCATGGCCTGATGCACCCAGTCGTTCACTTTTTCCGGTTGCGGGGCATTCAGCGGCAACTGCGCGCGCGGCGACTGCAGGCTGGGAATATAACGGCCGGTGATTGCCCGCAGGGCTTCGCGTGCCTGGTCGAGCGACTGGCGGTCGGTAATGACCTGGGCCTTGGCCTGGTCATAACCGGCCTCGGCTTCCTTGACGCCGGTAATGGCGATCAAGCCCACCTTGTACTGTTGCTGACTGCGCTCATACTGCTTGGCGAGCGCCTTGAGGTTGGCCGTGTCGGCGTCCAGGTTGTCCTGCGCGTTGAGGACGTTGAAATAGGCTTGCGAGACCGAAACGATCAGCCCCTGCAGTGTCGATTCGTAATTCGCTTCGGCTTCGGCGACGGTGTAATCGGCGCCTTGCACGGATTTGAATTGACTCCAGTTGAACAATGTCTGGGTCAGCGTCGCCCCCCACTGGTTCGTGCGCGTATTGGACGTGGTTGTGATGGGAGCGGGCGGATTGCTATAGATCGACAGCTGTCCACCGTTGCGGTTATCCCAGGTATGGCTGGCATTGAGGTCGATCGATGGCAACAATTGCGCCCAGGCCTGCGGCTTGGCCTCCATCGAGGCGTTGCGGTTGGCTTTCGCTTGCTGGAAGGTGGGATCGTTGGCTTTTGCCAATTTCCAGACTTGCCATATGTTGGTGGCGTGTGCCAGCGGCGCACCCGC
>Ga0102962_1001012_pt1 | contig 11559 bp, 11 predicted proteins | sample SalPonF2_C_D2_MG_FD_84519 | JGI IMG/M metagenome (GOLD analysis project Ga0102962, IMG submission 84519) | Salt pond soil microbial communities from South San Francisco under conditions of wetland restoration - Salt Pond MetaG SF2_C_D2_MG ...
AAACCATCGACGAGACCGCTGATTTTATTTTTGACAGATGAATGAATTGTTGGTCTTCAGCGTCGTATAAATCTCTTAACTGATTTATAAGAAGATCATGAATATTGGTTAATTTTTCCATTATGACTCTCTCTTGATTAAGCGTAAGAAAGTTTTGAAAAACTACTCTTTTGCCCAATCTTCTGGATTACGACTGCGTTTTGAACAAAATCCGTAGTTATCAAAAGTCTTCTTTTATTATGTATGTTCCGCATTTATATCGGATGTATCAATAAATTCAACTCAACCTTAATGTTTCTCTAACGTTTATTTATCCCTTGATGACAGCAAGAGGTTTTAGCTTGGCTATCTTTTCTGCTATCCCTGCCTTATGAACTGTTTCTACAACAATATCCACATCTTTATAAGCGATTGGTGCTTCTTCAGCTATACCTGCATATGATCCGGCCTGAACATATATTCCTTCACCTCGAAGTTTTTGTTGTAATTGTGGAGCGTCGACCTCACGTTTTGCCGCCTTCCTGGACATTCTTCTGCCGGCCCCGTGGCAGGAGGACCCAAATGTGGCTTCCATACTCTTACTGGTTCCCGTCAGAACATATGAGGCAGTTCCCATGCTACCCGGGATTAATACAGGTTGGCCTGTTTCCCGATAATCTGCCGGTATTTCCTTTCTGCCCGGGCCAAAAGCCCTGGTAGCGCCTTTACGGTGAACAATCAATTTCATGGTCTTATGATCAACTTTATGCTCTTCAATTTTCGCAATGTTATGGGCTACATCATAGAGGAGCCTTATGGGGCCTGTGGATTTTCCAAAAACATTGGTTAATGCCTTGCGAACCTCCCAGGTAATTACTTCACGGTTGCACCATGCGAAATTGGCCGCACATGCCATGGCATCAAAATATTTTTGTCCTTCAGGCGAGTTGAATGGGGCACAAGCCAGTTCCCGGTCGGGCGGATGCAGATCATATCCATCCATAGCACTCAAAAAAATACGAAGATAATCCGTCGCAACCTGATGACCGAAACCCCTCGACCCGGTATGAATTAATACCACGATCTGATTCTTATGAAGATTTAGTACTGAGGCCGTACTTTCGTTGAATATGTTGTCAACTTTATCCACTTCCACAAAATGATTTCCGGCTCCTATGGTACCAAGCTGATCATTTCCACGTTTTTTTGCATGTTCAGATACCGATCGGGGATCGGCATTATTCAAAACACCATTAGACTCTATATGATCGATGTCTTCTTCCAGTCCATATCCATTTCTTACAGCCCAGGCGGCACCTTCTTTAAGCACCATGTCGATTTCTTTTAAAGAAAGTTTTATGGATCCCCCCCGGCCAACGCCGGATGGTATTTGAGCGTATAATTCTTCGGATAACTTTTCGAGTCTATCCGAGACATCATCAAACATGAGATCCGTCACTAATAACCGAACGCCACAATTAATATCATAACCGATTCCACCCGGAGAGATGACACCATGAGGCCATTCCGTGGCTGCAATACCGCCAATCGGGAAACCATAACCTTCATGTGCATCGGGCATAACTACAGCCGCTTTTTGAATGCCACGCAACGTAGTTACATTTATAAGCTGCTCGAGGGAGCGATCGCCAAACAGATCATCCAGCATTTCTTCCAGGGCATAGATATGGGCAGGGACAAGCATATCATCCCTGAACGTCTTGGGTATTTCCCATAAAAAATCTGATTTCTTAATAAGTTGCTCTTTGATGACCATATTGTATCTCTTTTTTTAGATGTCAAAGATGATGATAGTTTCCCACTTGCCATTCTTATTTTTATGCACGTTCGCTTCGTGATAGGTTACGGCTTTAATATCCTCATCGAATTTATCAACTTTAAACCCACGGATAATAGCACTTGTTTCCTGATTGGAGATATGCGTGAAATCGACTTTGTTGAAGATTGTTCCGTGAATATAACTTAAGGTAAGTATCTCGGAAAGAAAATCGATCAGCAATGTTGTTGTATCAATAGACGTTATGGTTATCGTTTGAAAAACGGGCGAACCATCATTTTTAACAGTAGGTTCTTTCCTAAGTAACCGGTTCATACCCGATAATCCGGCCAGCAATAATTCCGGTAATGAATCAGACTCAATTTTAAGTCTGATGTCAGCAGTATGTGATTTAAACTCTATTTTTTTCATAGTATATCCATCAAACACTGGTATACCTGCCGGATTGTTGATGATTATGTTCTTTATACCAACGATTCATTATGGCCAGAACTTCATCATCGGGAACATTATAAAAACTTTCATACCCCTGTGAGACAGCAAAATAATTTTCCGGAATCTCAAGGACAATCACTTCGTCGACCATATCTTCCAACACATTTATCACATCTTCACCGGAAACAGGTGCGGCTACAATTATTTTCTTTGCTTTCTTATTCTTACAAAGTTGTATGGAAGCAAAAAGAGTGGCGCCGGTCGCGATACCATCATCCACGAGTATGACGATTTTGTCTTTTATATCAGGCAAAGATTTACCATTCCTTAATATTTCAATTCGGCGCTCCACTTCCGCCTTTTGTTCTTCAATAACCTCGTCAATTACCTGCTTGTCGATCCTCCGCCTGGCATAATCGAATATATAAGTGCTGCCATCTTCAGCTATAGCACCAAAAGCAGCCTCTGGATTATCAGGATGACCCAGTTTGCGGGTTATTAGAAGGGATAATTCGGCTTTTAGATACTCGGCTACGTAATACGCCACTTCAACTCCACCTCTTGGAATGGCAAGAACGATAACATCCTTGTCTTTATAGTGATGTAACGCCTTTGCCAATTGTTGTCCTGCGTCTTCTCTGTTTTTGAACATTATCTGAGCTCATTAATGAATAGGAGTATAATTTGTATATATAATTATGATTACTAAAGTAAGGCAAAAAACAAATAGGGGATTTACTGTCAGTTTATGTAAGGTATGACTCTCTTTTATCAATGCATGTTTTTAATAGATTATCAATATAAAATATTAGCAGAGATACGATAACAATTAATTAGAAGTGTAATAATGTGGAGGATTTTATGTCACTGGCAAAAGTTATTGAAGTGTTATCCGAAGGTATAAGTATTGAAGATGCCATCGAGAAAGCCGTCAAGCAATCTACCGAAAGCGTTCACAACGTAAAAAACGTCTATGTAGACAGTATTCAAGCTATTATAGAGGAAAATGAGGTCGTTAAATATCGCATAAATGCCAAAGTAACCTTTGTCATAGAACATAAGTACAAAGAGAAATAATTTTCATCAGTTTAAAGGACGGCTTTTTTTAATTCTCTACTCTGTTATATAACGATTATTCCAGATGTAAACCAACATACTTCCTGTTCCGAATGCCAGGAATGCTAAACTGAAGAACCAACCGACAAAAGGTAGATTGGTCAGGAAGAATACGATTATGGATCCAATACCTAAGGAACCGTAAAGATGGGTTACCTTTGAATCAGATTTCAGGTTGGTTATCAAATACTTACCAAGATATAACGCCGATATGATCCAACTGAAATATAAAATGGTCAGATAAAGAAATAGCAGTATAAACGCGATAGGTACTGTAACCAATAATAAAACGAAAACAATGAGTAAGACGGGAATCAAAATTATTGCAAATAGTCCAATACCTGTATTACTGAGAAGATGTTTACCAGCCTGATCAACAAGCCTCCTGAACGTATCTTCAAATAAAAACAAGAGCACAACACCGGTCACAAACATAGCAAAGAGTGACCATATTAAGAATATCGGTTTTACAAATTCATTTTCTCGTTCGATAGTTATGGTCAGATTTTCCGGAGCATTGGGAATTTGATCCGCATTGATTTCTTCATAAAGTTTAAAATGAGTTCCACCGGCTGATCTATAATCTGAACCGAATTTTACATTTCCGGCTGACATGTCAACATATTTACCCACATTGCCGTTGAGATATACTTCAGCGCCGCCACCGCGGACCCAACCATCGATCTGGCCGCCTTCCAGTTGAAGGTTACCGGTCCCTACAAAGAGATTTCCATGTATATGGGCACCCGGCTTTACAATAATGTTGCCACATAATGCTATAACATCGCCTTCAATATTACCAGTGATAACAATATTTCCGGCAAAACCGATAAATTTATCACCTACATTTCCATTTATTTGTAGATCCTGACCGGTTGATATAATATCATCTGTGACGTTACCATCGAGTGTGAATTCCTTGCTGGCCGAGTATAAATCACCGGATATATACCCATTTACATCCAGGAATTTGCTTGCCGATATGAGATCAGAGGTAAGTGTATCGGTTTTATTTATACGAAGAGCATTTCCTGTTTTATAAATAGTTTTTTGTGCAAAGCCAGGAAGAGTTATAACAAACAAAATAATTGTTGCAGCTAAAATATTTTTCATCTCTCTTAATGTTTATATAGATATATTCAGTTATCACACTGAATGGCAATTCTTTATGTTGACAAGCGAAATATATGAAATAATTATGATTTAAGACGTACAGCCAGGTTATTTTAACAGAAAAATAGTTAGAATTACAAACACAAATATCATCAAATTTTTTTGATAACCATGAAAATAGAAGCCTGTAAGCTGTAAATTATCCCGGTTCAATTTTAAAAGTAAAATTTCAATAAGTTGTTTTACTTTTTATAAGGATATATTATATTAGAAAAGCCCGATACTTTTAGGGTACCGGGCTTTTACTTGGTTAATTAATATCAATTTTAGCTTTTAAGCTTATTAATATTAATTCCAAGTTATAATTGTTTACTTACTCTCTTGATGTCCTCTCTTGACAAATAATTTTCTCTCTTGATGATTTATCTCTCTATCTCTCTCTTGATCGATATTGCTCGTTAAACGTCTCTCTTGAACAAAATCTTTATTTAATATTATTTATAAATCATTCCTTAATTAATCTGTTAGTAACATAAACAGATCCTGAATCCTTATCTGAAATGTTTTCCTTATAGCGTATGTAATATGATTCATACAGAACGCGTCAGGAAAAACACTACGAATATAATTTGAAAGAATATATTATAAGTTACTGATTTATAAATTAATAAAGCGATTTACCTAATATCTGTATCTTCTATTATTTAGGAGGAGAACAAACATAAAGGGCTTTATTGGAGGGATCATGTCAATCGGTATTTCGTATATATAATTATTGATTTTTATAAATAAATAAACTTATAAAAAACCTTTCTTAATTTTGATTTCGTACCATTCATATATAAGTATTTTAGCACAGGCTGGTTGAATACATGATCATCACTGAATGGTTTCAAAAGGATGAGCGAATTTAGATTTTAGAATAATTAATAGATTGTAATAAATATAAATGATTAAAAAATATTAATTTAATTCATTTATTGGGAGAGTAGTAAGTTATCTGTATAGGATAAAAAAAGAAGAGTACTATTTCATCAAGAGTAATACAGGTAACTATGGCTGGAAATAATAAAACAGTCCTATCCCGTAAAGTTCAGCCAAATCTCATAAATTACGATGAGACATATGCAGAATTCGATTGGGAAGATGTAAAGGAAGAATTATCGGGTTTACCCGCTGATAATGGGTTAAATATTGCGTATGAAGCTATTGATAAACATGTAGAGAACGGTTCCGGTGATCATTTGGGCATTCGCTGGATTGATAAAAAAGGGCATATAAAAGATTTTAGCTACGGGTATTTAAAGGAAGAGACTAACCGGTTCGCAAATATCCTTAAAAACCTGGGTGTTAAAAAAGGGGATAAGGTATTTTCTTTGACCGGTCGAATACCTGAACTGTATTTCGCAGCCCTGGGTACTCTGAAAAACGTGAGTGTTTTTTGTCCGCTCTTTTCCGCATTCGGACCCGAACCTATTCATCAGCGTTTAAGCAGGGGAGATGGCAAGGTATTGGTGACCACTACACGTTTGTATCAAAAAAAAATAAAGTCACTGCTCCAGCGTCTGCCGAAGCTAGAATATGTATTAATTACAGATAGTGAAAATGATCTTTCGGATAGGGTATTGTCATTAACCAAACTGATGAAGAAAGCATCTCCTCTTTTTAATATACCGCCAACCGATCCCGAGGATATGGCATTGCTGCATTTCACAAGCGGCACCACGGGTATGCCTAAAGGTGCTATTCACGTTCATAATGCCGTTTATACGCACTACATTACCGGTAAATATGTGTTGGATTTTCATCCTGATGATATTTTCTGGTGCACGGCCGATCCGGGTTGGGTAACGGGTACTTCTTACGGTATTATATCGCCTTTCGTTCATGGAATAACAAATATTATAGATGAAGCTGATTTTGATGCCGAGCGCTGGTATTCCATTTTGCAGGATCAGAAAGTTTCGGTTTGGTATACGGCTCCAACGGCAATACGTATGTTAATGAGATTAAATATTAATCCTCTTGAGAAATATGATCTTGAACATCTGAGACTGATCCACAGTGTTGGTGAGCCATTAAATCCTGAAGCTGTTGAATGGGGCAGGGAAACGCTTGGAATGCCAATCCTCGATAATTGGTGGCAAACGGAAACCGGTGGAATCATGATAGCCAATTACCCGTCTATGGAAATAAAGGACGGTTCGATGGGAAAACCATTACCCGGAATACAAGCCGGTATTGTTAAACGGATCAGTGAACACAAAGTTGAGGAAATTAAGGAAAAGGATACAGTTGGCGAGCTTGCATTAAAACCGGCATGGCCATCCATGTTCAGGGGTTATTTACATGATAAAAAGAGATATAATAAATGCTTTATCGGTGAATGGTATATAACGGGTGATCTGGCGAAAATAGATAATGACGGGTATTATTGGTTTGTAGGCCGGGCCGATGATATCATCAAAACATCCGGGCATATGGTTGGTCCGTTTGAAGTGGAAAGTGCATTAATGGAACACCCGGCAATCGCAGAAGTCGGTGTTATCGGAAAACCGGATCCTGTTATAGGTGAATTAGTTAAGGCTTTTGTGGCATTAAAACCGGGCAACGAGGCCACCGATTCGTTAAGGTTAGATATCATTGGGTTTGCTCGGACAAAGTTGGGTTCAGCCGTGGCACCAAAGGAAGTTCAATTTGTCGATAATCTGCCAAAAACACGCAGCGGCAAGATCATGCGCCGGCTCTTGAAATCACGTGAATTAGGGTTACCGGAAGGTGACACATCAACACTGGAGACGAAATTATGAGTAAAGTGCGTAAAAACGGCAAAGCAGGAAAAAAAACAAACTCTACTCCGAACGGGAAAGCAGTATCCGGTGATCACGCTCATCATTTATTACACCAAATGATGAGAATCAGACGCCTGGAAGAGAAATCAGCTGAATTATATAGCGCGATGAAAATCCGCGGTTTTTTACACTTATACATTGGCGAAGAAGCTGTAGCCGTCGGTGCTATTGAAGCGCTCAAACCGGAAGATAATATTGTTGCAACCTACCGGGAACATGGCCATGCTCTCATCCGTGGTATCTCTGCTAATCAGATCATGGCAGAAATGTTTGGTAAACAGGAAGGGTGTAGTCGTGGCCGGGGCGGTTCCATGCACTTATTCTGCAAAGATCTCAATTTTTTTGGAGGTAACGCTATTGTAGGAGGAGGATTGCCCCTTGCTGTAGGATTGGGTCTGGCCTCAAAAATGCAAAGTAAGAAGAATATAACCTGCTGTCTGTTCGGTGAAGGAGCTGTTGCCGAAGGTGAATTCCACGAATCCATGAATTTGGCAGCCCTTTGGCAATTACCGGTTTTATTTATATGTGAAAATAATCTGTACGCCATGGGTACTGCTTTAAAATTATCGGAATCCGTAACGGATATAACAAAAAAAGCAGATGCTTATGATATCAAGGCTGAAGCAGTGGATGGGATGGATGTGTTAGCAGTAGAGAAGTCTGTGAATAACGCTATAAAATATGTGAGAAGTGGTAAAGGACCATATTTACTGGAATGCAGAACATACAGATTCCGTGCTCATTCAATGTTCGATCCGGAGTTGTACAGAACGAAAGAGGAAGTGGAAGAATGGAAAAAAAGAGATCCGATTAACAACATGATAAAGTTAATGAAGAGTAAAAAGTTAATCAGGAATAAAGAGATTGAAAAACTCAATAAGAAAGTGGAAAAAGAGATGCAGGAGGCGGTTGATTTTGCAGAATCGGGTACATGGGAACCGGTAGAAGATCTGACAAAATATGTTTACAGCGAAATGGCGAACGAAAAAGTGGATGGATCTGCTTCCAAATAACAATTAACAGGATCAGATAATGATCAAAAGAAGGAGTAAGGGATATGGCTAAATTTTTGGTTTTATATGGAACAACGGAAGGTCACACCCGTAATATCGCGAGTCATATCAGCACTGTTCTAAGGAAGAAGGAACATACTGTTGATCTGGTTGATAGTGCAAAATATCCATCTGTACTCAAGAAAGGCGAGTACGATGGAGTTATTATTGGGGCTTCTGTTCATCAGGATAAATATCAAAGTGCTGTTGAAGAGTATGTTACTGTAAATAGCCGAACGTTGAATACTATGAAATCGGCATTCTTTTCCGTATGCCTGTCCGCTGCTATTACGGATAAGGAACATTACGCCGAAGCCAGAAAGTATATTTCAGACTTTCTAAAATTAACCGGTTGGAAGCCGGCCATTTATGAGTCATTTGCGGGCGCGTTGTTATACACGAAATACGATTATTTCAAACGCCTGATCATGAAATTTATTAGTATGAAAGAGGGACGAGACTCGGATACTTCACGTGATTACATCTACACTGATTGGGACCGGGTTACACGTTTTGCGAATGATTTTGAAGATATCGTCTTATCTGATTTGTCTAAGAAAAAAGAACCCGTATAGAATGTACCATGAGTGAAGTAAACGATAACCGGAAGAAAACAACATACCGTGAGGCAGTACGGGAAGCTATCAGGGAAGCCATGAAAAAAGATGAACGTGTTTTCCTGATGGGAGAGGATGTAGGTCGATATGGTGGGTGCTTTGCCGTCAGCAAAGGGTTATTACAGGAATATGGACCGGATAGAATTAGGGATACACCACTGTCAGAATCGACATTTACCGGGGCCGGAATCGGGTCCGCGTTGGGTGGCATGCGTCCGATAGTGGAAATAATGACGGTGAATTTTAGTCTTTTGGCACTCGATCAGATCGTAAATACGGCCGCGACTTATTATCATATGTCGGGTGGAGCTTTTAATGTGCCGCTTGTTATACGGATGGCAACGGGTGGAGGTAAACAACTGGCTGCGCAACATTCTCACAGCCTTGAGGGATGGTATGCCCATATTCCAGGTATAAAAGTATTGACACCGGCTACACTGGAAGATGCACGGGGAATGCTTTGGACCGCACTCGAGGATCCTGACCCGGTCTTGATCTTTGAAAACAGCCTGTTGTATAATATGGAAGGAGAGTTGGATACGGATGCCGGCGCTGTCGATATAGACAAGGCTAAAATAATGCGTACTGGCCGTGATGTTACTATTCTGACGTATAGTTTAAGTTTATTCAAGGCACTGGAAGCTGCTGATAAACTGGCTGAAGATGGTATTGAAGCCGAGGTTGTTGATTTACGTACATTAAGGCCGTTGGATAACGAAACCATATTTCGATCGGTTTCAAAAACACATCGTGCCGTAATAGTGGATGAAGGATGGAGAAGCGGGAGTATATCGGCCGAAATAAGTGCACGCATCACTGAAAATATATTTTACGAATTAGATGTCCCTGTACAGAGAATATGCGGGGCTGAAGTACCGACACCCTATGCCAAGCACCTCGAAGAAGCCGCGTTACCACAGGTGGATACTATTGTTCAAACCATTCAAAACCTGATACATCAGAAAAGTTATGTATGAATTTCGTATGCCCAGCCTTGGTGCCGATATGAAAGCCGCCAAATTAGTGGAATGGAAAGTGAAACCCGGTGACAAGGTAAACAGAGGTGATATAATCGCTGAACTGGAGACCGAAAAAGGGGATATTGATGTAGAAGTGTTCGAAGATGGTGTCGTCGATCAATTGCTGGTGGATCCGGGGAATAAATTACCTGTAGGTACGGTATTGGCGATTATAAAAAACGGTGGTGAGGAAATTATACATGAAGTAAAACCCGCTATGAAAAAGGTAGAAGAAGAACCTGTAAGGAAAGAACGACCTGAGATTTCACGTCCTGGTTATCGGGAGCAGCCGATAGAGAAAGAACATCGTGTGAGGGCTTCTCCATTGGCTAAGAAAGTTGCTGCAGACCTTGGGATAGATTTAAAGACCGTAAAAGGATCAGGCCCGAACGGGGCAATCGAGAAGGCGGATGTGGTAAAAGCTGCAGAGGAATCGAAAAAAGAAAAGATTCCAAAGGAAGTTGTATTTCCCGAACCAGAGAGAAAAGCAACGGAAGAACGTCCATTTGGCATGCGGCAGGCTATAGCTGCAGCAATGAGCCGTTCTAACCGGGAAATACCACATTATTATCTACAAACAGAAATTGATATGAGCAAGCCGTTGAAATGGCTTGAAACGGAAAATCAAAAAAGAGGCGTTAAAGAGCGGCTGTTACCGTCTGTTATATTGATGAAGGCGGTAGCAAAGGCCCTGAATGACGTTCCTGAATTGAATGGGTACTGGCAAAATGATCAACTGGAAATCAAGGATGCCACTCATATCGGTTTTGCCATATCGCTGCGACAGGGTGGATTGATCGCACCGGCTCTTCATCATGTTGATATGAAAAATTTGGATGAGTTGATGCATGATATGCTGGATCTGACTATGCGCACCCGCTCAGGAAAATTAAGAAGCTCAGAATTAACAGATGGGACGATAACCGTGACTAATCTTGGTGATCGGGGAGTGGAGACGGTTTACGGGGTCATCTATCCACCTCAAGTGGCATTAATTGGATTTGGTAAGGTTACTGAACGTCCCTGGGCAGAAAATGGGATGCTGGATGTGAGAAGAGTACTTACTGCCACTTTATCAGCCGATCACAGAGCTACAGATGGACATCGTGGGGCCCTGTTTTTAGAAGCATTAAACCGTTATTTACAAGATACAGAAAATTATGAGTGACGATATTGCACGAAGAGCGATCATTAAAGTATTGGGAAATATTGCTCCCGAAGCCGAAGTCGACAAAATTGAACCTAACGAAAATTTAAGAGAAGCGCTCGATTTGGATTCTGTTGATTTCCTGAATTTTCTGGTTGGACTGCATGATGAGCTGGGTGTGGAGATCCCCGAATCAGATTATGGGCGATTGAGTACCTTGTCTGATATTATTAATTACTTAACGACTAAAGTGTAAAGAGGTGACCACAAAGAGGGTTCATAGAGTAGGTACTGAGCACACAAAAGTAAAAAATAGTTTTTAAAAAATTGTGCTAAATAGGTCATTTAATTCGCTTAATAGCTTTAGTTCATTTATCGTCTAACTTCTATACCCCTGTGATTATGTTTAAAAATGCAGAAAGCTTCGATAA
>Ga0102962_1001013_pt1 | contig 11556 bp, 8 predicted proteins | sample SalPonF2_C_D2_MG_FD_84519 | JGI IMG/M metagenome (GOLD analysis project Ga0102962, IMG submission 84519) | Salt pond soil microbial communities from South San Francisco under conditions of wetland restoration - Salt Pond MetaG SF2_C_D2_MG ...
AAAATCGAGGATCGGTTTATTCTTTATAAATTACTTTATTTACAATATGATAAGTATTACTTCATATTGGTTACGTGAATAATTCGGGTTAAGTCGTCATCTCGAACCCTCTTTTTTTGGATGAGAGATTTTAAAAATATAGATAAAGCTAATAAAGTTAGTATTTAACATTGTGTCCCTTTTATTTCACTTTATTCCTTAGTATTTAACGTGAGTTCGAAAAAAATCTTCTCAAAACAGCGTCTTGAAATGAATATGTTACTTTGAAGATTTCTCCTTCCCGTCGAAATGACGCGAATGGACGAAGAGGATGCTCATCTTTAAGAAACATCACTCAAAGGCGTCATCTCGAATCCGCTTTTTGGGTGAGAGATCTTCCAACCGTGGATATGAAACAGAATAAGTCTATAATGATATCGAATTCACGCTATTTATAGAAGGCTATGCAAAACCAGACCCTTTGTTCAAGATCAAAGCTTGAGCGACTTCGGAACTGCAGCATATTAGCCATATGTGAGGATTTCGAAGTCACGAAAATGCAGATAATGGGCAAAAGAACGGATTCACATAGTCTTCTTATAGTTTTATAATTATTTTAATTCATCATTCATAAATATAGAATACTGAGGGTTTATGTTGAAATCATGGAAGTCTTTATACCTCTTTTTATCAGTCGCTTTATTAACAGGGATATCATCCTGTTCCAAAAAATCCCAAAATGCTCCCGTCACAACTAAAAACATCAAAGCGGCACAGCAATTATTTGGATTACATTTTACACAATCAGAAAGGGATTCCATGATTGGGAATCTAAAACAAAACTTAAGTGCCTATAAAGCACTTCAGGCGTTGCATCTTAATGATAGCGTAACCCCTGCTTTGGTTTTTAATCCTATACCAGCCGGCAAGGAATTCAATCATAAACAATATCCTCTTAGATGGAATAAACCTAAACATGTTACGATACCTGAAGACAGCAGTAAAATGGCCTTCTATTCTATCAGCCAACTCGCTTATCTCTTGCATACCAGACAAATCACTTCATTAGAATTAACAAAATTCTATTTGCATAGGCTGAAGAAATACGGAGATACTCTTCATTGTGTAATCACAATTACAAAAAAACTGGCCCTTGAAGAGGCAAAGAAAGCGGACGAAGCTATCGCCGCCGGACATTATAAGGGTCCATTAATGGGAATACCATTCGGTGTTAAGGATCTGATGGCAGTTAAAGGATACCAAACCACATGGGGAGCTGGTCCATATAAGCACCAAAAAATCAACACTACCGCTACGGTGGTCAAGCGGCTGCAAAATGATGGTGCGGTTTTAATTGCAAAATTGACTTCAGGTGCACTGGCAATGGGTGATGTCTGGTTTGGCGGCAAGACACGTAATCCATGGGATTTACATCAGGGATCTTCCGGCTCCTCCGCTGGACCGGCATCCGCTACTTCTGCCGGACTCGTAGCTTTTTCATTAGGGACGGAGACCTGGGGATCCATTTTGGCGCCCTCTACAAGGTGCGGCGATACCGGTTTACGGCCGACTTTTGGCCGTGTGAGTAAATATGGTGTAATGGCTTTGAGCTGGAGCATGGATAAAGTTGGTCCTATATGCCGTGACGTACAAGACTGTGCAATCGTATTTCATGTCATTAATGGTCCTGATGGTAAGGACCGCAGTGTTGTTGATTTCCCGTTCAATTTTAATGCACATGAAAAATTAAGCAACATCAGAATCGGATATCTTAAAAACTTGTTCAATAAAAAGAGTGACCCGAATTATGATCACGATGAAAGAACACTCGAAACTTTGCGAAAGTTAGGTGCTAAACTCATACCGATTAAATTGCCTGATTATCCTGTAAAACCTTTGTCCATTATTTTAGATGCAGAAAGTGCAGCGGCTTTCCAGACACTTACGTTATCTAATCGTGATTCTTTACTGGTAAGACAAACCAAAAATTCCTGGCCTAATTTATTCAGAGAGGCCAACTTCATACCAGCCGTTGAATATATACTAGCTAACAGAGCACGCCACATCCTGATCAATAAAATGGATTCGGTCATGAGTAAAGTCGATGTGTATGTTTCTCCCACATTCGGGGGTAATAATCTTTTGCTTACTAATCTGACCGGACATCCCGCAGTCGTATTACCAAATGGTTTCAATAAAAATGGCCATCCTACCAGTATTTCTTTTATTGGTGGCTTATATAAAGATGGCATGGCACTCGAAGTAGCAAATGCTTATCAGGACGCCACGGATTTTCATAAAAAACATCCGGATATGTTTATGCAATAAATAGTTCTTTTTATGAATTATGAGATCAAGGTGTTCGGATAACGGTTTTTTAGTCAATCGGTAAATATCAAATCGAAACAGAAGATGTATAAATTGTTTGGGTGTCCTTATGGCAAAAACCGAATTTTCGCATAAATAAAATTGATACATTATTTAACGCTATCAATCATTTCTATTTTCATATTTAACTACACGATATTTAATTTTTTATAAGCAGAATTAAATCCTGAAAAGAATCTTTTATATATTGTGATTGGTGCTAACACTATAATTAACAATGTACTCTAATCAGTCTAAAAGGAAGGAAAATACTTAGCCAAAATCACTTTTTACAAAATTATATTAAGAAATTGTAAAGTAAAGTTGGCATATATATTTGTATTTATTACATTAGGAAGTAATAAAAAAACCGGTACTACCAGAAATCGAAGTGAGGTTCTACTGAATTAAGGTGGGCATGCTATTTTTTTCTAGCATATGAAAGGTTGTGTCGAAAATACTGGTATGTACCGGATTTTTTGTGGTTGCTTATATTCTTCTATCTTATATCGTCTCTCATCTATTAATTATTTTATAAATTCTTTTTTTGTTATACTGTCCTTCTAAAAAAATGTTTCACTTTTATTAGAATCATCTAATATTTAGTTATAGAACGCACAAACTTTCTTCTTATTACATCTTTTAGTTATAGATAGGGATTTTTTTCCCTCTCTTGATATTTTTAACAGTTTATAACAAATTTTACCGTAAATTCGGTTTTTCTATCCTATAAAGACGATCGGCAGTTAAAACAAAAATGCGATCTTGATGAATACTTAGTCCAATAGGTTTTATATTTGGTAATATAACAAATTTTTCAATTAAAGCACCACGTTTTTCAAAAATTTTTAAATAATTAGGCATACACGCCCACAAATATCTATCATTTATGGCAATTGCCCCAACTTTTTTGGTTCCTTCTATAAAACCTAAGAATTGACCGGTGTTACTAATGATATCAATCACTCCTCCTTTTGGGTCAGAAACATAAACCCGATCATCAGATGCTATCATATCCGAAGGGGTATTAACAATTTCATTACTCAGTAAATTAAATACCTGATCAAACTGTCCCCTTGCATTATACATGATGATATAACCACTATTATCATCAAAGAAATAAAGCTGTCCTCTGTTATTCACACATAATTTAGCCGGATCATAAACATCTCCGGCTCCAAAATGTCCGTCGTTACGGATTGTTGATAAATATTGCTCCCTGCGATCAAAAACCTGGATACGATGATTATTATAATCAGCCACATAGACTTTAAGTCCGTTCGTGGCATCGATATCAACTGGAGTATCAAATTGATAATTACCACTGCCAAGATTACCAAGAGAATCTAATCGTTGACCGTTTTGGTCTAATATCAGAATTCTATTTTTAGTCGCTTCCGTAATGTATAGCTTGCCCGATGGGGTGATATATAACGAAGTGGCTTGCGCCAATCCTTTAACCAATGGTTTAAGACGTAACGTATCGCTGCCTTGTGCAAAAGCCAGATGAAGAGATAAAAATCCCCATAAAAACGATACGATGAATAGCCTTTTCACTTTTTCATGATCAATCGGTTAGATGATGCAATCCTTTTTGACCGATATCCCTTCGATAATACATTTTGTCAAAGGATATCGTTTTCAATTCTTTATAGGTGTTGTCGATAGCATCTTTAAGTGTATCACCGGACCCAACAATTCCCAGAACGCGCCCGCCATCAGTCACAAGTTTGTCTGCTTTAATCGCGGTGCCGCTATGAAATACAATCGTATCTGAGGATACGAGATCTAAGCCCTTAATAACTTTACCTTTTTCATAAGAGCCCGGATAACCACCTGAAGCAAGAACAACACAGCAATAATAGTTGTCATTTTGTTCAATTTCGATTTGATCCAGTTCACCACTTTCTGTTAACAACATGATCTGTACCAAATCGGTCTTCAAGCGAGGCATCAGAACCTGACATTCCGGATCTCCGAACCGGCAGTTGAATTCAACCACTTTGGGTCCTTCATCAGTGATCATCAGTCCACAGTACAAGACCCCTTTGTAAGGCATGCCTTCTTTAGCCATGCCTTCAATAACCGGACGTACAATACTATCATAAACATTCTGCAATCCATCCTCGTCTAAAACTGGTGCTGGTCCGTAAGCTCCCATTCCACCGGTATTTAGGCCGGTATCCCCTTCACCAATCCGTTTGTGATCCTGAGCCTGAGATAGAATGCGAACATGAGCACCGTCAGAAATAGCAAATACGGAGACTTCCTCTCCTTCCATATATTCTTCCACAACAATAGTTTGCGATGCTTTACGCAAAGAAGGATCTTCCCGCATACGTTTGAGACGTTTGTCTGCTTCGTTCTGATCCTTACAGATGAAGACTCCTTTACCGGCAGCCAATCCATCCGCTTTTATCACGATTGGGAATTTGTTTTTCTCTTTTATATATGAATCAATCTTGTCCCATTCATCACTGCCAAATGATTCAAATCCGGCTGTCGGCACATTAAATTTTTGCATCACATTTTTGGCAAAACTCTTACTGCCTTCCAGCTGTGCCGCCAATTTGTTGGGACCAAAAACAGGATGATTTTTAGCTTCAAGGTAATCGACAATACCATCAACCAACGGTTTTTCGGGTCCGACAACGGTCAGTTCGATATCATGTTCTTCGATAAACTCCGAAATCACGGAGAAGTCATCCATTGGTAGCACAACATTGGTTCCGCATTGTGCCGTACCAGGATTACCAGGAGCAATATAGAGTTGATTTACAAGTGGAGAACGGTGGATTGCCCATGCCAGAGCATGTTCACGTCCACCTTTCCCAATAAGAAGAATATTCTTTTTTTCTGACATTACGATAAGGATTCAGCCGTTTCGATTATAGATGAAAAACTTTGAGCTTTCAGACTCGCACCTCCAATCAGTCCACCATCGACATCTTCTTGTTGTAATAATTCATTGGCGTTATGAGGTTTCATGCTTCCTCCGTATAAAATTCGCAAGCTACCAGCTATTTCCTCATCATATAAATCAGCAACAATGGAACGTATGAATTTATGCATCTCCTGAGCTTGTTCCGGAGTTGCGGTTTCACCCGTTCCGATGGCCCAAACCGGTTCATAAGCTATAACCACATTCTTAATATGATCCGCATCAATGTTCTCTAATGCCTTGGTAACCTGAGTCTTAACAACATCTTTATGTTGTTCGGCTTTTCGTTGATCCAATGTTTCACCAACACAAATGATCGGTTTCACACCATCATTCAGGCATTTCAGGGCTTTCTTATTGACGATTTCATCTGTTTCACAGAAATAGCTTCTACGTTCCGAGTGACCAATGATGGCATACCGGCATCCGGTGTCTTTTAGCATTTCCGTACTGACTTCTCCGGTAAAAGCGCCGTTGTCTTCGAAATGTACGTTTTGTGCTCCCATTTCTATTCCATTGGCCCCTTCCAGCTCTTCCTTTACAGGTACTAAAGATATGGTCGGAGGACAAACGAGTACTTCCACTTTGGGTTTTCTGTTTGCCAGTTCAATCTTTAAATTTTTTGCTAAACGTCGCGCGTCTGTAGGACCGGCATTCATTTTCCAGTTACCGGCTATTAAATATCTTCTCATGGTTTACTATTTTTTTTAAATGCTAATTTTAAATCATTAATAAGGCGATCCACATCCGTACCGACATATTTTCTGATAATATTACCATTACTGTCTACAAGAAAGCGTGTCGGTATAAATTGAATATTGAATCGGTGTAACATGTTCGAATTTTTATAAGATCCTGCTTTGGCAACCGGCCAATTCATTCCTCTTTGTTGGAAAAAAGCATTGATCGTTATCTCGCTGCTATCTATCGGCACAGTAACAAAATGTAAGCCGAAGCGTTTATAAATTAAATAAATGGCCTGCATTCTGGCAAACTGACTCTGATACAAATTATTAGCTAAGCCCGTAATTTCCAACAGATACGGTTTCCCACTCAGTGTCTTATTTGAAATGGTATCTCCTTTGGTCGTTACAATCTGAAATGCAGGCATTTTCATTCCGGGTGCAAGATGATCCAAATCGTACTGAAAACCTTGTGCCCAGTCCTTTGCATCAGCAAAACGGTTATCGTAATTGTTTTTAAATTTACTTAGTTCGGAACGAGCTTGTGCAATTTTTGTACTATCGTATAACAACTTGATACGATTCCTGGTCAGAATCATTTTATACATCGGCACGTCTGAGTGTTGTTTCAGGGAGTCGATGTACTTTATAGCCCCTTTTAAACCGTAAGACCGTGCTGCGGCATCAGTAGCCAGACTAGCCAGTTCATCACGCAGGGTATCCTTCACATTCAAACTGTCATATTTCTGGATCAACTCTTTATCATAAATACCGGATAACATTTGCATCGCGTTAATTGTTGAGCGATTCGCCGCAATGGTATTGGGATGACTCTTCCGTATTGACCAGAATAATTTACTCCATGTCCTTATCAGACTCGGAATGGTATCTTGTGGCAGTACCCCATTGTTAACATATCGAACAATCCGGTTATAATTATTTTCAACCCGTTGGTAAACTTGATAGGCACTATTTTCCCGGGATGTTATCCTGGCTGTTTTACTGAAATCCGGTATTTGACCTTTAATATTTACCGTATCTTTATTCGCTAAAATAACGCCAGCACTTGAAATCAGATTACCATTTCGGCTGATTAGCATTGGATAAATGCTCCGGTGGCTAAAAATGGCTCTTCCGTGAAAATCACCATTCGTATCCGTTACCGCATGAAATAAGGTGTCGGCACCCGAAGTATCGCGCCGGATGATGGTAACACTTATTCCACTGTAATCTTGAGTGGAATCGACCTTGGGACTCACCGTAATGCGACCTCTGACAAGTGCCCTCGGTTTTTTAGGTTTGGACGAGCAGGCATAAAGTCCCACTACCAACAACCCAATTACTAAAGGTAAATACTTACGTTTCATTTATAATGATAACCGTCTAAAGATTGATGTCTTATTTCTGATATTCCTTAATTTTATTTAAAAAGGTATCCCGAACCATTTTGGGATTCGCCTTACCTTTGGATTTTCTCATAACCTGACCTATGAAAAATCCCATTAAACCATCTTTCCCTCCTATATATTGTTCAACTTTATCCGGGAATTGATCCATGATCTCATCAACTAAATCGTCAATAAAACCTGTATCAGAAACCTGAAGCAGATTCAACTCTTCGGCGTATTCTTCGGCCGATTTATCTCCTTCGGTCATAGCGTTAAAAATCGTCGTCATAGCTGATGAGCTGATTTTATCATCTTCCCTTAACTTTGTCAGTCCTGCCAGTCTTTCGGGGGATACACTAAATGATTGAATATCAATACTTCGCTCATTTAAAATGCGACGAACTTCCGTAATAACCAGGTTGGATACCGCTTTGGGTTTATTGATATATTCAAGGATTTCTTCGTAAAAATCTGCCATGTATCGGGTTTCAGTCAATTCCTCCGCATCGAACTCGGGAAGGTTGTAATCTTTCATGAATCGTTCACGACGTACATCCGGCATTTCAGGCAACTCTTCACGTATTTCATCCAGCATTTCCTCTGAGACTACAACCGGTGGAATATCCGGTTCCGGGAAATAGCGATAATCGTGGGCTTCCTCTTTGGAACGCATTTCGCGCGTTTCCATTTTATTGGAATCCCACAACAACGTCTGCTGATAGATAACCCCACCTGAACGTATCACATCGATTTGCCGCTCAATTTCATAGGTTATGGCACGTTCCACATTCCGAAATGAGTTCATATTTTTCAATTCGGTTCGTGTACCAAATTTTTCCTGACCTCTGGGTCGTACGGAAACGTTGGCATCGCAGCGCAGACTCCCTTCTTCCATATTTCCGTCGCAGATTTCCAGATATTGAACGATCTGCTTGATTTTTGTGAGATAGGCATAAGCTTCCTGCGGAGAACGTAAATCAGGTTCCGAAACAATCTCGATAAGCGGGGTTCCCGCACGATTTAAGTCAACCAAAGTATTATAGGGATCCTGATCGTGAATTGACTTACCGGCATCTTCTTCCATATGAATCCGGGTTATGCCAATTCTTTTATCACCATCATCCTCGAGAGTGATATCGAGGTAACCTTCATAGCATATCGGAGTTTCGTATTGAGATATTTGATAGCCTTTGGGAAGATCCGGATAAAAGTAATTCTTTCGGGCAAAAATGGATTTCCTTGCGATGCTACAATTGGTAGCCAGCCCCATTTTAATTATGTAGCGCACCAAATTCTCATTCAAAACAGGCAACGTGCCGGGATGTCCCAGACAAAGAGGCGTTACCTGAGAATTCGGCTCTCCACCATATTCGGTGGATACCGGAGCAAATGCCTTACTTTTGGTTAATAACTGTGCGTGTACTTCGAGTCCAATTACCGGTTCAAATTCAGTATCTGCAGATACATTCATAAAGTTTTCCGATTAAGCTTTTTGATATTTTTTCTACTACGAACATGCTAAAATATTAAACATAAAGCATTATTTCGTAGAAAACTTTACTTTCCCGTCTATTTTAAAATATTTAACGGTTTTTTCATCCAGTTTTCCGACTCCAAAACGGTACATATTTGACCAATAATCAGGATGATAGACCTTTTTTCGCAGTTCACTTATAAAATTTGAATTTTTCGTAGCTTCTTTTTTATGAATACGGAAATGTTTAAACCGGTAGCGGAAAGAAGTGCTGTGGCATTGGGTAATCAATCGGGATGTAATATGGTATTTACTTTTATTCAGATTTTGCTCGATCCTCTGTTTTTTATTGAATTGTAAACGAGCGTCAAGATCTGTTAAAAGAATGGCATCGGAAGAAATGGGAAGCCAATATTTTTGGTTTTCCTCTTTATTAACGGAAATCGGAGCCGCACGAAAATGATACCACAAACTGGTATTTTCAAATTCAAATCTACCTTTATGAATTACCGACCGATCATATTGCACAACATCGGGGTTACGGAATTTCGCTATGTAAATGTCCGCAGCAACGATATTAAAATTTCTGGTTTCAATGTAAACGGAACCCCGGAATAAATTCATTTCCCCGTATTTAGGAGTTATACCGATTTGATAAACTTCAAGAGAATCGAGATAGCTTCTTCTGATAATTTTAAAATCATAAAAGGTATTCCACGATTCGCTTAATGGTGCCGGAACCTCCAATAATTTCTCAAACACATTGAAATTTCTCAGCATATCGATTAGATCGATATAAAAAACACGGGGCAGCTGAGGTGCATTTTCATTGCTTGCCATCCGTCCTTCCCGCAGTTTCCACCAATTATCATTTTTATTCTCATTTAATGTATAAACAGCTTCCGACCAATGTACGGGAATGGAATCGTGACTTGTAATCCACCGGTAAAACTGATCCACTTCAAAATGCAAATCAACCCCAACCCGCCGATAATGTTTTCTTGCCAATCGAATAAGTTTTTCGGGATTTTTGTATTCGGTTACGACCAGGTCCTTGAGCTGATAAATCACCGGTTTTAATAATATGTCATCCATTTTGATCATGCGTTTGGCTTCAGCAAAAAATGATCTTTTTTCAGATTTATAACCTATAAATGTAATGATAAGCTGATGTTGTCCTTCGGGAATTTGAAATTCAAATTCTCCTTTTTCATTTGTAATTGTACCCAGATAGGTTTCGGTATCATAGACATGAGCTCCAATCAAACGCTCCCCTGTCCCGGCATCTTTGACCAAGCCTTTAATAATTGCCTGCGCGTAAAGTTCATGGATGCTAATTAATAACAAAAAAAGAAATACCGGAACACATTTCACCCTTCTCATAAAATATCTCCCTGAGAACAGTTTTGTAATATTCTATATAAGTATTTATTTATTTATTATTAATTTATTCAATTAATATTGAAATAACTACAAACCGTATAACTGTTGAGTAATGCAATGAATGGATCCCTGTCCCCATACCAGATCCTGACATGGAGTACCCACAATCTCTCTTTTAGGAAAATATCGTTGAAATAATTCACGCGCCTGATGATCATAACGTTTATCATAAAAAGGTATCAAAACAACACCATTGGCGATAAAAAAATTAGCATAACTTGCCGGTACATATTCTGATCCGTCTACCGTTGTCCCCTCAATTTTAATTTCCGGCATGGGCAGGGTTTCCACAGTGAAAGGACGACCATAACAATCTGTTGCCGATCGTAATATCTCTAAATTTTCCTGTAAAGCCTTATAATTGACATTATCCGGATCCTCCGAGATCATGGTTACAATAGTTCGCTCATTTAGGAACCGGCTGATATCATCAATGTGTCCATCGGTATCATCACCGGCTAGACCATTTTTGAGCCATATTATTTTTTTCTGTCCAAGAAATTTCTTAAGAATATCCTCAATCTGATTTCTATTTAAAGCAGGATTTCGATTCTTATTCAGCAAAACGGACTCCGTTGTTAACAAAATCCCATCTCCATTATTTTCGATTGCCCCCCCTTCGAGAACAACATTCGTATCAAATTTCGGAATGTTGTATTTTTGTGAGAAATAGTCAGGAATCCGGTTATCATCATCAAATGGCGGATATTTACCACCCCATGCGTTGTATTCCCAATTAGTGATTGCATATTGCCAGCTATCATTTGTGTCTTTTTTCGCGATGAATATTGGGCCACAATCTCTTGCCCAAACATCATTAATTTTTTTTACCTGCCAAACGATATTGCGGGTAACGATCTTTTCCCGCTGTAAAAGATAAAGCACTCGCTTTTTCGATAATTCACTAGAAACGAATAAATGAATCGTTTCGTAACGAGATAATACTCTAATAATCTCGGCATAAACTTTTTCCACTTTCTCCAAACGATCACCCGGCCATGTTTCCCTGTTTTCCGGCCAATGTAATTCGGTCCCGCTATGAGAATGCCACTCAGGAGGCATCACATAACCCTGATCTTTAGGGAATGTTTGATTCATGCGTAACGATTTCCTTTTATAATATTTTTCATCTTAAAGAAGACTTTGCAAAGCCTTCTTAACTCGGATTATTCACCAAGAAATTTTGTTGTGACCAAGGCGAATTTAAAAATGTGCATGAAACGTACATGGGTACATTGATTAAGCATTTTTAAATTCAACGCAGTGCACGGCAAAATTTCG
>Ga0102962_1001014_pt1 | contig 11551 bp, 10 predicted proteins | sample SalPonF2_C_D2_MG_FD_84519 | JGI IMG/M metagenome (GOLD analysis project Ga0102962, IMG submission 84519) | Salt pond soil microbial communities from South San Francisco under conditions of wetland restoration - Salt Pond MetaG SF2_C_D2_MG ...
GGGGTCGCCCCCGGACCACGCACCACTCGATTCCGGCTGGTGGCTAACCTTGGCCGGGCGGGACTTTCACCCGCTGGGTCGCATAGAAGGTTTCGGTCATGTCCGTCCGTCTACATCACGTCCTCCTTCACCAAGCTTCGCCTGGCGCAATCCAGTCGGAGGCATTCACCCGCTTTTTCGCCATGCTGCGCGAGGAGCTCGACAACGCTTATTTCGAGGAGGTCGGCCAACACCTGCAGGAGCTCAAGTTCCGCGACGGCGTGCTCATCAGCGCGCGTCTCGGGCGCGGCAACAAGGGCAGCGACTACGCGCTGCGCCTGCCCAACGAAGACCAGCGCGGCTGGATCAACCGGCTGCTCTCCAAGGGCCCGCCCAACTACACATTTCACATCCATCCCCGCGACGAGAGCGGCGGGCGCGCGCTGTCCGAGCTCGAGGACCGGGGCAAAAGCCGAGTCGCCGACGCGCTGCAGCAGTCCACCGCCCACATCCTGAGCTTTTTTGACATGGTACGCACGGAGTTGGCCTTTTACGTGGGCGGCCTAAACCTGCATGAACGCCTGCGCGCGTTGAACGAACCGATTAGCTATCCCGAACCGGCCTCATCGACGCGGCGCCGCCTCGAATTCGACAATCTTTACGATCCCTGCCTGGCGTTGAGCATGGAGCATCAAGTGGTCGGCAACCGGGTGCACGAGCGTGATAAAGATCTGGTCATGATCACGGGCGCCAACCAGGGCGGCAAATCCACTTTTTTGCGCAGCATCGGCCTGGCGCAATTGATGATGCAGTGCGGTCTGTTCGTGCCGGCCGAGTCCTTCGCCGCCAACGTATGCACGAGCCTTTGCACGCACTACAAGCGCGAAGAGGACACGATGATGGAGAGCGGCAAATTCGACGAGGAGCTTGGCCGGATGAGCGACATCGCCGACCGCCTGCAACCTGACGCCATAGTCCTTTTTAACGAGTCGTTCTCCGCTACCAACGAACGGGAAGGCTCGGAGATTGCCCAACAAATCGTGAGTGCGTTACTGGAAAAGCGTGTGGAGGTTTTCTTCGTCACCCATTTCTATGAGCTTGCCGCTGCTTTTTACAACGACGACCGTGAAAATGCCTGTTTCTTGCGTGCGCAACGGCGCAAGGACGGCTCGCGCACTTTCAGGCTTGTGCCCGGCGAGCCTTTACCGACTAGCTATGGACAGGATTTGTACCGGAAGATCTTCGGCGATGCCGCGGCGCAGGCGTCATGATGGGGCGGCGTAACTTAACGGAAACGCCGCCGGGCGGGACCGCAACGCCGCAGCACCCCATGACCTGCTTGATTGAATGCCGCCTTGAGACCGTGCTTGACATCGCGCAGGAAGCTGCGTAAGTTACTTGAAAACAAAGGCGATGGAGTTCGCCTGGAACCGCCTCTTCAAAGAGGCTAATGACTCCTACCTCAATAAGTCTTTTGGGATAGGAGTCATTGCTTATGACGCCAGCGGGATGCCCTGCGCTTAATAGTTACTGCGGCGTGACTTCAAAGGGGAAGCCGTGAGCCTGGGTGACGCCTTCTCCCAGGTGGCTCAGGTGGCGGCGGTTTTGTGTCTGTCACCGCTGCTGCAGGGGTTTATTCACTGGGGCGAGGAGCGGGTGCAGCGCAATCAGGGCGTACACCCCCTGCAGCCGTATCGTGATCTGTGGAAGCTTTTCCACAAGGAACAGGTGGTCCCGGAATCGGCGTCGTGGGTGTTTTTTACCGCGCCCTTCATCGCATTCGTGTGCATGCTCATCGTGCCGCTGCTGATCCCGGTGTTGACGGACTACCCGCTGCCGCTCTCCGACATGGGCGACATCCTCGGCGGCGGACTGATCTTGGCACTCGGTGGCTTCGTCATCCTGCTGGCGGGGCTGGACACCGGCAATACTTATGGCGGCATCGGTTCGAGCCGCGCCGCGATGCTCACCATTCTGGCGGAGCCGACACTGATCCTGGTGTTCGTCGGCATCGCCCTGCTCGCCCATTCCATGCTGCCGTTCCCCGTCAACCATCTGCTCGCCACGCACTGGGCCGTATTCTGGAGCCCGGCGCACCTGTTCATCGTGTTCGCCTTTTTCATCCTCATCCTGGTGGAGACCGACCGGCTGCCGATCCACTCGAGCACCCAGATTGAGGTCTACATGATCGAGGAGGCGCGCATCCTGGAATATTCCGGGCCGCTGCTTGCCGTGCTCAAGCACGCCGGCATGATGAAGCAGTTCATCCTCTACACCATTTTCTGCAACGTGCTGACTCTGCCCTGGGGGCTGTCGGTACACGGCACGGCACTGGGCGAGCTCGGCGCCGTGCTTGCGAACGCGGTGAAGTTCGGCGGCGTGGCACTACTGGTCATTTGGGTGGAAACAGCACAGTCGCGGCTGCGCTTCTACCGCTATCAAGAACTGCTGGCCGCCTCGTTCATGCTCGCCGTGCTCGGCATCATTGCCCAGCAATTCGGATAACGCACCATGCTGAGCCTGCACTTCAGTCCGGTCGCTGCCTCGCTGTTCAGCACGCTCGCCATCCTGAGCCTGATCCTCACCTTCGTGATGTTGGGCTCGCGCTGGCTGAAAAACTATCTGTATGCCTTCACGCTGCAGAGCTGGCTCATTGCGCTCCTGTCCGCCGCCGTGGGCTATTACGCGAACGTGCCCGAACTCTACCTGATCGCCCTTTTTACGGTCTTTTTCCGCGGCGTGGTCCTGCCTTATCTGCTGTGGCGCATCATCCGCCGCTACCACGTCGACCGTGAGATCCACGAGATCATCCGCCCAAGTTCCGCGCTGATCATCGGCGCGGTGCTGGTGATCTTCGCGCTGGTGGTCTCGCGCCACATCGGCGTCTCACTGGGAGCCGGCAGCAATAGCGTGGTGATTCTGGCACTCACGGTCATGCTCTCCATCAAGCTGATCGGGTTTCTCATGCTGTCCATCCGCCATGAGGCGATCAGCCAGATCCTGGGCTTGCTCATTTTGGAGAACGGGATCTTTCTGGGCTCGCAGATCCTGGTGCCGGAAATGCCGCTGCTCCTGGAGTTGGTCACCGTATTCGATCTACTGGTCGCCGTATCGTGTTTCGGGGTGCTGGTGAACTATTTGATGGCCGACATCGGCAGCACCAGCAGCCTGCGGCTGAAAAGGCTTAGGGGCTGATACGCATGGCCATGAGTGCAACCCTGCTGCTGCTCGTCGGCCTACCGCCGGTAATCGCCGTTGCCGGCGCTTTGCTGAGCGGCGGCGACCGCGTCGCCGAAGGGCTCAATCTGCTCGCGAGCATCGTGTCCTTCGGGGCGGCCGTGCTGCTGCCGGCCGCAACCATGGACGGCGGGCACGTGCTATGGCAAGGCTACTTCGTGCTCGACCCGCTCGCCGCCTGGGTGGTGCTGTGTGTCGCCGTCGTCTACCTGCTGGCATCGATATACGCCATCGGCTACATGCGCGCCGAGGAGCACGAGGGCACACTAGCGCACTTCTACGCCCTGTTCGCCGCCTTCGCGTTCACCATGTTCGTGGCGCCGGTGATGAACAGCCCCGGGCTCTACTGGATCGCCATCGAGTTGACGACGCTGGTCAGCACGTTCCTGGTGGGCTTCGAGCGCAGCGCCGAGAGCATGGAGGCGGCGTGGAAATACATCATCGTCGTCTCAGCCGGCATTACGCTGGCCTTGCTCGGGACCGTGTTCTTTTACTGGGCGGGCACCTTCGTGCTCGGCAGCCGCTACGACCTCACGTGGTCCGCGCTGCTCAAGGCTGCACCGAAGATGGACGACCATCTGACGCTGCTTGCCTTCCTGCTGACGCTGGTGGGCTACGGCACCAAGGTCGGCCTCGCTCCCATGCATACCTGGCTGCCGGACGCCCATTCCGAAGGCCCGACCCCGGTCTCGGCCATGCTGTCCGGCGCCCTGCTCAACACGGCGATGGTCGGCATCGTACGCGCGTTGCGTATTGCGGACGCCGCCGGCGTGGGGTTCGCGGCCCACACGATTTTTATTGTCCTGGGGATTTTCTCCTTCTTCGTGGCGGCGCTGTTCATCGTGCGCCAGACCGGCATCAAGCGACTCATGGCCTATTCCAGCGTCGAGCACATGGGCGTGGTGGCGCTGGGTTTCGGCTTCGGCGGCGTGCTGGGCGTGGCCGCCGCCTTCTACCACATGCTCAATCACTCGCTCACCAAATCCGGCCTGTTCTTCGGCGCGGGCAACATGATGCACGTCTACGGCTCGAAGGAGATCCCGACGATACGCCGCGTTCTGAGCTTCGCGCCCGTAAGCGGCCTGGTGTGGCTGGCGGGCGCAGTGGCCATCACCGGCGCACCACCCTTCGGGCTGTTCCTGAGCGAGTTCGCCGCGCTGCGCGCCGGATGGCGCACGCCCAACGCCTGGGCGGCTTGGCTCATGGCGCTGCTGTTGGTCGTCATCTTCGCGGGTTTTCTCAACCATTTCCGGGCCATGTATTTCGAGGGCGGGGTCCCCGACCAGCCGCGCGCGCCACTCAGCCAATGGTGCCTGTGGCCGCTGTGGCTGGCCGTGCTCCCCGTGCTCGTGCTCGGCGTATGGTGGCCGGATGCGTTTTGGCAGTTCTTCGTCTCCGCGGCGCACAGCCTGGCGATGGGGAGTGGACCATGACAGCGGTGAACGTGAGCGAATTGCCCGCGACCGAACTGCCCGCCGCCGCGCGGCGGCTGCGCGACGCCGGCGGGCGCATGCACATGGCTTATGCCCGGGGGCGCAGCGATGGGCAAGTCGAAGTGCGCTATCTGGCCGAGCTTGACGGGAATGGCGATTTCCAGCTCTGGCGCGTGGACCCGGTGGACGGCGAGCTACCCAGCCTGGCGCGGGATATCCCGCTGCTTGGCTGGTATGAGCGCGAGATGCGCGACCTCTTCGGCCTTGAGTTCCTGGACCACCCCGAGCCGGTGCCGCTGGTGCTGCACGAAGGGGCCCAGCCCGCCACACCGCCCTTGCTGGCGCAGGCCGATCCCGCCCAGCCCATGGCGTTCCGGGCGCAGCCGTGGACGCTGCCGGAAGTGCCCGAGGAGGATTTACAATACCTGCCGTTCGGCCCCATTCGCGCCGATGTGCTGGAGTCCGCCCAGTTCGTTTTCTTCTATCTGGGCGAGACCGTGCTGCATTACTACCCGCGCTTGTTCTTCAAGCACCGCGGACTGGAGAAGCGTTTCGAAGGGCTCATGCCGGCACTGGGCGCGGTGCTCGCCGAGCGCGTCTCGGGCGTCGGCAGCGTGGCCCATGCGCTAGCCTACGCCCAGGCGGTTGAAAACGCCTGCGGCTGCGAGGTGCCGCCGCGCGCGGCCTGGCTGAGAACGCTGCTCGCCGAGCTGGAGCGCCTCTACAACCACCTCCACTACCACGGCCTGCTGGCGGATGCCACCACGCTAAAGGTGGGCAACGCCCAAGGGCGGTGGCTGGAAGAACAATTCAAGCAAATCAACGGGCGCCTCACCGGCAGCCGTTTCCTGCGCAGCCTGATCACGCCCGGCGGCCTGCGTCGGGATCTGGAGCCGGAGTGGGTTCATGATGCCATCAACGACTTGCGGGCCGACATCGGCGCGTATCTGGATCAACTCGCCGACACCGCGAGTCATCTCGACCGCCTCATGGGCAACGGGGTGCTCCCCCTGAGACTGGCCCTGGATCAGGGTGCAACCGGGCCGGTGGCGCGCGCCTCGGACGTCGATGCGGATCTGCGCCGCGACCATCCCTACGCCGCCTATCATGCGCAAAGCCTGGAGGTGGGGCGCAGCCAGGGCGGCGATGCCCTGGCGCGCTTCGAGGTCCGCACGCAAGAGATCTATGCCAGCCTGGATCTGATCGCCCGCCTGCTGCACTCGCTGCCCCGTGGCGATGTGTACGCACAATGCCGCCCTGCGCCCGAGGCGCAGGGGCTGGGCTGGGCGGAGACCCCGCGCGGCGCGCTGTTCTATGCCGTGCACTTCGACGCAGAGGGGCGCCTGGCGCGCGTCAAGATCAAGTCGCCCTCGTTTTCCAACTGGCGCGTATTTCCGTTCACGGTGCATGGAACGGACATGATGGATTACGCCATCAACGAAGCCAGCTTCGGGCTCACCATCGCCGGCTGTGACCGCTAACCCCGGAGGAGATGATGCCGTTCTGGACAATGTTCGGACTTGCACAGGGCAAGGCCACCACGCGCTGGCCCGACGGCAAAGATCACGGCCAAACGGGCGTTGTGGGCATGCCACGCTACCATCCCGAACGCTGCGTGGCGCACTGCCAGGCCTGCGTGGACGCCTGCCTGCCCGGCGCCATCAGCGCGCGCGAAGCGCCCGATGCGCAATCGGGTCACATCGAGATCGATTACGGGCGCTGCGTCAACTGTCAGATGTGCGTCGAGCATTGCCCCGAAGGGGCGATGGCCGCTTCCGAAGACTGGGCGTTCGGCGTGCGCCGCCGCGAGGACCTGCTCTGGCAACGGGCGATCGCCAGCGAGGCGGGACAGGCGCTCGGCAAAGCGGTGCGCGGTTTCAAGCGCAGCATCCATATCCGCCACGTGGATGCCGGCTCATGCAACGGCTGCGAATCGGAACTGCAGGCGCTCAACAATCCTTTTTACAACCTGCACCGCCTAGGCTTTTTCTTCACCGCCTCGCCGCGCTTTGCCGACCTGCTGCTGGTCACCGGCACGGTCACCTACGCCATGCGCGAACCGCTGAAGCGAGCCTTTGAAGCCATGCCCGAACCGCGTTGGGTAATGGCAACCGGTACGTGCGCCGTCTCCGGCGGCACCAACGGTCCCACCTATGCCAGCGGAAGCGGGCTCGACGGGGTTTTGCCCGTCGATATCTACCTGCCCGGCTGCCCGCCCAACCCGGCGGCCATCATTCAAGCGCTGCTGGTGATGATGAAGCGCATGCCGCAACGGGTACAGGGAGGGCGGATCCGTGACTGAGCTGATCGCCGCCGCCTGTGCCCTGTGGGTGGCATCGCTGCTGTGGTCGGTGTGCGTGCCGCGGTGGCAGGCCGGCGCACGCTATGGGCTGAGCGCCGGCGGGCTGCTGGTGATCGCCGCCGCGTTGGCGCGCCTGCCCGGGGCCGGGGACGCCATGCTCTGGGGCCTGCATCTGGGCGGCGCCGCGCTTCGTTTCCACATTCCGGCGGCGGGGCTGTGGCTGCTGGGCTTCGGGCTGGCTCCGGCCGTGCTCGCCTGCGCGCTGGGCCCGCCCGGCACACGTGGCCGGCGGGGATGGACGGCCGGCGCCGCACTGAGTCTGCTGGGCGCGTTGGGCGTGTTCGGCCTGCAAAGCGCAATAGCATTCCTCATTGCCTGGGAGCTCATGAGCCTGGGCGGCGCGGTGATGATTTTGTCCGAAAACGAGGGGCACAACGGCGGGCGCGAAACCCTGTTCATGCTAGCGCTGCTGGAAGCCGGTGCCGTCGCTTTAATCGTCGCGCTGCTCATTCTTTCACAGGCGGCCGGCACCGACTTCGCCCACTTTGCCGGCGCCGCAGCATCGCTGTCACCGGGCTGGCGATTCGTGGTCGGGCTGGCTCTGCTCGCCGGTTTCGGCGCCAAGCTGGGGCTGATGCCGTTCTACGAGTGGTTTCCGGGCGCCTACGGCGCGGGCAGCGGCGCCAGCGGCGCACTGCTTTCGGGCGTGATTTTTAACGCCGCCTTCTACGCCCTGGGGCACGCGCTCATCCAGTGGCTCGGCGTCGCCCACGACGTCTACGCGCTGGCGCTGGCGGTCATCGTGCTGGCCGGCGGCGTGGTCACGGCCGTGCTCGCCGCCCTGTATGCCTTTCAGGAGGACGACTGGCGGCGGCTGCTCAGCCTGTCGTCCGCCGAGAACGGCGGTATCGCAATCCTGCTGCTGGGCGCGGCGCTGATGTTTCACCAGTTCGGCCACAACGAGTTGGCCGGACTCGCCTGGACCGTGTCACTGCTGCATCTGGCCGGACACGCGCTCGCCAAGGGCGGGCTGTTCATCACGGCGGACGGGGTGTTCAAAGCCGGCGGCAGCTACCAGATCCGTCCCAACGGCTGGCTGCGCGCGGGGCCGTGGCCGCTGGGGTTGGGCGCGCTGTTCTGTGCCATGAGCCTGTGCGCCATACCGCCGCAGATCGGCTTCGTCACGGAATGGTACGGCTTCGAAATCCTGTTCCAGGGCTTTCACCTGAACGACCTCACCGGCCGGCTCGCGCTGGCCATCGCCGGGGCGGGTCTTGCGCTCACCGCCGCGATCGCGCTCGCCACCTTCGTCAAGCTCTTCGGGCTTGGCCTGGGCGGCGCGCGCACCCAGCCCTCGGCGCCGGCGGTACCGTTAGGTCACGCGCTAGCCGCCGGGGCCCTGGGGCTCGGCGTGCTGGCCACCGCCGTGGGCATGATCCACTGGCTGGGCGCGCTCGCACCCGAGGTCGCGGCCATCTTCGGCACGCCGGTACCCGACGCCATGCACGCCGGCTGGATACTGGTGCCGCTCACGGCGCATTTTGCCTTTATCTCCCCCGCGAAGCTGGTCATCGTGGGCCCACTGCTGGCCCTGATCCCGCTGACGCTCGCCTGGCTGGCTCGGTTCACCCGGGTGCGGCGCGCGCCCATTTGGTATGGCGGTCTGGCCGAGGATCCGAAGCGCACCGCCACCACGGCGCTGACATTCTCCAATGCGCTGCGCAAATACTACAGTTTTGTCTATCGGCCGCGCCTGGAAACCGAGCGCGAGCACGAGGCCCAGCCCTATTTCGTCAAGCGCCTGACGTTCACGTATGATCTGGCGCCGGTGTTCGGCCGTACGCTGTTCGCGCCGGTAACCCGCGGCACCTACCGGCTCGCGCGCGCCCTGCGGGCGCTGCAGTCTGGCTATCTGCACGTTTACCTGAGCTTCATCGGCCTGTTGCTGCTCGTGGTGTTGGGCTTGAGTTTTTTGTAGCCGGGCCACGCGCACCAGCGTTCGCGACGCGAAAAGACAACTCAGCAAAGGAGGTAGCGTGGTTCTTTTCTATCTCGCCATCGGCGGCGTTCTGGGGGTCTGGGCACGCTACGGCCTGACCAAGGCCGTGCAAAGCGTGTTTTCCGGAGAGTTTCCGCTGGGCACGTTGGTGGTCAATGTCCTGGGCTCGTTCATCCTTGCCTTCCTGTTCGTGGAGACACTGGAACGCCTGACGCTGCCGCCCGCCGTGCGCACCGGCATCCTCACCGGCGGCATCGGCGCGTTTACCACTTTTTCCACGTTTATGGTGGAAACGTTGACGCTGCTTGAAGAAGGCGAAACCGGCAAAGCCGCCGCTTATCTGGCCCTGTCGATCGTCCTGGGTCTCGTCGCCGCATTCGGCGGTGTCTACCTGTCGCGTAACCTGTAGCCGTAGCGCCCGCGTAGCGCCTCAAGGGAATCAGCCATGATGACCAGTCAGCGTCAAAAGCCGATCAAGTTCGTCCGTGTTTACCTCAGCGAGGGCGACAAGCACAACAACCATAACCTCATGCAGGAGATTTTTCGCCGCCTGCACGACGAGCACAAGATCCACGGCGTCACCGTCTTCCGCGGCATCGCCGGCTTTGGTCGGCACGGACAGGTTCACTCCGCGGATCTGTTACGCGTCAACGTAAACCTGCCGCTGGTGGTCGAGTTTTTCGATGATCCGGAGGCGGTGGACGAGGCACTGGAATGGCTGCAGGAGGAAGTGCCGCCCGGCCATATCGTGGTGTGGGACGGCTCGCGCCTGTAATCTGCGGTGCGGCGCGGGGTAAGCGGGTTTTTCAACGCCCGAATCGGCGTTTGCGGTTTTGATAGCTGCGGATCGAGCGCAGGAAATCGATACGCCGGAAGTCCGGCCACAGCGCCTCGCAAAAATAGTATTCGCTGTAGGCCGACTGCCAAAGGCAAAATCCCGACAGTCGCAATTCGCCGCTGGTCCGGATGATAAAGTCCGGGTCGGGCAGGCCCGCCATGTACAAATGCCGGCCGATGTTGTCCACGCTGACGCGCCCGCGGGCTTCATCCATGGACAGGCCCCGGCTTGACAGGTCAGTCAGCAGCGAGCGCACCGCGTCGGCAATCTCCTCACGCCCGTCATAGGCCATGGCGATATTGAGCGCCAGGCCGGTATTGTTGCGGGTGCGCTCTTCGAGCTCATCGATCGCTTCGACCACGCGTTGAGGCAACCGATGGCGCTGGCCGATCACTCGCACGCGAATGCCGTGCTGCTGCAGCCGCGGGTTCTCCAATAGGCTGCCGCTTTCCCGGACGAACAGGTTCAACAGGTACTCCACCTCCTCGGCCTTGCGCGAAAAGTTGTCGTTGCTGAACACGAACAGCGTGACATGGGCGATACCGATGGCCGCGCACCAATCGAGCACCTGATGGAGTTTTTTTACGCCGAATTCGTGCCCGCGGCGTACATCGAGCCCGATCGCCCGCGCGAAGCGGCGATTGCCGTCGAGGATGAGCCCCAGGTGGCGCGGCACGGCACGCTGGTGCACTTCCCGCTCGAGGCGGTGCTCATAATAAGCGTACAAGGGCCTGCTGAGGCGATCGCTCGCGCTGCGCGCCAGGCGCGCCAGCCCCCACCAAACGGCCCGCAAGCCGACACTGTCCTGACGATCAACCGATATGTTCAACGGGCGTCTCTTGGCGACCATAATCTTATAGCACGCAAAAAAGGTTACCGACTGGCATGTGAAAGGGTTGTCGTCACCACATCACGCTGTTCGCCGGCCGCTCCATGGTACACGATCGCAACGCTTGGGCCCGACGCCCGGTACTCGGTACCGAATCGCTCGCGGGGGGCGCTAGGGAGCGATCACCTCAACGAAGCCGGCATCGACCACGGCGATGCGGTTGCGCCCGGCGGCCTTGGCCGCGTACAAAGCACGGTCCGCCTCCCGCAACCCGGCGTCAATGGAACTATCCGCTTGCAGCGCGCCGGACAAGCCGCAGCTCACCGTCAAACTGACCCTGCGCTCGCCCCAAACGCAGATGTCGGCGTCGGCGCAGGCCCGCCGGGCGCGCTCACAGGCCCGCAGCGCGGCGTCGTGGCCGGCGTGGACTAAGAGCACGGCAAACTCCTCGCCGCCGAAGCGGGCCATGACGTCACTGTCGCGCAGCGTGCTCTTCAGCACCGATGCCACATTGCGCAGGGCCTCGTCGCCCGCCGCGTGCCCGTAGGTGTCGTTAATGCCCTTAAAATGATCGATATCAATCATGGCAATACGAAGCGCCGCCGCCGACCGGGGTTTGCACGCAGCCGACAGGGCGCGCGCAGCGATCGCCAGAAAACGGTCGCGATTCAGCAGCCCGGTCAACGCGTCGGTCGCGGCCTGATGCTTGAGCGACTCGATCAGTTGATGGCGCTCGGAAACGTCGAAGATCACGGCCTGTTCCGCCGGAGCCCCATCCCAGTCCACGTGCGTCGAGCGGTAGTCGATCCACACCGGGCTACCGTCGCGGCGCCGGCACTCGAATTGCGCCGCGAAGCAGTCGTGCTGGCCCCGGTCGAAGCGGCGCCGCGAAGCGCGCAGGGTAGGTAACGCGCTTTCTGTCACCAGGGACAAC
>Ga0102962_1001015_pt1 | contig 11551 bp, 12 predicted proteins | sample SalPonF2_C_D2_MG_FD_84519 | JGI IMG/M metagenome (GOLD analysis project Ga0102962, IMG submission 84519) | Salt pond soil microbial communities from South San Francisco under conditions of wetland restoration - Salt Pond MetaG SF2_C_D2_MG ...
ACGATCCGGACCTCAACGACACCCACCAGATCTCCAAGGGGCTCGGGGTCGCCCGCGGCCTGCTCTGCGCCATTAACGACCTGGGTCTCGGCGTCGCCGGCGAGATGCTCGATCCGATCACCCCCCATTATCTGGCCGACATGGTCAGCTGGGGAGCGATCGGCGCCCGCACCACCGAATCCCAGACCCACCGGGAGATGGCCAGCGGCCTCTCCTTTCCCGTCGGATTTAAGAACGGCACCGACGGCAACCTGCAGATCGCCATCGACGCCATGGGCGCGGCCCGCCACCCCCACAGCTTTCTCGGCATCAACAACGAGGGGCGCAACGCCATCGTCCAGACCAACGGCAACCCGGACGTGCACCTCGTCCTGCGCGGAGGCAACGAAAAACCGAACTATTTCCCCGAAGACATCCGCAAAACCGAAGAGATGCTGGCCAAGGCCGGGGTGAATACCGCCATCATGGTCGATTGCAGCCACGCCAATTCCCTTAAAGACCATGCGCGCCAGGAAGAGGTGCTCACCAATGTCCTCGACCAGGTGGCCGCCGGCAACCGCTCCATCTGCTCCCTGATGATCGAGAGCAACCTGGAAGCCGGCAATCAGCCGATGGCCAAAAACCCGGCCGACCTCAAATACGGCGTCTCCATCACCGACAAATGCGTCGACTGGGAGACCACCGAACGGATGCTGCGCCATGCCTTTGCAAAACTGCGAGAGATCGGCGGCCGCAAGATCGGCTAATCCCTTTAAAAATGCCCGGCCCCCGCGCCGGGCATTTGCTTTTCCCCGGGGCACCTGTGGTAAAATGTGCCATGACAACTCCACGCATGCCACGGGTACCTGAAGCACTGCTTGCGCACGTGGAGGTGCCACGAAGCACCGCCATGGTCAATTGTTGAACCAGCGAAAACTTCCACCAAACATTGGCGAAAGAAATGCTCCCGGCAGGGAAAGGCACTTTTACCTTGGGCTTCGGCGGCCAAGCCTGTCGGTTTTGCCTTGTATTTCCACCTATACTGGAAAAGCCCATCGGCATAAAAAAACGCCCCAATCGAAAGCAAAGGGATTGTCCCATGACCGCATCCACCGACATAAAACAGAATCCTCCCGAGGGAAAATCCCCCTGCTGCCGCCCTTCCCCCACCCCGCCGCCGGAACCACCCGAAAAATCCCCCGCGGGCGAAAGCTGCTGTGGGCCGGCCGCGACCGCCACTGCACCCTGCCGCCCTCCCCGGCCGGCCGACGGAAAAGGCGGCAGCGCGTCGTGCTGCGCCGAGGAACCGCAGGCGGAACTCCCCGGCTACCGCCTCTGGCCCTTTGTCACCGGCTGGATAGAAGCCGGCGGGAAGAGGATTCCCCAGGTCGCCACCACATTGAGCCGGGCCGATACCGCCGGACGGTGGGCGATGCGCTGGGGACTCGGCCGCAACCATTATCGGATCGCCCCCGGCCTCTATGCCGTGGGCCGGCCGGACGCCGAGGCGCCGGTACTGGTGACGGCCAACTACAAGATGAGCTTCGACGCCCTGCGGCGGGAGCTGACCGCTCTCGACGTCTGGATCCTGGTCCTCGACACCAAGGGCATCAACGTCTGGTGCGCCGCCGGCAAGGGAACGTTCGGAACCGAGGAACTTCTTCGCCGGGTCAACGAGAGCGGAGTGGCGCGGATCGTCACCCATCGCACCCTGGTCCTTCCCCAACTGGGGGCGCCGGGGATCGCGGCCCACGAGGTGCGCCAGGGGTGCGGCTTCAAAGTGGTGTATGGGCCGGTGCGGGCCCGGGACATCAAGGCATTTCTCACCGCCGGCCACCAGGCGACTCCGACCATGCGCCGGGTCACCTTTTCGACCCGGGAGAGGCTGGTGCTGACCCCCGTCGAGCTGACCGGCCTGGGAAAGCAGATCCTCTGGGCGACCCTGATCCTTCTTCTTCTCGGGGGGATCGGCAGGGATGTCTTTTCCTTCGCGGCAGCCTGGACCCGGGGCGGAGTCGCCATTCTGGCCGGTCTGGCCGCCGTGGCGGCGGGGGCCGTCCTCACCCCCGTACTGCTGCCCTGGCTGCCGGGGCGGGCCTTCGCCCTCAAGGGCGCCCTGACGGGCGCGGTGGTGGCCGCCGCGGCCGCCATTCTGCTGCCCGCTTCCCTGGGAACCCTCAACCTCCTCGCCCTGCTGCTGGCGGTTTCGGCGGTCGCCTCCTTCTGCGCCATGAATTTCACCGGCTCGACCACCTTCACCTCCCCCTCCGGCGTGGAAAAAGAGATGCGCCGGGCCATTCCGCTGCAGGCCGTGGCGCTGCTGGCGGCGGGGGTGATGTGGGTGTGGGCGGCGTTTTAGCCAGCCTATCACCTTTATCCGGTAATCAGCCGGCCGCAAGAGGCTCCTAACTGATGGTAAGTACCGCTTCGGGAAAGAATGTTCAACATCTGCCGCGACAACCTTTAGACCGCGGGCGCTGCGCCCCGCACCCCGCCATCCTTTCTTTTTATTCCGCCCAAAAGAAAGGATGCAAAGAAAAGGGCGGCCCCTAGCGGGGGGCACTCCTTTCGCGACGGTCCAGTGGGACTGGCGGACCTCGGTGTTAGTGACACCTCAGGTCCCTTGTGGCAAGGAAGCAGCTGGGGCACCCAGCTTGTTCCCCTGGTGGGCAGGGAATCTCAGGAGGATCGAACCACTTTGGAGAAGCTGTATTTCGTCAATTATTAGAGGTTCCAACATGAAAGAACTGCGCTATCTGGAAGGGGTGACAACCCTGCAACTGAACGCCGAGGCCTGTATCGGCTGCGGAATGTGCCCGACGGTCTGCCCGCACGGGGTTTTCACCGTGGATGCGGGCAAGGCCCGCATCGGCGATCGCGACCGCTGCATCGAGTGCGGCGCCTGTGCCCGCAACTGTCCCGTGTCGGCGATCTCCGTTCAGGCCGGAGTGGGCTGCGCCAGCGCCATCATACACGGCTGGCTGACGGGAGAAGAGCCGAGCTGCGACTGCGGGGGCGGCTCCAGCTGCTGTTAGAAAACCGTTCACCGCCACTTCAGCCGAGACCAAAGGCAACCTTTGCCCGCTCCGCCACGGTCCGCCCGATGCTGAGCGAGGCGGTGGCCGCCGGCGACGGGGCGTTCAGCACGTGAATCGCCCCCTCCCCCTCCTCGATACAGAAATCGTCCAGCAGCTTCCCTGTCGCGTCCACCGCCTGAGCGCGCACCCCCGCCGTGCCGCGCGCCACATCCGGCGCCGTCAGCTCCGGAATCAGCCGTTGCAGGTCCCTCACGAAAGCGCTTTTGCTGAAAGAGCGATAGTATTCCCCCAAGCCCGTTCGCCAGTAGCGTCCGGCCAAGCGCCAGAAGCCGCCGAAAGAGAAGGTCTCCCAGAGATCCCGCGGCGAGATGCTGAACCGGCCGTACCCCTCTCGCTTGAGGGCCAGCACGGCGTTGGGTCCGGCCTCCCGCTCACCGTCGATCATACGGGTGAAGTGGACGCCGAGAAAGGGAAATGCCGGATCGGGCACCGGATAGATGAGGTTTCGCACCAGTTCGCGGCGCGCGGCGCGCATCCGGTAGTACTCGCCCCGAAAGGGGATGATCCGCGCGCCGGGGGCGGCGCCGGCCATGCGGGCAACGCGGTCGCTGTGCAGCCCGGTGCAGTTGACCAGAAAGCGACACCGGACATCTCCCAGAGGGGTATCAAGCCGGTATCCGTCCGTTTGACGCCGTACGGCCCGCACCCGGGAGCCGGTGCGGATCTCTCCGCCCCGCTCCCGCACCACGGAGGCGAAGGCCTCGGTGACCCGGATATAGTCGACGATGCCGGTCTCGGCGATGTGCAGTCCGGCAATCCCCGCCACATGGGGCTCGAAATCGCGCAGCTCCCCGCCGTCGAAACGGGTGAGTCCCGCAAGGCCGTTTTCCCTCCCGCGGCGCTCCAGTTCATCAAGGGCGGGAATCTCCTTTTCGCTGACGGCCACCACCACCTTGCCGCACCGCTCATGGGGCACGCCCCGCTCCTCGCAGAACCGGTAGAGGGCCTCCCGGCCGGTGACGCAGTTTTCGGCCTTGAGAGAACCGGGACGGTAATAGAGCCCCGAATGGATGACGCCGCTGTTGTGCCCGGTCTGATGCCGGGCCAGGCGCTCCTCTTTTTCGAGGAGCACCAAGGACAGACCCGGGGTTTCCTCGAGCAGGGCCTTGGCCGTGGCCGCGCCGACAATCCCACCGCCGACCACCGCCACATCGAAGAATCCCGGACGGCCCCCTTCACCGCTAACTCCCACCCTTCGACTCCTGTACCATCCTCTCGACCTCGAGTTGAACGTCGTCGATATTGATCCGAACGACCTTCCCATCCTCCCGCTCGCACCGAACCAGGCCGTCCTCCACCCAATCCAGGAGCCGCTGTTTTTGCACCCCGAATTTGGATTCCGCTTCCTCTGGGGTATACCAGGTTTTGACCATGGACATGAACGCACCTCCTTTTCATTAGGGACTTTCGTCAAGTATACCGCATCCCGGGACGATGTCCCGACTCCCCCGCGGGAACGGAAACGAGTTGACACCCGGAGCCGGGAAAGGTATTAAAAGGGATGCATATGGTAACTGATTGAAATTTGCCCTTTCCTGAAAAGGAGGATTCGATGCAGCCTCACGATTTTCAGTTCTTTACCCAACTCGCCGGAACCGCCTGGTTCATGGTGTTTCTGGTTTTTCTTTTTCTGGGCGCCCTGGCGGTCCTGCTTCCCTTTTTCGTCTGGCGAATCTGGAAATGGTCTCACGCCACCTTCAGTGAAGTGGCCAGGCTGAACGATCAGATCGCCAGACTGGTGACTCTCATGGAAAATTCCAGCCGGCCGGCCTCGGGAAAGCTGCCCTCCGCCGGGGCGGGAACCGCGCCGACGGAAGTCGCCGAGGAGATGTTCACATTTTCTCCCGAAGAGGAAAAGCCGGCACCGGCGACCGAGGCGGCCGCACCGACGGTGCCGGAGGAGAGTTCCTTCCCACAAGAGGAACAGGAGCCATTGCCCCCTTTCGGGGGTGAGGAGGAAGAGGGCACCGAATGGCCGGCCGAGGTGGAAGGCGTCACCCCGGAGGTCGCCTTGGAAACGCCCTTTACCCTGGAAGAAACGCCGGCAGAGCCGGAAACAGCCCCCTCGAAACCCGGATTTGAAGAGGAAGAGGCCGCGGAGGCGGCAGCCCTGGTCGAAGAAGAGGGGGAAGAGCCTGCCGGGGCTGTTGCCTTTGGGGGAGAAGAAGAGACGGCGGAAGCGGCCCCTTTTCCACGGGAGGAGATAGAAGAGCCCCCTTCTCAGCCTCAATTCGAAGAGGAGGAAGAAGCCGCAGCTGCGGCAGCTCCTCCCCAACAAGAACCGGAAGAGCCCCTCGCCCCCGGGGAAGAGGCCGTGGAAGAAGAAGTCCCTGTCACCCCGGCTGAAGAAAATCCGGCCGTGATTCCGCTGCCGGACAATCCCCGCAAGCCCGACTCCCATCTGGCCCGATGCGGCACCTGCGGGCACAAACTGGCGTACAAAAAGAGCCTGTCGGGAAAACGGGTTCGCTGCCCCGCCTGCAAAACGCCGCTGGTTCTCCCCTAAAACGCCACCTTCCATCGTTCGTCAAAAGGGCGGTCCTTCCGGGCCGCCCTTTTTTCCGTCCCGCCCCCCTTGCCGCTCCCAAACCGGATATCTGGTGACGCCTGCGGGGACGGCACGAGACCGGTTATTCGGGCGAAACTTGAAAAATGAGCAGAAAAATTTTTCTTTTGACCTGCATCATGTTTTCTTTCTTTTCCCTCGGTTATCCTGCCATCACCATCAAGGAAGGAGAGAGACCATGGAGCTGAAAAACGATCTCGGCAATCAGGAAATAAAGAAAGTTCTCGAAGACCATTCCCCCGTCGGGGAGATCCTGCAGCGCTACGAAATCGGCTGTGTCACCTGTGGAGTGGGGATCTGCCTGTTGAAGGACGTGGTAGCGATCCACGGTCTCGGCGCCGAAACGGAAAAGAAGCTCGAAGAGGAAATCAACGACTACCTGAGCGCCTCCTGAGCGTCAGTCGATAAAATTTGCCACCCATTCGAAAAAAAGGAGAAACACCATGAAAAATCTTGCTTGCGGCTGCCCCGGGTCCCAGGTGCGGACCATCGAAAAGAAAGAAACCGAAAACTCTGCTGTCACCGAAAAGCTCCAGTCGGAACTGCGCCAGTGGCCGACCCAGCTCCACCTGGTGCCGCCCTTCGCCCCTTGGCTGAAGGAGGCCCATCTGCTGATCGCCGCCGACTGCACGCCCTTCGCCTATGCCGACTACCACCGCGACTTCATCAAGGGGAAGGTGCTGGTCAACGCCTGTCCCAAACTGGACGACACCAGTCCCTATATGGAAAAGCTGACCCAGATTCTGCAACAGAACGACATCAAGTCGCTCACCGTCACCATCATGGAAGTCCCCTGCTGCCGGGGCCTGGCGATGATGGCCCAGCGGGCCCTCGAAGCCTCGGGCAAGGAGATCCCCCTTGAAATCGTGGTGATCGGCGTCGACGGAGAGAGGAGAAGCTGATCATGACCGACGTGACCCGAGTACTGGTGGAAGAGCACCGCCTCATTCTGCGCATGATCGATCTTCTGGAGGAGCAGACCCGCCAGGTCGAAGAAGGCCGCAGCCGAAATTGGGACTTTTTTCTCGAAGCGGTCGACTTCATCCGCAACTTCGCCGACCGTTTCCACCACGCCAAGGAAGAGGACGTTCTCTTTCGGGAGCTGGTGAAAAACGGCATGCCCGAGAAGAATTCGCCGGTGGCGGCCATGCTCATGGCCCACGACCAGGGGCGGGCCCACGTCGCCGCCCTGGAAACCGCGGCGCAAAAGGCCCGGCAGGGCAAACCCGGCCAGGTGCCGATCATCGCCGAGAATGCCCACGGCTACGCGGCTCTGCTGCGGGACCATATCGCCAAGGAAGACGGCATCCTCTATCCCCTCTCCGAACGGGTGCTGCCCGAGGAGGTCAGGCCGGGCATGGTCGAAGCCTACCGCCGGGCGGCGGACGCCGCCCCCGGGGTGGAAGAGCACTACCGGCAGATCGTGGAGCGCCTGGAGGCCCGGCAGGCCGCCTGAAAGAGATCCCGGAAGTTCTCCGCCGCAGCGCATCTACGCTAAAAAAGATTCTCCCGCTCCCTGAATGTTATGAGAGATGCGATCCTCCAATGCCGCTTTGCCGACTTTTCGGTAAAGCGGCGTTGCCGGTTCAGGGAGGCACCATTTGGCCCTGTATGATAGGGTTCTCGTGTCCCGCTCGTTGTCTGTCGGTCGTTTATTCGCTAGACTTTATGAACCAACGACAGGTCTTTCGCCGCACCGGGGGGAAACGACCGAGCGAGGACCTCTCTTTTCAGAAGGAGCCGATATGGAACTTTACTTGATGCAGCACGGTCAGGCGGTCTCTGAAGACGAAAATCCGGAACGCCCGCTGAGCCGCGAGGGGGTAACACAGATCCAGGCGTCGGCGGCGGCGATGAAAACCCTCGGAATCGTTCCCGATGCCATCCTCCACAGCCCGAAGAAACGGTCGAAGCAGACCGCCGCCCTGATCGCCGAAGCCGTCAATTTCCCCTACAGCGACCTCATCGAAACCGAAACGGTCAAACCGTCGGCCCCCGCCGGGGAGACTCTGGCATTTCTCAAACCGCTTCTCGGCAGCCGTTCCATACTGATCGCCGGCCATCTGCCCTCTCTCGGAGAGATCGCCTCAGCACTGCTCAGCGCCGGCTCCAAGGTCCACATCCACTTTGAAAACGGGGGCCTCTGCCGCTTGGACGTCACTTTTTTACCGACGACGGAGGCCGAGCTTTACTTCCACCTGACCCCGGCTCAGCTGCGGCTGCTGGCGAGGCGCCCCTGAGTGCAGGTGGCGGCCTGCCGGCGGGCCGCACATCCACGACAACGTCCGGGACCACCCGGTATCCCAGAGACGGTACGTCCCCTGGTTCGGACAAACGCTATTTTTCGAATCCCCCCCCACCGGCCGGGATTGCCCCTTGTCCCGGACTTCCCATTTATGGTTTAATTGGAGGGTTTATGACTGACAGATCACGCTGGAAGGGATTTGCCGATGGCCCCGAAAAAAAACACCAAAGTCTCCCGGACCAAACGTCCCCGCAAGAAGCTACGGCTGCGCGGCTTCAACAATCTGACCAAGACCCTCTCCTTCAACATCTACGATATCTGCTACGCCCGCTCTCCGCAGGCCCGGAAGGAGTATCTTGAATATATCGACGAGGAATACAACTCGGAGCGGCTGGTGCGGATTCTCAGCGAGGTGGCCGATATCATCGGCGCCAACATCCTCAACATCTCCAGCCAGGACTACGACCCCATGGGGGCGAGCGTCACGATCCTGATCGCCGAAGAGCCGGTGGAGCCGAAACCCGAGCAGACGCTGGCCCATCTGGACAAGAGCCATCTCTGTATCCACACCTACCCGGAAACCGACTCGAAATCCGGAATTTCTACCTTCCGTGTGGACGTCGATGTCTCCACCTGCGGCAAGATCAGCCCGCTGAAGGCCCTCAACCATCTGATCCGCTCCTTCGAATCGGACATCGTCCTGGTCGATTACAAGGTGCGCGGCTTTACCCGGGACGTGCGCGGCCGCAAGCACTATATCGACCACAAAATCCTGTCCGTTCAGCAGTTCATCGAAAAACCGATTCGCGATCTCTACCAGTGCGTCGACATCAACATCCACCAGGAAAACCTCTTCCACACCAAGATGCTGCTGCGTGACCTCGAACTGGACAATTATCTGTTCGGCTCCGCCTCGAAGGATTTTTCTTCCCAGGAACGGGAACGGGTCAGGAAGGGACTGACCCGGGAGATGACAGAGATTTTCTATTCCAAAAACATTTTCTGAGACCGATGGAGCTCGCCCATGGCCCTCTACTTGCGCAAATCTGCCGTCCTGGTCGTCGCCCTGCTGGCGCTGCTCGCCAGCGGCTGTGCCCCTACGGTAAAACCGATGGAATCCCCGATCGGGAACCCCGAAGAGCCCTATCCGCCCTCCCATCCCCCCAAGGTGGGAGACATTCTGCATCTGCCCACCGGTATCTACGTCAGCGAGAGCCAGATGCTCGACATCGCGACGCAGGCCCGCATCGTCTACGTGGGGGAAACCCACGACAACCCCGCAGCCCACCGCCTCGAGCTGGCGGTCCTGCGGACGCTGACCGACCGCTACCCGGGGCAGGTCGCGCTGGGGATGGAGATGTTCACCCCTGACCAGCAGAAGGCTCTGGACCAATGGGTGGCTGGGAAACTCACCGAAAAGGAGTTTCTCCGCAAATCCCGCTGGTACCAGGTCTGGAGAATGAACTATGCCTATTACAAGCCGATCCTGGATTTCGCCCGCGAGCGGAAGATCCCGGTCATCGGCCTGAACGCCGAAAAGAGCACCGTCGACGCCCTGATCCACCATGACCTGGCCCAGTTATCCGAAAAGGAGCGGAATAAGATCCCCGCTGAAATGGATCTGACCGATCCCTACCAACGGGCCATGGTGAAAGCGACCTTCGCCGGGCACGAACATGGCAGCGGAGAGCTGGCCGCCTTCGAGCGGGTCCAGACCCTGTGGGACGAAACCATGGCCCACAACGTGGCGGCCTACCTCGGCAGTGCAGCGGGAAAAAACCGGCACATGATGGTGATGGCCGGCGGCAACCACATCCAGTACGGATTCGGTATCCCCCGCCGGGTTTTCCGCCGGCTGCCGACCTCCTACGTCCTGGTAGGGTCCAGAGAGATCGTCATCCCCAAGGATATGCGCGATCGTCTCATGAACATCCACCCCCCCGAATTCCCCATGCCTCCCTACGACTTCGTCGAATTCACCAGATATGAAAAACTACCCCAGGAAGGGGTCGCTCTGGGGGTGCTTCTGGGAGAAAAAAACGGCCGGGTGGTGGTGGAAGGGGTGATGCCCGGCTCTTCGGCCGCGGAGGCCGGGCTGAAAAAAGGCGATGTGCTGCTGCGCCTGGGCAATGAGCCGCTCACCGACACCTTCGACGTCATCTACGCGGTGAAACAGGAGGCTGCGGGAGAAAAGGCCACTCTGGTCATCGAGCGGGATGGCCGGCAGATGCCGCTAGAGATCACCTTTGAAAAGCTACCGCCCCACGGCCACGGTAACCCCGAGGGCAAGTGAGAGAAGAAGCGTCTTCGGCCGGCGGCGTATGACCCTCCGGCGAAACGGATCCGTTAAAAAACGCCCCGAGAAAACCCGGGGCGTTCTTTGTGCAAGACGTACTGGTTGTTGCAGATTGGCCATGCCGGCTCAGGCGCGACCGGCGCTGCCGAGCACCGTCTCGTTCTTGTGCTTGATCAGCTTGACCAGCTCCTTGCGCGCCTCGCCGAGATACTTGCGGGGATCGAATTCCTCGGGATGTTTGGCCAGGTACTCGCGCACCCGGGCGGTCACCGCCAACCGGCCGTCGGAATCGATGTTGATCTTGCAGACGGCGCTCTTGGCGGCCCGGCGCAGCTGCTCCTCGGAGACACCGACGGCGCCCTCCATCTTGCCGCCGTACTGGTTGATCAGCGACACATACTCCTGCACGACACTGGAGGCCCCATGCAGGACGATGGGGAAGCCGGGGATGCGCCGCTCGACCTCATCGAGGATGTCAAAACGCAGCGGCGGCGGCTCCTCGCCCTCCTTGACCTTGAATTTGTAGGCCCCGTGGCTGGTGCCGATGGAGATGGCCAGGGAGTCGACGCCCGTCTTGCGGACGAAGTCCTCCACCTCCTCGGGCTTGGTGTAGGTCGATTTCTCCGCCGACACCTCGTCCTCGATGCCGGCCAGGACCCCCAGCTCCCCTTCGACGCAGACGTCGTGGGCATGGGCGTACTCGACCACCTGGCGGGTCAGGGCCACGTTCTCGTCATACGGCAGGTGAGAGCCGTCGATCATCACCGAGGAAAAGCCCGAATCGACGCAGGATTGACACAACTCCAGGGAATCGCCGTGGTCCAGGTGCAGGCAGATGGGGATGTTCGCCGCCATCTGCCGGGCCATCTTCACCGCCCCCATGGCCATATAGCGCAGCATCGTCTCATTGGCGTAGTTGCGCGCCCCCTTGCTGACCTGAATGATCACCGGCGAGGAGGTTTCGGCACAGGCGGTAACAATGGCCTGAAGCTGTTCGAGGTTGTTGAAATTATAAGCCGGGATGGCGTAACCGCCAGCCATCGCCTTTTCGAACATCTGCCGGGTGTTGACCAGGCCGAGTTCGCTGAAATGAACGTTGTCACCCATGAATTTGACCTCCTTTTCTACGCATCGGATTTCGGTTTTCCAGAACGGAGCCAGAGTAATTAATAACAGTTCATGCGGTCCAAGTCCAGCGCAAAGTAAAAAAGGAGATGGAAAAAGTTGAAAAAAACCAGCCGTTTCGTTTAGGATAGAGGCCGTTTCACCCCGGCCCTGCCTTCCCGGTCCGAAGGCTGCTCTCCTCCCCAGCCGGAAGGAGCGCGTCAATGGGGGGGGGCCGATCCGAACGTCGCTTCCCCTCCTCT
>Ga0102962_1001016_pt1 | contig 11543 bp, 13 predicted proteins | sample SalPonF2_C_D2_MG_FD_84519 | JGI IMG/M metagenome (GOLD analysis project Ga0102962, IMG submission 84519) | Salt pond soil microbial communities from South San Francisco under conditions of wetland restoration - Salt Pond MetaG SF2_C_D2_MG ...
AAGGTAATTAAATTTGATTTATAGTTTTTTTCACAGCCTAGATAGACGACTGAGAAACGTTACGAAGTTAAATTGTGCGATCATTGCTCAATAATAGTTGGTGCCCATAGTTTAAAAATCTTTGTGCCTGTGTGCCCCTGGAACTTTGTGCCTTGTATTAAGCCACATTACGGAATCTTATCTTTTCCATATTTATATATCAAAAATCTGTGCTATCCGCGTTCTATCCTTTCGATTCCGGTTTTATTCCACCAAAGATGGAAAGTTCGAAAGCTTTGAAAAAACAGTCCACATTTGTAAATCCAATTTTTCTTAACCACCGGCATTGATCCTCAACGCTTGCCAGGATATTCACTTCTTTATCCTTGTAATATTCTTCTGCTATCTTTTCGATAGGTATATTCGAATTTGTTTTTTGCTGGTGGTTTTTAACCTTTTCAAGGAAATATGAGTCAAATAACTTTTCGATATCTTTACCCGGCGATAACACCTGGTCGAGATTGAGGAATATCCCACCGGGTTTCAACAGATCACTGAAAATCGTTTTATAAAGCTTTTTCTTCTTGCTGTTTTCCTGATGGTGAATAGAGAAGCCTGAAATCACGATATCCACTGGCATATTATCGGAAATTGCTTGATGCCAGCCATCTTCACTAAAGTCTTTTACTATGAATGAGCTTTGATCCTCGTATTGCGCACACCGGGATTTTGCGGCTTTAATCATGGGATCTGAATAGTCCAGGAAAATACCTCTCGCTTCCGGCCAATTCGAGAATAGGGTATATCCTAATATTCCATCGCCACAGCCTAAATCCAGGAATGAGATTATTTCAGGTTTAAAAAAATGTATGATCCGCAATAATATTTCTATTTGTTCACTGGCAAGTGGTATTGCTCCTCTTACCCCTTCGATGTAGGTTGAAGCTATTCGTTCGGTTTTCCAATTCTCCATTTTTTTAACTCTTTATTAATATATAAAAAACCTAATCCGGTCTTTTTAAAAAATTTAAATCCTTGTTTTGCAAATATAATATAGCAGGCAAATCGAAATACCTGCTTACTCATTCGAGGAGTTGTCACCCGGTGCTACATGAAAGTGGTGAAGAACCCGATGAAACACAGGTGCAATAATTACTGACATAACCATAACAAAAATGATAACGCCGCACACGCTGAATAGGATCTGAAAGATTTTAGCCCATTCGGTATGTGGTTCAAATGCCGGTCCGTTTCCCGTGATCACCATCGCCGCATTCAAAATGCCATCCAGCCAGCTCAGCCCCTCAAGATAGTGGAATCCAAGGGTGCCGATTAAAATGGCAGCCGCCTCTATGAAAATACCAAGGAAGGCGAAAATGATCATACGTTTTGCGAATTGCTTCCTGGGTAATAATTGTTCCTGTTTCCGTTCAAATCGTCTGCCCAGTATTCTTTGCATAACGTTGCTCCGCACTTCCATTTCAGTTTATCAAACGACTTATGATAAAAAGAGTCATTTTTGAATTATAATTTAGAAGATACCTGCTTAAATGGTCCCGGGTGAATCTATTTAAAAAGCTCAAGATTGATCGCTTTTGCCATCATACGGTACCCAAGCGGATTTGGATGAAGATGATCACCGGAGTCACCTTTGGGGATGAGGTGTAACGGATGCGCCGGATCGCGCATGGCAGCATCAAAATCGATGACGGCATCGAAAAGGCCGCTGTTTCGTATCCATTGATTGACCTTCTTCCATGCTGCAATATGACCTGGTTTGTCATAAAATGACCCTGCAAAAGGAGTCATTGTTGCTCCATATACTTTAATACCATGGGCATGTGCCTGCTTGATCATCCACTTATAGGAATCAATCAAGCGGTCAGCAGTAATGCCGGAGGCCTTAACACCATGGGCCCCGCCAATATCATTTATTCCTTCCAAAATGATCAGCCATTTCACTTTTGGTTGTTTGAGTACATCACGGTTAAACCGGTTCAGCGCTGTGGGACCCAGGCAACCGTGAAGAATGCAATTACCGCCAATCCCTTCATTCAAAACGGATATTTCTTTTGTTGAAGAGTTTGCCTGAAGACGACGGGCCAGGTCGTCGGTCCACCGGCCATTTTTATTGGTACCCGAAGCATGTCCGTCTGTTATAGAATTGCCGAGCGCTATAACGCTTTCTGCGGATTTGGGGGCCATAACATCAATTCGGTCGATTGTATACCAGTGATTCATCCGGGTACCGGTGGTGATATTGGTTGCCGAAACTTTATCACCCGACACAAGGTAAGATGTTTCTCGCGAGCCGGGATGTCCAGTTACATTTGGAGAAATATGACCATAATGAATCGTGATTGTGACGTTACTTAATGGCTTAAGTTTGAAAGGGAATGGATCTGACGTAACAGCATTACGTGCCGGAATAGTTACTTCAGATTTCCCATTGAAAGTCAACGATTTGTCCGTACCCGGTATAATGGCACTGCTGTCTGCCGTTACCGCAATATGTACAGATTTTATTGTTAGAGGTGTAGTACTGAATTTATTGGAAAACTGTACCCGCAAACGGTTTCCACCGAGCGAAACATGTACGATCTGCCGCAGGGTGTTATTCATTAATCCCGGTTTGGGTGGCATATTGCGTGGTTCAACTAACTGTGGTGAAGCTCCCCAGGTACCAATCCATTCTCCGGACTGTTTATGATTACCGGTCGGCCTGGCCTCGCTGCAAGAAAAGAAGAAAAGAACGAGAAATAATCCAATAAAAGCCGGCAGAGTAATAATCGAACGAAGGTTGAACGAACGGGTGAAATTATAAAAGAAAGCGTTATGCTGATGCGATTTATAATACATTATATATATCCTTATTAAGACATTTACGATGATTCATCCGGGACAGATTCCACCTTTGAAAATGGCACATGAATCTGAAGAATCATTGAAAAAAAATTTATGGCTGATATTCATTAATGATCAATATTTATATCTCCAAATATTCAAAGAGTAAAATATTAATTGAAAACATTCAAAATATTTCGAAGGCTAAACGATAAAGCCGAATAGAAATGTAAAAAAACAAGGATACATCTTTATTTAAGTGAGTGGTAAACACTGTTGCTTATGTTAATCATTCAATCCCTTACCCTCGAGAATTTGCGGTATATATTTTTCAACTCTTCGCTCCCTTGTTTTGGATTGTTTGGCCTGGGAAAAATAAAACAGGTAGCCTCTTTGCCGGCCCGGCGTCAGTTCATCAAAAGCTTCTTTCAAAGCCGGATCTTCATCTAATTTAGTCTGAAATTCTTCAGGAACCTCAAAATCCGAAGTTTTTTTCATCTTCACTTTTAAACCGGCTTTTTCCACTTCAATGGCTTCTTTAATATACTCTTTCAGGATGGGTTCCAGTTCAATGATTTCCCGGGCATTGGTGAACCGAACCTGGCGCGCTGCCTGTACATTATCCGTTTGTTGAATTAAAATATCATTCGGATCTTTTATTAAGGTCCCTTTGTGAAACAGAAGTGCACAATATTCTTTAAAACCGTGTATTAAAACGATGTTTTTCTTCTGATATGTGTAGCAGGGATGCATCCACTTAAATTCTTCGGTCAGCCCGCAGTCAAGAACGATCAATCTCAATTGTTCAAATTCTTTTCGCCATTTCTTTGAGTTACTTAAAAATTCATCAACTTTTGGATTCATGCTTATCTCTGATTAAAGGACTTTTTATTTTAAATATGTTTAAAGGGCGTTAACACAAACCTTCCGTAAGCAATAAACGCGCAAAAAGCGGCCACAACAAGCCAGTAAATCAGATGGCTGTAATCTGTATTACCGGAAAAAATAAACAACCCGGAAAAGAGCAGCATTTCCGCGGCTATGAAGGTAGCCGCTATTGGGGTCATGATGCCCAGTTTTTTATTTAGTGCCGGAAGGATAAGGGCAACGGCGCAAATCAGCTCAATAATGCTCAATACTACCCAGGAACTGTGTGAAATAGCACTCAGGGAAGGCACGGTTTGCGCCGGATTTGAAAACTTCCATATCGCGCCTATGAGGGTATGCAGAGCAAGAAGAATTTGAAGAACCCATAAGAGAATATTCACGGTTTACCTCCTTAAATGATTTGATGTAATAAGATTTTAATTAAGATCACTTTCATTATACTGTATTATTTCAGTTTGTTTACGATGCCCTGCAACCGGTTATGTGCCATATTCAGTCCCTGTGCAAACGGCAACTTCAGTTGTCGGTCCCTTTGGGCAACCGATTCAAATATGGTGTGTATACGTAATTTACTTGTTTCATCAGTGATTTTTTTAAACACTAACAGCTCAAGCTGGACGCCAAAAGCTGCATTCTCCATTTCAAATGTCCGTGTGATTTTCCGGTTCGGTATAAAGTCATGGATGACCCCATGGGCACGAAATACGACCTTCCCCTTAGAATCGGTTGTTTCAAATTGGTAACTGCCGTGTTTTTTACTTTCGAGTTTCAACACTTTCGTTCCCATCCATTGCACAACAAGATCAGGCTCTTCATACGCTTTAAATAATAATTCCACCGGCAGATCGAAATCCCTCGTAATCATTATTTCCTGTTCGCCGTCTTTGGCATGTACCTGTGTTTTTCGTTCCATGTATCTCTATTTATTTGATTGGTATTTTTTCATCGTAGCTTCCAGTTTATTAAACCGGTCGTCCCACATTTTCCGAAATGGCTCAATAAAGTCAGCTATTTCTTTTACTTTTTGGGGATTTAAGCGATAGTATATTTTCCTGCCATTTCGCTCTTGTTCCAGCAGCTTGCATTCGGTTAGAATTTGCAGGTGTTTTGAAACGGTCGGGCGTGCCGTGTCGAAGTTCGAGGCTATGGCACCTGCGGTCATGGATTGCGAGATCAACAATAGGAGTATAGCTCTTCTTGTCGGGTCTGCTATGGCCTGGAAAACATCACGTCGTAAATTCATTGCGAAGCACGTTAGGTAAATATGTTGCTATTTGACTACGAATATATATGTAGCTATTTAGCTACGCAAATTTATTTTAAAATAATTTTAAGAGGATTAAAGATGGGGCCTGCAAGGTCGAATGATGGTTATCGATTATACAAGCGGCAGATTCAGAAACGCCTATAGATTGGATCGACCCGGTAAAAGGTCATGTACATAAGGGGCTACGTTACATTTCACCTATGCCCGGATTAAATTCAGAAAAATTAGTAACAAATTTGTATAATGGATTATACGCTAACTTAATTACCGCATTATGAAGAGAGAAGTTATAAACAGGATATACCGGAAAGCTGATGCCGATTTAGCCAGGGCCTGGAAAGAGCTTTACAGACCGGAAGAAGACGTGGTACTTTATACCTCGTGTGTGTCAGCCCGAAGTGCTATGTATCGCTATTTGGTTTGCCTTTCCATGCTTTCCCGGAAAAAGGGTGATATCGAATCCATTGAAAAAGGAAAAAAGCCAATGAATCAACTTATTAAAGAAGCAGGGAAAAAATATCCTGAAGTAGCAAAAATGGATTTTAGTGCTGTGCATTGCAAACGCAAGGATATTAAAAATGTCCTCGACAATGAGGAGACTCATTTTTGCAATAATACGGAAATGGTGAATAAATGCACAAACCTTGCGAATCAACTTAAAGAGATCGTGACAGAGCGGGCTTCTAAGTTTGTTCAGCCGTAACGATCTTATATCAGTTACTCTCGGGATGGATCAGCACCCATATTTCATTTATATATCCAATCAACCTATTATGGGTGCATATGACGAGTCTGTGCATAAATGAAAAACAAAGTTCAACAGACATTTAGTAAAATACGGATATAATTATTTCTTTAACCCCATGCATAAAGATACCGTGTGTGAAGTAATTATATCCGGATGATAAATAATATAATTGATTAGTCTATTTATTTTTCCCTTTCATGTTACCCAGAGTCATTGGTGGATAATCTGACATCTTATAATTAACGTTGGCATGTTTATTGATATTGGTTACTGTCATAGTAGTCTTATCACCATTATTAAGGTTTTCAGAAGACATTTCCATAATCATGCCGGACGGATAATCCTCAGGGACTTTACCCTTAAATTGCTTAGTATTGTTGTATACGCCGAATAAATTTTGAACCCCGAGATTGACCTGCCGGGTAACCCACATCTTTGATCGCAATGAATCGGACTTATATTGGTACCCTGTACAGTTATATCCAGCTATAGTTTTATTTCCGATTTTAGTAAATCCATGCCAAACGTTAACCGTGTCCCATTGTAAAGGTTGTTGCGATACGGCCTCCTGGCTGTCTGCCGGGGCTTGTCTCCAGTCATAAGCAAATGAATATTTATTTTTATCGCTCTTCATCAACATTAGCAAAGCATCATTCTTAAAATCATAAATGATAAATACATCACCATTTTGTTTACTGTCGGAATCCTGTTCATTAAACTGAGCTCCGGTATATTTTTGATGATCATTAAAATTGAATTTCATAATTACAGGCGATTGAGGTTTACCATCTTGTACCGATTCGATTTTCATGGTGGTCACGATATTGAAATGATAATTATCCTCAGTTTTAACATTTGAACTTAGGGTAAACGGGGATCCTTTACCAGGTTGTGCATTTTTTACAACTTCACCTATATATTGGTCCCAGGCTCTTTCAACCATATTACTTGCAGCCTGCTCTACCGTTTCGTCCACTTTTTGTTCAACTTTTCTCTCTACAGCATGTTCTGCTTTGTGCTTAAGTCTTTTAAAAAACTGAGCATCACAATTTTGATTTGACATACTTAAAAAAAGAATGGTAAATACAAATAAAACCAGGTATTTCACAGTACCCTCCTCTGTTTTTTTTTATGATAAATGCCTGATCAACCCCAAAAGGCATTCTGAACCAATTGTTTATTTGATAATTATTGACTTCAGTATAAATAAAATCAATTTAAAAATTAAGGTAAAATTGAGTTAGACAGTGTCATTAAAAAGTGGGTTTAATACGAAAAGAGTATATATGGGATAAAACCCATCGCTGCCTTGTCGGAACGCACCCGTACCAGGCAACATCAGATGGTCACGGTTTTGCTTCTCTATAATTCACCAATCCCATTCGCAGCTCTTTGCAAGTACACCTGGCCGGTATTTTTCCCGGTGTTTGAAAGTGAAAGCACTAATAATCAGTTTTCATTTGATTAAAGCCATATTTTCATTAAATCAACTCACCCGTTTTCCTTTCATCAACATCTTTACGGCATCTTGTAACGAGCCGGCCGGAATAACTTCACCCGCATTGACAAAATAGATTTCATCGGCATTTTCAATGGTATTCAGACGATGGGCAATTATGACTTTTGTACTTGTCTCAGGCAGTTTATTTAGAATATTTTCCAGTAACTGCTCGGTCACGGTATCGACATTGGCTGTGGCCTCGTCAAGAATGAGCAACTCCGGTTTCCGAAGGATTGTTCGTATAAAGGCGATAAGTTGTTGCTGTCCCAGGCTTATTTCATCACCTGAAATATCCAGTTTCGTTTCCAGTCCCGATTCGAACCGATCGATAAAACTTCCTAATTCCTCTTCCTTTAAAAGGTCAGTTAAACGATCGTTTGTATAATTTTTAAAATCCTCGTTACCGTATAAAATATTGTCCTTTATGGTTCCGGAAAAAAGGAAAGGTTCCTGAAGTATAAATCCTATTTTCCCGGTTCTCTCTTCATGGGTATATGTGCGTATATCTCTTCTATCCAAAAAGACTATTCCTTTAGTAGGATCGTATAACCGGTCAATCAGTGAAGCAATAGTCGTTTTTCCACCCCCGGTCGGCCCGACAAATGCATAGGTTTTTCCCCGTTCAAGTTCAAAACTGATATTATGCAATACCTCGCTTCCGTTCGGATAAGCAAATGAAACATTATGAAAGGACAAAAGGGATCGACTATCGGCTATTTTATCATTTTGAATGACAGGCATATTGTTTTCCAGGCTTAATATATGGGCAATACGGTCCCAACCGGCAAGAGCTACCTGGAAATTGGCCCATAAAGCGGCAAGTTGCCGTAGCGGGTTATAAAAACTGGTAATGTATGCAAGAAAACTGATTAACAATCCGACGGTGAAGGACCCTTTTGCAATAAGATAGATGCCAAAGGTGAGCACAACCATCTGGCCAATATTTGAGAAAAATCCATACACAGGCATGAACAGGTTATTGGCGAGTCCGGCGGATACCGCATGTACATAATTTTCCTGGTTCGATTCATCGAATTTTTCCCTGAAGTAATCGCTGCGGTTAAAAGCAACGATTACTTTGAAATTATTCAGACTTTCCTGAACCGCCGAACTAAGAGAACCTACACTCTGCATGCTGACGTAATTTCGTTTTTTTACCCATGGTGATATAAAACGGGTGAAAATCCATATTAAAAGGGCTGGAGACAATGCCGCGGCACCAAGAGGTAAGTTAATGGACAGCAAAAAAATTCCGGACCCGATCATGATGAGAATAAACCTTGTGAATTGCATCAGCGATTGAGAAAAAAACTGGTTTATCTTATCGGTATCATTATTTATTCTCGAAATGAGATCACCGGCTTTATTCTGGTTGAAAAAGTCTACCGGTAATTCCTGCAATTTGTTAAATACAGCGTTTCGTAGTGTAAATAACATGTCCTGGCCCACGGTGCCCATCAGTTTTGTCTGAATATAACCAGCCCCGAAAGTGATAATATACATGACGAGCAGGATACCACTGTACACAAGAACCCCATGATATTCCTTGGTCTGAACATATTTATCGATAGCTTTACCAATCATTAACGGGGCGATAAGATTCAATACCGCGGTTATAACCATAGCTGCAAATGCTTTGATCAGCAAAGATTTCTCATCAACAAGATGAGAAAGCAAGTTCTTTAAAGAAGTCAGGGTGGATTCCCGATTCTCCCCATCGCCGGTATTTATATTAAGATTGTAATTCATACGAGCTTGTACTTTTTTGGGAATTATAAATTTGTACGTACTCAGGACAACTTTCGAGGAGCTTATCGTGTTTACCGGTGGCAATTACTTCTCCTTCCATCAGAAGGATGATTTGATCAAAATGAGTCACAGGAGTTATTTTCTGGGTTATTGAGACCAGCGTTAAATCTTTATAGTTGTCTCTTATATTAGTTAAAATTTTTTGTTCGGTTTGAAAATCAACACGGGCCGTAAAATCGTCCAATAACAGGATTTTAGGATTGAGGGCTAAGGCCCTGGCAAGCATGATTCGTTGTTTTTGTCCACCGGAAAGGCTGGTACCGCGTTCGGAAACAATCGTGTCCAGTTTATCGGGAAGCGTTTGGATAAAATCTTTTAATTCAGCGGTTTCAATGGCTTTTTCGAGTGATTCATCACTTACGTGATTATTAAAAGCAATATTTTCTCTCAGGCTCAAATTAAACAAAATACTGTCCTGAAATACAATGCCAACCTGACGATGAAAAGTATCTTTATTATACTCGTCAATAGCATGTCCATCAAATTTTATGGAACCCGAATTTGGCCTGATCAACCCGGTCATCAAATATAAAAGCTGACTTTTACCCGCAGCCGTTGGGCCAATTATAGCTGTTCTGGAATTTGACTTAATGGTAAAATGGACATTCTTCAGAACGGGTTTTTCCCCATAAGTCACCGTTATGTTTTCCAATTTGATGTTACCCTTAAGGGTTTTGTCAATTTTTCCCGTTTCTTGCAATTCAGGAGTTTTCAGAACCCGGTCGATTCTGATATAAGAGGCGGATGAACGGGCGATGACATTGCTCATAAATCCAATGGTGATTATTGGAAAAATTAAAATACTGATATAACTGTTAAAAGCGGCAAAATCGCCTAAAGTCATACTCCCCTGGATAACAAAATGTCCACCTAATGCCAGGATTGATAATGTGGCAAGATTTGCGACAAAAGTGATGACCGGTATTAATGTCGCGAATAAGGTTAAGATAGATATACCAATATCCTTAGCCTCCGTATTAGCCGATAAGAATTTAAAATATTCCGTTTGCTGCGAATTGATTACACGGATGACTGCCGCCCCTAAAATGCTTTCATTTATCACTTTATTCAACCAGTCGATGACTTCCCGGCTTCTTTTAAACAGAACCCGGACTTTTTTTAATACGGCATAAAAAGCGCCGCCTATAATAGGAATGATGGCAATTACTGTTAAGGCAAGGCGCCAATTAATGGTAAGCAAAAGGATAGTCGTGCCAATGACTATAAATATGGAAGACGCTAAAGACGCCACGGCCTGCGAAACGAACAACTTAACAGCATCGACATCGGAAGTCAGATTCGTCAATAACGTAGCCGGACTCACTTTTTGGATAAAAGCATAGCTTTGGCGGGATATTTTATCTGAGAGCTTTTTCCTCAAATCCCGGGCAACTTTTTCAGAGGTATAGGTTTGAATTATACTTTGGAGGTAAGTAAAGATAAATATGATCAGGGTGACCGATAAAAATTCAATGGCAATGTTTTTAAACTGATAATGTCCGCCTGAGAAAGAATCTATTCCATGGGAGATAATCTTGGGTATAATTAAATTAAATCCATTTCCGATCAGCGCAAAGAATACGAGCAATACGATCATTTTCAAGTACGGTCTGATCAGGGACGTAAGTTTTGGTTTAGATCCTTTATTTTTTGAATTATCCATTCATTGGTCTGTTAAGCTGGCCAAAATTTATTGAAATATTTCTATAAATATACCGGAATAATATGAACCGGGTTTAAACTATTCTTAAAGATAGTACAGTGAACTCAGAACAACTCTGCGCAAAAGGGGTGTTTTGGAAGTGTAATTTTGCAGGCAGCATGAGCATTTTAACAAAATGGTGAAAATGCGAGCGGGATACATTTCTTTATTTCATATGATTGACACCGACAGACAATATTTTTTCAATCATCTGTGAGCGAATTTCTTCACTTCCGAGAAGCTGATGTCCGGCGCCCTTTATGAAATGAGTCTCACAGCCGGGAATCAGTTTGGAAAATTTTAGTGCCGCTGATACGGGCATCAATGTATCCTCTATTCCATGCCACATAAATACAGGGACCGTTATTTTATCCAGATCGAGGTGCCATGGGTGACTCACAAGCAACATGTCACGATACGTACCATCTACACCTTGACGGAACGCCTCCTTCGCATGCATGATCAGGTAATCGCCATTTTGCTTCTCCATAATTCGCCGATCCCATTCGGGACTCTTTGCAAGCACACCTGACCAATATTTTTCCGGGTGTTTTCTCACCGTATTGGCCGTGCCTGAGAATATACGCTTAAGAAGAAATGGAGCATATTTAGCCACGAAAAAAATAATCCTGTTTCCGGTTTGCATCTCTTTCGTTAACCGTACGAATTCTGGTGGGGCTCCACTGGAAAACAGGGTCGCCGACGAGACACGTGCCGGAGAGTGGATGGCGCACGCAAGAACATAAGGTCCGCCGCCGGAACCCCCTGTAACGTGAAACCGGTCCAGGTCAAGAAAGTCGGCCAG
>Ga0102962_1001017_pt1 | contig 11541 bp, 16 predicted proteins | sample SalPonF2_C_D2_MG_FD_84519 | JGI IMG/M metagenome (GOLD analysis project Ga0102962, IMG submission 84519) | Salt pond soil microbial communities from South San Francisco under conditions of wetland restoration - Salt Pond MetaG SF2_C_D2_MG ...
GATGACCTGCTCGCCGGCGTGAGGGCGCGTGTAGGGCCATAGCCCCCGCGGGATCTCTCGGTCGGTAATCCATACATGCGTGCCGGCATGGGGCTCGCCGATGATGTCGCGGATCGTCGAGCCGGCCGGCGCGCGCGCCTCGATCCGCTCCGAGACATGGAACGGATGCGGAAAGGCCAAAACGCGTATGTCGCCCTGGATCATCCGGCCCACCGGAAGACTCCGTCAATGCGACGGCTCCAGGGCGGCCGGCGGTAGCTCTCGATCACTGCGCCGCGGTCGCGTCCGCTCGGGCCCGGCTCGGAGACGTGCAGCATGCACTGCCCATCCACGGCCAGACCGACATGCCACTCGGTTGCGCGCATCCGGAACAGCAGGACGTCGCCGGCGCGGCCGAGGGCGGGGTCGATCTCTCGCCAGCCGCAGTCTCGGCCCGCGTCCACGGCCCACGACAGGCCCATGCGGCTCTCGGGGTAGCCGACCAGCGACGGCAGCGACCGGCCGTACTGCTCGGCGAGCACCAGGTCGACCAGCCCAAAACAGTCGCAGCCCTGGCGGCTGCGACCTTCCCGGGTCCACGGGATGCCGACATAGGAGCGCAGCTCCATCAGAACACCCCCGGGCAGCTCTGCGGCGTCACGTGCAGTGCCGGGAACGCCTCGTTCAGGATGTCGCTGTCGAATGTCAGCGACAGCGTCGCCTTCTCGGCGTCGTAGGTCGCCGCCGTGGCCACGAACGTGTACGGGCCCGCCTGGTCAGTGTCGGGGCTCGAGCGCAGCACGGCCGACAGCGTGACCTTGGGCCGGTGCACCTGGCGGATCGTCTGGCCGATGCTGCGGTCCACGTTGTCGACCGAGATTTGTACGGTCGGGATCTGCTCCGGCACGTCGTCCGGCAAATGCGGCCGGAACGGGAAGCCGGTGAACGTCGTGCCGTTGGAGAGCTGCAGGTCCTGGGTGTCGTTGACGATCCGGATCGGCGTGGCGAGCTGGCCCTCGCCAATGGTGAGCAGCGCCAGCCAGACCTCGTCGGTCTGCTCGGCGAACGCGCTCTGCAGAGCCGGCAGCGACATGCTGGTCACGGCATGATCTCCAGCTTGAGCTGCACCCGCCACCAGTTGGCGGCAAGCGGCATATACTGCGGCGCGTCCGTGAAACGGTACTCGCGGCTCTGGCCGGTGAGCTGGTCCGTCCAGTTCCAGCGATTCACGCGGCCGGTCGTCGTCCAGTAGAAGGTCTCCAAGTCCGAGACCTGGGCGGAGGTCATCTCCATCGTGATGGTCACAGGTACGACGACCGCGCTGAAGCGCGCGCGCATCTTCGGCGGCCCGGCGTCCATCTGGCTGCGCAGCACGCCGCTGTCAGCCTGGCGCTGGTAGCCGGAATCCGCCTTCGGATAGACAATGTTCGGCAGGCTCGCCGGCCAGGCGATGCTAGCCACGCTTCACCCCCTGACGCTGCAGGCCGAACGTCTGCTGTATGGCGCGGAAGCTGGGACCGCCGCGGCTGATGTCGGACGCCACGTGCCCGACGATCACCTTGACGACATCCTCGCCCTGGGCGTTCTTGCCCTTCTCGGTGTGCGCCGGCGAGCTGCTGTAGTTGTAGACCTCGACCTTGGTCCCGCCGCCGGCGCCGGCCACGCCCAGCCGGCCGTCGGCGCCGCGCCTGAGCGGCATGATGGCCTCCGGGCCTGCCTCGCCGGCGATACCGAGTGGGAAGGCGATCGGCCGGCTGATCACGCCGCCCTGGGCGAAGGGGACGACCTGGCCGTGGTCGAATACGTTGCCGTTGGCGCTCGGGATGATCGCATGGGCGAAGCTCCCCAGGATGCCGCCGCTTCCCTTATAGCGACTGAGCATGTCGGTCAGGATCTTCTGAGCCATGATCTGCGAGACCATCTGGCGCATTGCGTTGGCGAAGTCCTGAACCATGCCGCTCAGACCATGCTTAAACGGGTCGAAAAGGAAGTTTGCGAACCCACTCTGGATCTGCCGGGCGGCCGCAACGGCGAACTGGTTGATCTGGTGGGTCTCCTTTTTCGACTGCTGCCCGACCTTCTTCATCTCCTCAACGATGTGCGCATGCGCCTCCGCATACTGGTTCGCGTCGATCACATGGGCGGCGTAGGCCTCGTCCAGCTTCGTCAGCTGTCGCTGGTAGCGGCGGGTCGGGTCGATCGCGTCAAGTATCGGGCTGACAGCCTGGCGCAGCTGATCCTTCGTCTGGCCACTGGTTGTCCGAAGGTTGTCGAGCTGCTTGTTGAGGTTCGATGTTGCTTCGGTATACTGGGTCTCCGAGATCTTCCCTTGGTCATAGGCTTTCCGGATCTCGGAAAGCTCCTGCCGAAGCTTTGACGTAGCATCCATTTGCCGCAGAATCTTCTCGGCAGCCGATGGGCCGGACCCGCCGCTCCCCGCGCCCGCGCCTGCTCCATTAGCGCCGGGAAGGGCCGAGGGTCCGTACCCGAGCAGCCACCCCATTCCTGGCATCGCGCCGGGTCGGAGCATCCACGGCGTCTTGGGGAATTGTGGCTCCGTGCGCTTCTTCGCTGCGCCGCGCAGCTCTCTTATCTTGTCGATGCCCTTCTGGATATTCGCCGCTGTAGGCTTCCCCGAGATCCCATACTCCATGAGAATTCGCTGCGCTACCGACTGCTCGTGGGAGAGCTCCGGGTGCAGAATCATGCCAGGGAATCCGCTCACGTCGTTCTTGCTGGCATCCACCCCGGCTCGCTGTGCGGCCTGAAGATCCTTCAGGTCCTGAGTCAACCCCTGAACGTCGGTACGCAGCTGCTGTACGCTCTTTCGCGGCGCGCTGATCCTTCCGGCGTTCTGCGCGAGGCTGTCGACGTAGCCCACCAGCATTCCAACCCCCCCGGCTGCCTTTACCCCGAGCCGCGCAATATCGCCGAGGAAGGCCACAAGGTGCGTGAGCCCATCGATGAGCTGCGGATCTTCTAGCTCCTTTTCCAAGTCGCGCATGCTGGCCGTCACGGAATCTATAAAACCGCCCTTTCCCAGCTCAAGACGAAGCCGGAACATGGCGTTGTGCATTCGGTTGATCTGGGCGTTCACGCTCTGCGCGGCTTGGGCCGCTTCCGGGCCGTATTTTTCCCGCAGAAGCCGCGTAAACTGCATGAAGAACTGCTTCGCAGGCACACCTCCGTTCTGAAGCATGCTCTGCAGATTTCCGCCCATACGCCTGGCTGCTTCCCCGACGAGTTCGAGAGTCCCCGGAAGATGCTGCGCAATGGCCCGGAAGTCCTGCATCTGCAGGCGGCCCAGACTCATTCCCTGCTCGAGCTGGATCAGAAGGCCGTTGACATCCTGAGTCGGGGTGTGGAGCACAGTAAAGGTATCGGCGAGGCCCCTGAAGGCTTCATGCATCTGCTGCGTCGTAATGCCCGCACTCTTCGCGCTGACTGCGAGTCTCGCATAGCCGGCGGCGGTGCTCTTCAGGTCGAGCCCGAGCTGATCGCTGATGTCGCTGACATACTTGAACTCACGCCCGGCAGCCGAGCTGCTCCCTGTTACGGATTGCAGCGTATAGTGAATGCGCTGCATCTCCACCTGCGCACCAACGAGAGCCTGGCCAAACCGGACCACCTCGTGCACGGCGAAAAGGCCGACCAGTTGATCGCGCATGCTGCGCAGCAGGGAAGTCGTCGCTTTCGCAGCATGACCTATGCCGGAGACCTCACCCGCGACGCGCCTGCCCGTCGTTCCGACGTTGCCTATATCCTTCCGAAGATCGCGAAGTTCGCCGACCGCCTGAGCCATGTCGGCCTGGATCCGGAGGAGAAGCTTCATGTCCGCATTCATGTGCTAACCTTTTGCCTACGGCCCATGCCAAGACCAAAACGGAGGCCCTCATGAAGCGTGTCACACTTTCCGCATTCCTGATGTTTTCTCTCGCCGGCTGCGCGGCAATGACGTCTGCCCTCACCGGGACCCCGACGCCGGCCGCCCGCGCCGCCTATGTGAAGAAACACCCCGAGATCCCCGATCGGTACAAGAAGGCCATCAAGGATGGCCAGATCATGGAGGGCATGAGCAAAGATGAGGTCCGGGCATCGTGGGGCGATCCCTGCGGTCTTTGCTACGGGACGACGAGTAACTCCTGGGGCGACAGCTGGGAGTACGGAATTCCCAACTCGGCGTCGACGGGGCAGATCGTATATTTCGACCCGAGCGGCTCCGTGACGGGGTGGAGCAACTAGAGTTTCCTGAGCGCTTCGAGCCACCGTTTCAGTGCTCCTTTCTCGTCGCCTGCCAGGCTCGCCCCGATTGCCGCGGTAAGCTCCTCGATCCGGTCCGCCCGGGCGCGCCACTCGCGGCGGACCGCTTCCCGGTAGAAGAGCGTCAGCTGCCGGAACGTGTAGGTCCGGAGCTCTCGCCATCGGTGTCCGTGGTCGATGAGGGTTGCGACGACGCCGGCGAGATCCCCGGCTGACCGGCTCTGGCGTCGAGCGCTTCCCGCATCGCCATGCGCAGCTGCAGGCGGCGCATAAAAAAATGGCTGTTCACCGTCCAGAACGTGAGCATGACGGTCGTTCCGTCCGAGTCCCCCAGCTTCTCCAGCCACTCTCGCGGCCTGTCACAGGCCTTGGAGATCAGCACCATCAGGAGGTCCTGATGGGCACCCAGCAGCTCGTCCAGAATCGTGATGGGAGGCTTGTCCTCCCCGCCCTCGGCTAGCTGCTGCAGCTGATCGATCAGGGGCTTCGCTTCCCGCTCCACCTGGAACCCTTCAAGAAAACGGAACTCCCGAACCGTGACCTGCTCACCGGTTGAGAGGACCAGGTCACGGTCGGGGAAGAGAACCTCGGCATCGTTGTTGTCTTGCTCGCTCATTACAGCTGGAGGATCCGTCCGAACTGGCCGAGGGTGGCGTCGCCATCGTGCAGCGAGTCGTACAGGGCCTGGCCCTGCAGCTGCAACTGGCTGAGCTGGTTGTTGATCAGGTCCATCTGCTGCACCGGCTCCAGGCGCACCTTGTACAGCTCGACCAGCACCGGCGCGTCGTCATCGGCAATGTTCAGGCCCTCGAAGCGCAGCCACAGCTCGCCGGGGTCCTGATCGAAGGCCACCACGCGGTCGTACTGGGCATAGCTGTAGTCTGCGGTCAGAGGCTGGGTATAGCCGCTCAGGTCTCCGAGGATCTTGATGGTGCCGTGATTGGCGCTCTCGACCTCGTAGTCGGTGCCCGCGGTGAGCGTGGCCGGCGTACCGGCGGAATCCTTGATGACCACGGAGCTGACCTTCGGATGCGCCAGGCGCGCGTAGTCGCCCTGCGCCAGATTGCTGGGCAGCTGCTCGGCGGTGACGGTGCCGGAGGTCACCTGGGAATACGTCCCGTAAAGCGCCAGGGCGAGATTGTCGGCAAGCCATTCGTCCATCGTGACGGTGACGTCCATCTGCTTGCTGGTGACGATGTGGGCGTCGGTCAGCCGCTGGCCGGTGTGGCTCTCCTGGTGCTCGACGGTCTGCGTCTTGACCTGCGTCTGCAGCATGGATACGTCACCCAGGTAGCGCATGGCGCGGGGGTAGCCGCTGGCGAGCCGGGTGGCGGAAAACACTTTCCCCTGTCCCTCGAAGAGCATTTACTTGTCCTCCTTCCCGGACGCCTTCTTGCCGGCGTCGTTGCCGCTGACCTCGACGGCCACGCCCGTGCCGACCAGCCACTCGGCCTGGTCCTGCCACAGGTCTACCGTATCGCCGGGGCCGTACTCGCGCCCCGCGTGCGTGTGGGGCTTTTTCAGCTCGACCTTGACCTTCTTCACAGGATCACCTCTGTCGTAAACAGGAGCGGGAAGTACGCGAACCCCTCGCTGAACCAGGGCGGCGGCGACGGGGCGCGCTTGAGCGGCCGGAACGGGGACGGCGGCTGCCAGCCCTCCAGGCCTTCGATGAGGGTCGCCATGAGCGGGCCGGCCTCCTCGCGCACGGCCGTGCCCTGGCGGATCCCGCGAACGTTGCGCACGGCGACGGCGACGATCCAGCGCTGCATGACGCGCTGCGGCTTGCCGTAGACGCCGCGGTCCTGGCTGCCGGTGGGCAGGTCGTCACCCTGGTAGACGACGTGGGCGGCCGGGGTGATCTGCTGGCGCTGCTGCAGGCCCTGTAGATCGGCGGCGCCCAGCACCGCCTTGAAGCCCTGTTCAATGGCCTTGATCTGGGCGATGAGCGCACTCTCGACGGCCAGGTAGTCACTTACCTTTGCCATAGTCCCAGCCCTGATAGTCGTCGATCCGGCCGCCGCCGAACACCGGGCTCGGCGCCGACTTCTGCGGCGCGCCGGCGGAGCTCGGCTGCGAGGCCGTGGGCAGGCCCAGGGCCACCGCGCCCGTGCTGACCGCCTTTACGAAGGCCACCGCGTCCTTGTAGCGCTGCGCCACCGCCTCCGGCGCCTGGATGTCGTACAGGCGGTAGCGGGCAATGTCGGCGCAGACGCGCACCAGCGTGTTCGGCGTGGACGGCAGTGGCAGCTCGTAGCGGGCGCCGATGTAGCCATCCATCTCGTCGCTGGCATCGGACAGGGCCTGGTCGACCACGGTCGCGTCGATCGTGCCGGAACTGCTGCGGTCGGTGAGCTGGATCAGCTCGTCCGATCCGAAGCGGTCGACCAGGTCCTGCTGGGTGGCATAGGTAGACACGGCTCAGGCCTCGTACCAGGCCCCATCGACCGATCCGGGACCGCGGTACGTCCCGGCGCGCGGCGCGGACGTCACAACCTCGGGCGGGCACCCGGACGGCGGCGGGGCATCATAGATGACCCGCAGGTTCACGCAGTCTGGGCTCCAAACCGCGGTGACAATGGCCGGGTGTTCCCGGCTTCCGTTCACCGGCACCTCGCTCGTCGGCTGACGCCAGATCACGGTCTGCCCGATTCGAGGCGGTGGGTGAGCTTCGCCGTTGTGGACTGCGCCGCTCATGACTTCTCGCCTCCCTGGCCGCTGCCGGATCCGTCGCCATCAGTCTTCTTGCCAGCGCCCTTGCCGCCGCCGGACTTGCCGGTGACGATGCCCTCCAGCTTCACCACGCCGGCCTCGATGAGGTGCTCCGCGTCGCGGAAGACCATTTCGATCTTCTCGCCGATCTCGTAGAGCACGCCGTCGTGGCGCACCGGGCCGGACGCGGCCGATACCGAGACCGTATCCGTCTTCTTCGGGTTGCTCCGCTTGTCTGCCACTGCTCTCTCCCTTGCGCCCCCGGCATTGCCGCCCGCCGGGGGCCTGTCGGGGCTGGCGCCGGGCGGCGGGCGGCGGCGGACCGGCGATGCGCCCCGGGCTGGGGTGTATCCCTTACGCCGGCGTCTGGATCAGGAACGCCGAGTCGATGCTGGTCACGACGGGGACCCGCTCGTAGGTCATCGGGTAGATCCAGCTCTTGGCGTTGCGATCCCGGTACGGCTCCTCCGCGTACGGGTTGCCACGCATCTTGTACGTGTACCCGAAGCTCGGCTGCTGGCGGGTGCTCGGGCCGTCGGGCGCGTAGAACAGCACGGCGTTGTTGCCCCACACGTCGCTCATGGTCCCGGCGTCGGGGTCATACGTGACCGCCTTGCCGATCACCACCTCGTCCAGGTCCCACAGGTGAGCCAGCAGGTCGGGGGTGATCGAGTCACGCCCGGTGTACTTGAAGCGGTCGACGATATTGGGGTTCGTCCGCGCCGCCTTGTACGCCTGGGCCGAGAGCAGCAGCTTGTTGGGGTAGATCCCGATCGCCTGGCGCACCGCCTCGCGGTAGTCGTCCATGTCGGTGGTCGGGTTCGAGCTGGCGTCCGACCACTTGGAGGTGCCGGACAGCGCGACCTTGTTGTTCGCGCCATAGGCCGCCGCGTTGAGCGCCAGGGCCGCCTGGTCCACCTCCAGGCCCTTGCGGACGATCTCCATCGTCACCCGCATATAGGCCTGGGAGAGGTTGATGCCGGGCACGCGCTCGGCGTCCTGCAGGATCTCGAACGGGACCTTGGCCTCGACCGAGTCCTCAACCGTCGCGTATTTCTCCCCCGAGTAGCCGATCTCGATGCGCTTGGTCGCGCCGCCCGGAGCGCGCCGGACGTTGTACTGTTCGAAGGCCTCCTTGCCGAAGGCGATGATCTGGCCGCCCCGCGTGTCGACGGGCACCTCCGGGAACAGCTTCGATCCCACGAGCTCGGGGTACTGGAAGCCCTGCACGACCTCCGACAGGATCGGGTCGATGACGCGGGCCTCGCCCGGGCTCAGCGCCCCGATTGCTGCCAGGCCGCCGGTCGACGCCAACGGATGGCTTGCTAGGACGTGATGCATCGTGGCCGCGAAGGACGGCTCGATGGTCGCCACGAGGGCGGCCACGGCGACCAGAGCGGCGACGACGTAGTACTGGATATGGCGTTTCATGGCTCTCTCTTCTCTCCTGTGCGCCTGCCGCCCTTAACGGCGGGTGATGACCTCGATGACGTCCCCGGTCGCGGCCGCGGCCTCGAGCGCATCCGCGAAGATGTACTCGGGCGGGATCGAGCCGGTGAAGATCGAGCCGTTGGCCGCGGTACTGGTGACCGACGTAGCGCCTGCGGCGACGGCGAGGTCGCTGGCCGGGACGGCCCGGCCCTGGGCGTCGACGGTCAGGGCATCGCCGACGGCGATCGCCGCGCCCGCCTCGACCAGGACGGTGTCGTCGACGGCGACGGGAAACTCATCCCCGGCCACCGCGTCGTACATGGCCACGCCGAGGACCTTCTGGCCGGCGGTGGTGGCCTGTGCGCCGTCGAAACCGACGGCCCGGTACTTGGCGACGGCACCGCTCGCGGTGAGCGTCAGCGCAAGATTGACGAGTGCCTGGCGTCCCATTTACGCAGCCTCCCCGTTCTGGATGGCCTCGACGGCCGTGACGAAGTCCACCTTGTGGGCCTCGGCGTAGCGAATCGCCTGCTGGCGCAGGCGCTCCTTGTCCGGGTCCGCCCGGTAGCCGGGAGGCACCTCGGCGCGGCGACCGTCCGGGCGCTCCTCGCGATCCCCGGCGCCGCGCTCAGCGTAGTCGACGGCCTTGGGCAGATGCTCCAGGAAGCCGCGCAGCCAGCTGGCGGCCGGCTTCGACGTCTTGTCATCGCCCTCGCCGAACTCCACCACGGCCTCCCGGTCGATCCCGGCCATGAACTCGATCAGGCCGTCCCGGTCTCGCGGGAGCACCCTGCCGGAGGTGACCAGGCCTTCCACGAACTCGGTCACGTCGGCCCGCTGCGCCTTGCGCTCCTGCTCCTGGATGCGCTGCTCGCGCTCGGCGAACTCCGCATCCTTCTCCTTCTGCTTCCTCTCGCGCTCGGCGATCTCCGCCTCGCGCTGCTTCAGCTCTTCGAGGTCCACGGTGGATACCTCCTGGTTGCTGGTGGCGGACTCGCCAAAATCGGCCACCTGCTTGAGGGAGGCGGCGGGCGAGATCTTGAACTCCTGCATCAGCCGGACGAGCTTGCGGGCGGCCGCGCGCTTGACGTCGGCCGGCAGGTCGACGGCGCCCCGGGCGCCGACCAGCGCACCCTGGGCCGCAAACAGTGCGTGCCGGTTGACCTTCCCGTCCGGCTCCTTTACGGGCAGGTGGCACTTGCTCTTTACCTTCTGCTGGCCGCTGGCGTTCTCGTCGACCAGGCAGGCCTCGCAGTAGGCGTCGGCGCTGGCGTAATCGGCGGCCGAGACGTGACTCCAGTCCCGCGTCGAGAGCTCGGCGAAGGCCTGGGCGTCGGCGTCGGAGAGTTGCTCGAACAGCCACGCCTTGAAGCGGGCGAAAAGCGCCCGGTCCTGGTCCTCGGCGAACTCGAGCTCGACGACGCCCTCGACGTCGTCGGCGAACTCGGCCTGTTTGAGCCCCTTGAGCGCCGGCGGCTGGGCGCCGAGGAAACCCACGTGACGCACGTAGTACGCGCCAGGCTTCGGATTGGCGGCACTGTCGGGGGTGTAGAAGCTGGCGGAAACCTTTTTAAACCGGCCCTTTCGGACCATTTCGGCGAACTGCTCGTCCACCTGGTGGGGATGTGCCTGCAGACCGTCCTCGCCGTAGGAGAGCGCGGAGACCCAGCCGTAGGCCGGCGCGTCGTGCTTTGGGTGGCCGACGACGATCGGCGCCTCGTGCACGGCCGGATCATAGGCGTCGGCGGCGGCCTGCAGGTCCGCGTCGCTGAACTCGATGGTCGCGCCGGACATGGCCGTGTGGCGTCCGGGGCGGAAGATGTGGATCGGATTCACTGGCCGCTCCTCATGGCTGTGAGGGCCAGCGTGCCGGATCGGGTTCGGGGGAATAATGCTGACGGGCGTCAGCAGGGCATCTCAGAGGGTCGCGCGGGGCGACGTCGGGTGCAGATTACTCCGGCCGGCGCCCCGAGGGCAAGGAACGGGGCCAGTGAGCCGCCCCCTGGATCGCCGGAAGTGCATTTAATTTGCCGCCAAAACGTTTAACGGCTTTCGATGGGCAGCAGGGTAGCGGGTCGAACGGTCCGGGCGCTCAGAGAGGCGCTGAGGGCGTCTGGCTATCTGGGCGCCAGCAGGCCGACGTCCCGCGCGCTCAAGTGACCTCCCGGGGTGACGGTGCAGCTGCCCACCAGATCCAGATGGCCGCCGAAGATCGTCGGCACCGTCGCGCCGATCCGCACCGCCGCATTGCCGGTCGATGGGCTGGCGTCGTAGGCGGTCTGCGTCGCGTGCAGGCTGATTCCCGGGTACTGGCGGCGCAGCATCCGGGCGCACAGCAGGATCGCGCGCCGTCGCGGGACCGCCTTCGGCGCGCCGTGGGTCTGGCCTGAGGCCAGGTCGGCGTCGCTAAAATAGGCGTTGTATCCGCTGCCGGAGCCGAACCGGCACATGATCATGTACGGCTTTCCGCGGTGCGCTTGCATCTGGGACGCCGGCGGGACGTAGAACCCGCCGCTCACGCTGGCGCAGTCGCTGCTCCTGAGCGCCAGCCGCGCGGCGCGGCGCAGCTTCTTCATCGTGCCGGCCGGCGCGTGCTTGCCGACGAAGAGCGATCCATAGTCAATGGATGCCGCCGACGCACCGGTGGCGGCGAGGGAAAATACGAGCGCCGCGAGGGCGGCGCAGAGCATGAGCCTGGTTTTCATTTTCCTGCCCCGAGCATTCTTCTGGTTCCCTGTAAACCTAGCATAGATTGGCCCTCAACGAGGCCAATCAACGCCCCTTACGCAGATGCTCCTGCAGGATGGCGAGCACCTCGTGTTTGTCATCGGCAGACAAACCGAGGAACGGCCGCGCCGGGATGTCACCCCAGGGGATCGGCGAGCCGCGCCGCGTGCTGCCGTACTGGCCCTTGCTCGCGCCGAACTGCTGGGTGCCGGCGTAGATCATGGGGCTGCCGATCTCCAGCGTATCATCGCCGACGACCTGGTAGTCGAGCGTGCCACGCAGGTAGCCGTCGAGGACGAGGATCTTGTTCTTCTTCTTGCGCGCGATGGTGGTGGGCGAGAGCGGCGCCCAGGGGTGGCCGTCCGGCGCGGTCTGGGTGTCGAAGCGGCGGCGCGTGCTGCGCAGCAGCGCCTCGCCGGCGTCGCGCAGCGC